>MDTC01160031.1_pt1 | contig 17338 bp, 16 predicted proteins | sample 811181 | NCBI WGS metagenome assembly MDTC01 (sample SAMN05326644, study PRJNA326480) | marine metagenome | isolation source: seawater | place: Pacific Ocean: North | collected 2011 | reverse complement strand
GGGCTGCCACCTGGGCCAGCCCTGGCACGACGAGATGATGATCCTGGCCTGGAAGCACGACAACATCTTCATCGAGACCTCGGCCCGCCTGCCCAAGCACTGGCCGCCCTCGTTCGTCGAGTTCGTCCAGGGCCGCGGCCAGGACAAGGTGATCTGGGCCACCGACTACCCGCTGCTGCCCTTTGCCCGAACCCTCGACGAGCTCGAGCCGCTGGGGCTGCCCGACGGCATCTACCGCAAGCTGGTGCGCGACAACGCCGCCAGCGTGTTCAACATCGATCTTGGATCCCCATCCGCATAGGTGAAACTCATGACCCGCGAACGCATCGCCATCGACGCCTGGGCGTCTTATGTCAGCCCCGAAGGCGCCAAGCTGTGGCCCGCCGATTACCTGCACATCTTCAAGAAGTACAACTCGCCCCGCATCATCTACGAAGGCCAGCCCTTCGAGGCCATGATCACCGAGATGGACGCCGCCGGGGTCGACCGCTGCATCCTTTCGGCCTTCTACCACAAGGACACGGCCGTCATTTCCAACGATGATGTGGCGGCTTTCGTGGAAAAATACCCCGACCGCTTCACCGGCGCCGGCACCGTCAACATTCTGCAAAAGCCCATGGACGTGGCGCGCGAATGCGAACGCCTGGTGAATGATCTGAAGATGTGCGCCATCCGCCTCGAGCCCTACATGTACGGCGACGGCACCCAAGGCCTGGCGCCCACCGACAAGCATTACTGGCCGGTCTATATGAAATGCGTCGAGCTCGGCGTGCCGGTTTGCATCCAGGTCGGTCACACCGGGCCGACGCTGCCTTCGGAATGCGGCCGGCCGATCTATCTCGACGAGGTGGCGCTGGCTTTTCCCGAACTCAAGATCGTGGGCTGCCACCTGGGCCAGCCCTGGCACGAGGAGATGATGATCCTGGCCTGGAAGCACGACAACATCTACATCGAGACCTCGGCCCGCACGCCCAAGCACTGGCCGTCCTCGTTCGTCGACTTCGTCAAGGGCCGGGGCCGCGAGAAAGTGCTGTGGGCCACCGACTATCCGCTGCTCAACTTCGAACGCACCTTGGCCGAACTCGAGGTCATGGACCTGGGCGAGGACGTCTTTCGCAAGATCGTGCGCCAGAACGCCATCAAGGTCTTCGGCCTCGAAGGCCTGGACTAGGGACCATGCCCCGCGTCGCCGCACCCCCTCCCCAACCCTCCCCCAGCATTGGTTTTGTGGGGGAGGGGGCTAAAGGGCCGGGTGTTGCTACCTCCCGCCCCCGGGACGCTAAGGCGTGCACACATCTTCGAGTGCCCAGCCTTATAAAGCATGGAGAATTGACCACAGAGGCACAGAGGCACAGAGAGAGTTTTCAGAGTGCGCCGCGCCAGAGCCTTCCTAAGCCCCCGCTTCTCCACGGGTCTCAGCCGCTTCACCAGAGATTACCTTGCCGAGGCAGGCGCCAGGAAGCCTCCTTGGCGATAACGCCGACCGGCGGCCGGCGCGGTCAGCCTCTTGGCAAATCTCTGTGTCTCTGTGCCTCTGTGGTGAAACTACCTGACCGTCCCACAGCCCAACTGGTGCGAGGCATAGCGGCAACGTCGATAACACGATGTGTGCATGTCTTGGCCCTGGGGCGGGATAGGAAGGGGGAATGACGAATGGGAAAGGAGCCGGCAAAATGTCCGAGACCCTGCTGATCGACAAAACCGACGGCGTGGCGACGCTGACGCTGAACCGGCCCGACCGTCTCAACACCATAAACTTCGAGATGCTCGAGGCGCTGATCAAAGCGCTCGACGACATGGCGGCCGACGAGGCGGTGCGCACGGTGGTGTTGACGGGCAGCGGCGATACCTTTTGTGCCGGTGCCGACATCGACCGCGAGGACCAAAGCGCCGACCGCGGCCGCCTGGAGTGGCAGGATATCGTCGAGCGCTACCTGCACCCGGTCACCCAGATCGTGGGGCTTTGGAAACCCGTCATCACGGTCTGCAAAGGCAACGTCTTCGGCGGCGGCATGGGGCTGGCCATGGCGTCGGACTTGCGTATCGCATCGGACGATTCGCGCTATTGCGCGCCCTTCATCAAGCTGGCGCTGACCGGCTGCGACATGTCGACGGGATATTTCCTGCCCCGCCTGGTGGGCCTGGGCCGGGCCACCGAGATGATGATGACGGGCCGCGTGGTGGAGGCCGTTGAAGCCGGCCGCTCGGGCCTGGTGACCGAGGTGGTGCCCCGGGCAGAACTCGACGGGCGGGTGGCGGAACTGGCTCGCGCTTTCGCCGAGGGGCCGCCGCGGGCCTTGGCCATGACCAAGCAAGGCATCCGCCGCTCGCTCGATCGTGACATGGCGGCCGAGTTCGATTACGAGCTCTATTCCCAGGTGCAACTGCTGCAAGGCGACGATTTCCAGGAAGGCGTCGCCGCCTTCTTCGAGAAGCGACCGCCGAATTTCACCGGACGCTAGGAAAAAAACTGCCATGAGCGATGACCTGTTGAGCCCCGAGGAGTTGCAGTTCCGCGACAGCGTACACAGCTTCGTCGAGCGCGAGATCGTGCCCAACGCCACCAAGTGGGACCTTGGCGAGCGCTACCCGCGCGAGCTCTTCCCGGTGTTCGCCGACCTGGGCTGGATGGGCGTTGCCGTGCCCGAGGAGTTCGGTGGCTCGGGCGGCGGCTCGGTGCTCTACGCCATCCTTTGCCGCGAGTTGGCACGGGGCTCGGCGGCCATTGCGCTCGGCCTTTACGTCCATACCGCGCTGGCCATTCCGGGCATTTATCTTCTGGGCAATGACGAACAGCACAAACGCTGGCTGCCGGCCGCCCTGAAGGGCGAGAAGATCGGTTGCTGGGCCTACGCCGAAGCGGGTTCCGGCAGCGACGTCTCGGCCGTCTCGACACGCGCCCGCGAGGACGGCAACGGCTGGGTGTTACAGGGCTCGAAGCTTTACATCACCAACGCCACTTTTGCCGATTTCATGATCGTGGTGGCCTCGACCAATCCCGAACAGGGACTCAAGGGCCTCTCGATGTTCATCGTCGAGGCCGACAACCCCGGTGTCAGCGTCGGCGCGCCCATGAACAAGCTGGGCATGGGTGCATCGGAAATGGGCGAGATCGTGCTCGATGATTGCCGCCTGCCGGCCGATGCCCTGCTGGGCCCCACAGAGGGCGGCTTCATCAAGGCACTGAAGGTGCTGGTGCTGGGCCGCATCGCGGCCTCGGGCTTCAGCGTCGGCCTGGGCCGGGCGGCCCTGGAGGAAGCCACCGGCTATACCCGCCAGCGCGTCCAGTTCGGCAAGCCCCTGGTGGCCCAGCAGTTCATCCGCTTCACCCTGGCCGAGATGGCCACCCGCCTCGAGGCGGCCTGGCAGATGACGCTGCACGCGGCCCGCCTGGTCGATGCCGGCAAGCCCTTCGATCGCGAGGCCTCGATGGCCAAGCTGTTTGCCTCCGAGACCTCGACCTGGGCCTGCGAGCGCACCATGCAGCTCTGTGGCGCCCAGGGTTTCATGCGCGAGAGCAATGCCCAGCGCTTCTACCGCGACTGCAAGGTCAACGAGCTGGGTGAGGGTACCAGCGAGATCCAGCGCGAAAATATCTTTAGGGCTTTGGAGTCTTAGGGTGGGAGTCCAAGAACGCCGCCAGCGCGAACGCGAGGCCCGGCGGGGATCGGTGCTCGACGCCACCCGGGCGCTGGTGCTGGAGCGCGGCTTCAACGGCACCACCACGAAGCAGATCGCGGCGCGTTGCGAGCTATCAGAAGCGACGCTGTTCTTTTATTTCCAGAACAAGGACGAGATTTTTCTTTCCCTCTTGTTCGAGGGCATCGAATACACCGGCCGCTTCCTCGACGAGCTGGTCGCCGCCGAGCTCGAACCGCGCCAGAAGCTCGAGCGCCTGTGGCACTTCTATTCCGAGATCAACGACGAGCATCCCGAATACGTCCACCTGTTCGGCTACCTGGCCCGGCCTCAGGCCACGAAGCAGGTGACCGACGAGGTGCGCCACGAGATCGCGCGCCGCACCGGCGACAACTTCCGCCGCCTGGCCGCCATCTTCGCCGAGACCGTGGGCCAGCACCGGGCCCGCCTGGTGGCCGACTTGATGTGGGGCAGCTTCATCGGCCTGATGACGCTGAAGGATACGCGTGGCAACCTGGGCGCGCCGGTGCATCCCAACCCGGCCGAGCTCAAGGCCGCCTTCGAGATCCTCATGGACGGTATCGGCCAAACGCTCGACCAGGGAGAAGCCGAATGACCACCATGCTGGCGGCCCGCCTGCACGAGGCGGGAAAACCGCTACAGATCGACGAGGTGGCGGTGCCCGAGCCGGCGGCCGGCGAGGTTCTGGTCAAGGTCAAGGCCTGCGGCCTTTGCGGCACCGACATTCACCTGGCCATCGTCGGCGACCTGCCGGTGAGCTACACGCCGATCACGCTGGGCCACGAGAGCGCCGGCTCTGTGGCGGCACTGGGCCCGGGCGTCGAGGACTTCTTCGCCGAAGGGGACCGTGTGGCGCTCTATCCCTCGGCCTCATGCGGGCGCTGCCGATATTGCCTGGGCGGGCGGGAATCGCTTTGCGCCGCCAGCCAAGTCTACGGCATGGCCCGCGAGGGTGGCCTGGCCGAATACATCACGGCGCCGGCCCGGTCGCTGCTGAGATTGCCGGCCGCCGTGCCCTTCGACGTCGGCGCCGTGGTTACCGACGGCATCGCCACGCCCTTCCACGCGCTGCGCGCCCGCGGCCGGCTGCAACCGGGCGAGACGGTCGGCGTCTTCGGCTGCGGCGGCCTGGGCACCCACGCCATCCAGTTCGCCCGCCTGATGGGGGCGGCCGGTATCATAGCTGTCGACATCGACGGCCCGGCGCGGGAGCGCGCCCTGGAGCTCGGCGCCGATCTGGCCCTCGATCCCGGCGACGACGGCGCGGCCAAGCAGATCCGCCGCCAACTGGGCCGCGGCCTCGACCTGGCGCTTGAATTCGTGGGCCGCGCCGACACCGTCGAATTGGCGCTACGCTGCCTCGACAAGGCCGGCCGCCTGGTCGTCGTCGGCGTCGGCATGGAGCGGCCCAAGCTTCCGCCACTGGCCGCCTTCGTCGGCCTCGAGCAGGCCGTGCTGGGCTCCTTCGGCATGGACCGGGCCGACATCGAGGACATTTATTCCTTGATCGTGGCCGGTCGTATCGATCTTTCCGAATCGGTTTCGGCGCGATACCCGTTGGCCGAGGCAGACGCGGCGCTCAAACGCCTGGCCAGCAAGGAGGCCGGCGTCGTGCGGGTTGTGGTCGAGCCTTGATCCCGGGCGGCTGGCGCTCTGCACTGCTGCTGCCCCTGGTGCTCTCGGCCGGGAACGCCGAGGCAAAAATGGACGGCGAGGTAGCGGCCAAGGCACTGGACCGCGATACCCGCTGCGCCATCGGCCGCGGACGGCGTTGCGGCAATGAGTTGGCTATTCAGCAGGGGCTTTTCGAGACCGGCCTCAGGCCGATTTTCCCCGCCGACCTGAGCTGCCGCGACATCGACGAACAGTGGGCCATTTCCTACACCGCCAAGCGCGGCCGCGAGGCCTACCACGGCGGCATCGACATGCCGGCACCCTGGGGCACGCCGATCATCGCCGCCGCCGCCGGCCGGGTGGTGGGCAAGTACCGCGGCAAAAACAGCTACCGCGGCATCGAGATCGTGCTGCGCCATAGCCCCGAGCAGACGGGTTTGCCGTTCTGGATCTACACCCAGTACACGCATTTTTCCCAGATGCCGAAACTTGAGGTCGGCCAGCGCGTGGCGCTCGGCGAAGTCCTCGGCCCGACGGGCAACAGCGGGCGCGGCCGGACGCCCAACGTGCAAAACCCCAGGCGCCGACCGGCCATTCATTTCGCGGTCTTCTATAGCCGGAGCTCCAAATACGTGGCGCGCAAAAACAAGATCATCCCCCTCGATGGCCGCTGGATGGATCCCAACGCACTCTTTCGCAAGACCCCGCCGTTCGATTCCCGAGCCATGAAGGCGCTGCCGGCGACCGAGAAAAAGGTGCCGATTGCGGTCATGCTCGACGACGGCGAGATCATCCCCGCCGGCAGCAGGATCGTCTGGCCCTATTTGTGCTCGCGCCGGTGAGTTTCCGCTGACGCTTGGCTGCGAAGTTAAGAAACTGGGGTAGAAACCAAGAATGTGGGGGTCAGAGTCGGTTTTCAAGAAAAACTGACTCTAAAACTGAACTCTGACCCCAGTTTTTTGCGGCTACGCTGGGGGCCTGGGCGCCGGGAATGCAGAACGCGAGGGAGAGCGGGCCAATGAGACCTGAACGGACGATGCTCGTCAGCGGCGCCTCGCGCGGCATCGGCGCGGCGACGGCGCGGCTGGCGGCGCGCAAGGGCTGGGCGGTTGCGCTCAACTACCGATCACAGCGCCAAGAAGCCGAGGCGCTGGTCAGGGAAATCGAGGCCGCCGGCGGCGTCGCTGCAGCCATCCCTGCCGATCTCGGCGCCGAAGCCGAGATCGTGGCCATGTTCGAGGCCGCCGACCGGCTGCTGCCGCCGTTGGGCTGTCTCGTCAACAACGCCGCCCGGGCCGCGCCCCATCGCATGCGGCTGGTGGAGATGGAGGCGGGCGAGATCGAACAGCTGCTGGCGGTAAATGTGACCGGGGCGATGATCGCCTGCCGCGAGGCGGTGCGGCGGATGTCCACCGCCAGCGGTGGGCGCGGCGGCTCGGTGGTCAACGTATCCTCGCTGGCGGCCAAGCACGGGGCGCCTTCGCTCTATCTCCACTACGCCGCCTCGAAGGGCGCCATGGACACCTTCACCTGGGGCCTGGCGCGCGAGGTGGCCGGCGAAGGCGTGCGTGTCAACGCGGTGCGCCCCGGCCTGATCGACACCGAGATTCACGCCCGCGCCGGCATGCCAGGAAGGATCGAGAAAGTCGGCCCGAAACTGCCGATGGGCCGCGCCGGCAGCGCCGAGGAGGTGGCGCAGGCGGTAATCTGGCTAGCCTCCGACGACGCCTCATATGTCACCGGCGCGCTTTTGGATGTGGGCGGCGGCGCCTGATTCGCCTCAGTTCAATTGCTTAGGCAGCCAGGTCGCCACTTCCGGCACGGCGATCAGCAGCGCCAGCACCAGAAGCTCGATGAGCACGAAAGGCAGGGCCGAGCGCACCACCTGGCCCAGCGTGACTTCGAAGGGTGCCACCCCCTTCATGACGTAGAGCAAGAGCCCAAAGGGCGGCGTCAGCAGGCTGATCTCCATGGTGATCAGCATCAGTACCATCAGCCAGATGACGTCGATGTGGAAGATGACCTGCAGCGAATTCGAACTCATCAGGAAGAAGGGCAGCGTCAGCAGCAGCATGCTGACCTGGTCCATGAAGGCGCCGAGGAAAAGCAGCACCCCCATCATGATGATGACCACCATCAGCGGTGTCAGGTCGAGCGAAGTGACCTGGCGCAACAGGCCGTCGGTGGCGCCCGAGTTCGATAGCGCCTGACTGAAGACCAGCGAGCCGGCGATGATGAACAAAATCATGGTGTTGATCTTGGCGGTCTCGCGCAGCGAGATGGCGATGGCGCGCCAGGTGAAGTCGGCCCCGTCGATGCCGGAGATCCGGATAATGTTCTTAAAGAGGCGGAAGAAATAACAGGCCCCCAGCGAGGCCAGGCAGCCCAGCGCCGCCGCCTCGGTGGGCGCCGCGATCTTGAAGAAGATGGAGCCCACGACGACCACGAAGATGACGAAAAGCGGCAGGATATAGACCAGGAACGGCAGCACCCGGTTGATGCGGCGACGGTGGGGCCCCTCGTAGCTCACGCTCCAACGCCTGCGGCCGCCGAAGTTGAGTGCCGCCGTGACCGGCTCGTCCAGCACGCTTTCGTCGGGCGCGTAGGTCGGCGCCAGCGCCGGGTTGAGGATGCAGCGCCCCACGACGTAGGCGAAAAAAAGCAGCGCCATGAGAATTCCCGGCACGATGCCGGCGATCAAAAGCTGCGCCACCGACTGCTCGGCCAGGCTGGCCAGCAGCACCGCCAGGGCCGAGGGCGGGATCAGCATGGCGATGCCGCCCACCGCCATGATCGGCCCCATGGCGATCGAGGGGTGATAGCCGCGCCTGACCATGTCGGGCAGCAGCACCGAGCCCAGGATGGCGGTGTTGGCGATGGTCGAGCCCGAGAGCGAGGAAAAGATGGTGCCGCCGACGATCGAGACCACCGAGAGCCGTCCCGGCACGCGCGCGATCATGCGGTCGATGGCACCGATGGCCTTGAAGGCGACCCCGGTCTGCAAGAGGATCTCGCCCATCAGCAGGAAAAGCGCGATCGGTGCCAGGGTGAACTTGATGGCGTTGTTGAATTCCAACGGCATGAACACCAGGCCGATGTCGCCGTTGATGAAGAGGTAGGTGCCGAGCACGTTGGCGGCGAAGAACGAGAGCGCCACCGGCAGGCCGAGGAACATGAAGGCGCAGACCGTGCCCAGCATCAGGCTCAGGGCGAAATACCACTCCATGGTTCAGAAACCGGTTTCCTTGGTGGCCATCGCCTCCTCGGTGACGATCTCTTCGGCGCGGCGCAGCCGCAGCAGGAACTCGATGGCCAGGAGAAAAAACGAGGCCGCGAAGACGGCCATCATGTACCAGTTTTCGATGCGCAAATTCTTGTCGGGAATGGTGCCGTCTTCGAACTCGGATATGGCCGCGCGGGTGCCGTAATAGCACAGCAGCAGACAGAGCGCCGCACCGCCCACGTCCAGCAGCCGTTCGAGCTTGGTCGCGAAATTCTTGGGCAGCGTCGAGGAAAGCACATCGACGCGGACATGGGCACCTTGTTGCAAGACCCAGGGCGCGCCGATGAAGACGCCGATATAGAGCACGTACTCAACCCCTTCATAGAGCCACCACATGCTGCCCAATTGGAATTTCACGAGAAAGAGGTTGAGCGGGATGAGGACCGCATAAGCTCCGATGGAAATCGCCACCAGCCAGATCAAAAACAGAATCAGCCGGTTGAACCCGGCCTCGAAGAGATCTATTTGCCTGCCCATCGAGCGGCCTGCGCTGGAATGTGTCTGCTGCCTAGCCGAACGGGGGCGGCGGGATTAGCGCCACCCCCGCGGCGGAAACGATCGCAGACCTACTTGGAGAACATTTTCTTGAGCTTGGGCCCGTGCACGGGGCTAAGCTCGAGAACCTGGGCCCAGCCGGTCGACTTGGCCGTGGACAACCACTTTTCGCGATCCGCACCGGTCAGCGTGATGGCCGTCAGGCCCTGGCTGAGGGTTTTGTCGTTCTGCTTCTTGAGCAGCGCCTTGAAATTGGCGCCGCCGGTCTCGGAGCGGGCCTCGTACTCCAGGCCGACCTTGGTCAACAGATCCTGCTGCGCCTTGGTCAAGCCATTCCAACTCTTGAGGTTGATGACGGTGTGCAGCGGCGCCTGGTAGAAGCCGGGCTCGACCCGGTACTTGGTCACCTTGACCCAGGACGGCACCCAGCCCAAGGCCGGCCAGCCGTAGCCCTGCACCGTGTTGTTTTCCATGTAGGTATAGATCTGGGCCAGGTTGGAGCGCTGAACGGTGGCGCCGAGCGCCGTGAAGAAGGGCTTGTAGATGGGCGAGATGCGCAGATGCAGGCCTTTCAGGTCGGGCCCGCTGATCTTCTTGTTGAGCCAGAGATGGAAGGGCCCGAAATCGTGGTGCCGGGCCAGGTAGTGGATGTTCTTTTCGTGAAACAGCTTCTGCAGATAGTCCATGGCGCCGCTCTTGCGCAGCTCGGCGTAGGAGTAGTCCGAAAAGCGCAGCGAAGCCCCCTCGATCAGCACGTTGCCGAAGTAGCCCTCGGTGCAGCCCACTACGTCATAGGCGCCCTTGGCCATTTTCTGGGTCAGCGTGAAGGGGCTGCCGATGGCCGGTGCGCCGCCGATCAGTTTGATCTGCACGACGCCCTTGCCGCGCTTGTTGATCTCGTCGATCATCGCCGACCAGGGCTTGGTGACCGGGCTTCCGATGGGGAAGCAACTGGCGCCGTTGAGGGTCGCCTCCGCGGCCTGGGCCGACATACCGCCAGACGACGCCACAACCGCCAACGTGCCGACGCCGAGGATCATTCCGATTTTCTTCAACACTTTCTACCCTCCCTTGGTTGCCAATTACGTGATTTCCCTGTGGCCCGAATTCTATGGGGCGTGGGCGGCGAAGTCTACAAACTCCCCGTGGTGGGTAGATCACGAAGTCGAAACAGGTCACAATGCCGGCCAATAATGGAAAACAGGGTGTGTATATGACTGGGAATGTGTTGGAGGTGAGAGACGTCACCCGTTCGTTCGGTGGCGTCTCGGCGCTCCGGGGCGTGAGCGCCAAGGCCGTCTCGAGCGAGATCCTTTCGATCATCGGCCCCAACGGCGCCGGCAAGACGACACTGATCAACGGCGTCAACGGGGTCTATCCACCGGACCAGGGCACGGTCATCCTCAACGACGTCGACATCACCGGGCTCAAACCCTACCAGGTGGCCCGCCAGGGCATTGCCCGCACCTTCCAGAACGTGGCGCTGTTTCCCGGCATGACGGTGCTGGACAACATCATGCTGGGGCGCAACATCCTGATGAAGACCGGCGTGCTGAGTTGCGGCCTGTTTTGGGGTGCCACCAAGCGCGAGGAAATCGAGCACCGCAGCGCCGTCGAGGACATCATCGACTTCCTGGCCATCACCGACATCCGCTCGACGCCGGCCGGGGCGCTGCCGCTGGGCTTGCAGAAACGCGTCGAGCTGGGCCGGGCCCTGGCCGCCGAGCCCGGTGTGTTGCTGCTCGACGAGCCGATGGGCGGCATGAACCTGGAGGAGCGCGAATCCATGGCGCGCTACATCCTCGACATGCGCGACCTGACCGACACCGTCGTGGTTCTCATCGAACACGACATGGGCGTGGTCATGGACATCTCGGATCGCGTCATCGTACTCGATCAGGGCGAAAAAATTTCGGAAGGAACACCGGACCAGGTGCGCGACGATCAGGTGGTGGTCGAGGCCTACCTGGGGAAGCCCCACGCAGCGTAAGCGGGCCAAGGAGAGCATCGCGATGCCTGATACCATACCCAAATTCCTCACGGAGAACGCTCGCACGCGGCCCGACGACGATGCCATGCGCGAAAAGGAATTCGGCATCTGGCAAACCTATTCCTGGCGCGACTATGCCGAGGAGGTGCGGCGCCTGGCCTGCGGCCTGGCGGAACTCGGCTTCAAACGCGGCGACAAAGTGGCGATCATCGGCGACAACCGGCCCAAGCTCTATTTCGCCATGCTGGCGGCGCAGTCGCTGGGCGGCATCTCGGTGGCGCTCTACCAGGACAGCATCGCCAAGGAGCTGAACTACGTCATTCACCATTCCGAGGCCCGCTTCGTGATCGCCGAGGACGAGGAACAGGTTGACAAGCTTTATGAAATCAAGGACCAGATTCCGCACGTCGAACGCGTGGTCTATTACTACCCCCGGGGCCTCGAGTTGAACGACGATCCCTGGCTCATCCAACTGGCCGAGGTGCAGGAGCGCGGCGACGCCTTTGCCGCCCGAGAGCCCGACTACTTCGCCAGCGAACTGGCCCAGGGCCAGAGCGACGACGTTTGCATGTACAGCTACACGTCGGGCACCACCGGCATGCCCAAGGGCGTGATGTTGACGCACGGCAACATCCTGATGGTCGTGCACGGCACTATCGAGCTCGAAAACATGACCGCCGACGACATCGTCATGGCCTATCTGCCGATGGCCTGGATCGGCGACTATTTCCTCTCGGTCGGCACCGCCGTGGTGGCCGGCATGGCGGTCTGCTGCCCGGAATCGCCGGAGACGCTGTCGCGCGACTTCCGCGAGAGCGGCCCCACCGTGACGGTGGCGCCGCCGGCTGTCTGGGAAGGGCTGCTGACCCGCATCCAGGTGCGCATGGAAGATGCCGACTGGCTTAAGCGAGGCCTTTTCAACGCCGCCATGAATCTCGCGCTGAAGGTCGAGCGCATGCAGCAGGCCGGCACGCCGGTGCCGGCCGGGCAGCGTTTTCTCAACTGGCTCGGCGAATACCTGGTGCGCCAGCCGCTCCGGGACCTGATCGGCAACGTCAAGGTGCGCATCGCCTACACCGGTGGCGCGCCGCTGGGCCCCGACACCTTCGATTACATCCGGGCGCTGGGCGTCAATCTCAAGCAGCTCTATGGCCTCACCGAATCGTCCTCGGCCTGCGTTTACCAGCCCGATGGCGAAGCCAACTCCGAGACCGTGGGCCGGCCCCTGCCCAACGTCGACGTCAAGATCGGCGAAAACGGCGAGATCTATCTCCGCGGCAAGCACGTCTTCGTGGGTTATTACAAGAACGAGGAGGCCACCCGCGAGACCCTCGACGCCGAGGGCTGGCTGGCCTCGGGCGATGCCGGTTTCATGGACGAGAGCGGCCACCTCAAGGTCATCGACCGGGCCAAGGACGTGAGCAAACTGGCCGACGGCACCCTGTTCGCGCCGCAGTTCATCGAGAACAAGCTCAAGTTCTCGCTCTACATCAAGGAAGCCGTGGTTTTCGGCAAGGATCTCGACTACGTCACGGCGATGATCAACATCGAGCTTGATGCCCTGGAGAACTGGGCCGAACGCAGCGCCATCAACTACAGCGGCTACCGGGACCTGTCGCAAAAGCCCGAGGTTTACGAGCTGATCCGCGCCGAGATCGGCCGCATCAACGAGACGCTGGGCCACGACGAGGCATTGCGCGGCGCCCAGATCCGGCGCTTCCTCATCCTGAGCAAGGAGCTGGATGCCGACGACGGCGAGATCACCCGCACCCGCAAGATCAGGCGCAGCGTCATCGCCGAGCGCTATGGCGATCTCTTCGATGCGCTTTACGGCGGTGCCGACGAGGTCCACAGCGAGGTCACGGTGACCTACGAGGACGGCAGCACGGGCGTCATCAAGAGCGACCTGCGCATTCTCGGCGTCGATGATGGGGTGGAGGCCAAGGCGGCCTGAGTGAGACAACAACGGCCAGAGGGCCGTTAGTTTTTGGGGAGACAGGCGTGGATCCTATATATGTCGTTGAATTGATGCTCAATGGGCTGTTGGTGGGCTCGCTCTATGCCATCATCGCGCTGGGCTTCGTGCTCATCTACAAGGCCTCCGACGTGATCAATTTCGCCCAGGGCGAATTCGTCATGTTCGCGGGCTACGTCATCGCCTTTTTCCTGCTCTCGATGGAACTGCCGCTGTGGGGTGCGGCGATCCTGGCGGTGGTGGTGATGGTGGTGGTGGGTTATGCCGTCGAGTGGCTGGTGCTGCAGCACCTGATCGGGCGCCCGGTGGTGGCGGTGATCATGGCCACCATCGGCCTGGCCTCGTTCCTCCAGGGCCTGGCCCAGTTCCTCTTCGGCATCGAGACCCGCAACGTGCCGCTGCCCATCAGCGACGATCCCATCTTCATCGGCGACGTGCTGCTCAATCGCGTCGAACTGATCGCCGCCGTGCTGGCCGGCCTGGGCTTCGCCGCCATCGGCTGGTTCTTCGTCAAAAGCCGCAGCGGCATCGCGCTCAGGGCCATCGCCGACGACCAGCAGGTGTCGCAGGCCATGGGCATCGATGTGCGCAAGTATTTCGCCCTGGCCTGGGCCATCGCCGGCATCGTGGCGTTGCTGGGCGGCATCTTCTGGGGCAATGCCACCGGGGTCGACGTGCAATTGGCGCTGATCGGCCTGAAAGTCTTTCCGGTGGTCATCCTGGGCGGCCTCGACAGCATCGTCGGCGCCATCATCGCCGGCCTCGTCGTCGGCCTGGTGGAGAGTATGGCGGCCGGCTTCATCGATCCCATCGTGGGCGGTGGCACCAAGGACCTGACGCCCTACGTGCTGATGATCCTGGTGCTGATGATCAGACCCTACGGCCTCTTCGGCAAAGAGATCATCGAGAGGGTCTAGGGCCGTGATCAACCGCGAAACCGGAACCTTCAAACGCAGCTTCGGCGAGGACCTGGCGCTCTACCGGGTGCCGCTGCCGAGGATCGTCATGACCCTGATCGTGCTTTGGGTCTTCGTCGGCTTTCCCCTGGTGGGCTCGGAATACTGGCTCGGCATGGCCAATCTTTTGGGCATCGCTTGCCTGGGGGCGCTGGGGCTCAACATCCTGATCGGCTACACCGGCCAGATCTCGGTGGGCCATGCCGCCTTCATGTCGGTGGGAGCCTACTCTGCTGCCGTCTTGATGCGTGAGTTCGACATGCCCTGGGTATTTGCCATGATCGGCGGCGGCTGCTCGGCCGCCATCGTGGGCATGTTCTTCGGCATCCCGTCGCTACGCATCAAGGGCCTTTACTTGGCCGTTGCCACACTGGCGGCCCAGCTCATCATCGAATGGATCATCAATCACTGGGGCTGGCTCAGCGGCGGCGCCCAGGGCTCGATCTACGTCAAGGCACCGGTCCTCTGGTACGGCTTCGCCGACGGCCAGATTCTGACGATGAAGCTCGAGGAGAACATTCACTTCTATTTCCTCATCTACATCGTGCTGGCGCTGGGCATCCTCTTTGCCCTCAACCTCTTCCGCTCGCACCTGGGACGGGCCTTCATTGCGGTGCGCGATCGCGACATCGCGGCCGAGATCATTGGCGTCAACATCTTCAAGGTCAAGCTGATCGCCTTCGGCATTGCCTCGTTCTATGCCGGCGTCACCGGCGTGCTCTATACCTATTATTACTCCATCGCCAACTTCGAGATGTTCTCGCTGGGCATCTCGATACAGTTCCTGGCCATGGTCATCATCGGCGGCCTGGGCTCGATCCTGGGATCGATCTTCGGCGGCGTCTTCATCACCATGCTGCCGATCGTATTGGATTTCATGCTGCGCGGCGTCGGCGGCAGCATTTTCGGCTGGGACGACGCCACGGTGTCGTCCTTCCTGCCGCAGTGGCAGCTAATGCTGTTTGGCGGCTTGATCATGTTCTTCCTGGTCGTCGAACCGGACGGCCTCAGCAAACTTTGGCGGAACTTTACGGACTATTTCAAGGTCTGGCCGTTCCCCTACCTTTAAAGAAGCGTATGAGTTAGAGTGGGGTTGGGAGACTAAAGACCCTAGCTAGCAAAATAAAAGGGGTATACGTCATGCAGTCAAATACAATGAGTAAAGTAATGCGGTCAATGATGGTGGCAGGCCTCGGGCTGTTGCTGTCGGTCGCGGCGGCCGGTGTCGCCCAGGCCAAGGAATTCGTTCTCGGATTCCAGTGCGACCGTTCGGGTCCCACCCAGACCGTGGGTGCCTTCCTTTGTGACGGCGTGCACGACTATTTCCGTCTGGTCAACAAGCAGGAGAAATTTGGCGCCGGCAATTCGGTGCGGGTTTTTGAGATCGACATCGCCTACAACACACCGCGCGGCGTCGAGGCCTATGAGCGTCACAAAGCGGCGGGGGCGCTGACCTATATGATCTGGGGCACGCCCATCACCTATGCCCTGACGCCGAAGCTGCACAAGGACCATATTCCGGGAACCTCGCCCGGATTCGGCAGCGCCGGAGCCGCCAACGGCAAGGAATTCCCCTACCTCTTCCCCATGGCCGCGACCTATTGGTCGCAGATGGCGGGAGCGGTCAAGTTCATGCAGGACAAGTGGAAAGCGGCCGGTAAATCGGGCCAACCGAAAGTCGCCTATCTCTTCTACGACAATCCGGCCGGGCGCGAGCCGTTGCCGGTGCTGCGCGATCTGCAAAAGCAGCTCGGCTTCACGTTGCGTGAATTCGCCGTGCCGCCGCCAGCCGTCGAGATGCGGCCGCAAGTGCTGGATATCGTGCGCAACTACAAGGCCGACTGGGTTATCGCCCATCTCTTCGGCCGGGCACCCGGCATTTCGATCAAGGAGTTGTCACGGCTTCGCTTTCCCATGAATCGCGTCATCAGCTTCGTTTGGGGCGGCGCCGAAGCCGATATCAACGTAGCCGGATGGAAAACCGCGCAGGGCTACCAATCGCTGCAGTTCGCGGGTGTGGGCCAGGACCATCAAATCATCCGGGACATCAAAAAAATGTACCAGGATGAGGGCAAAGCCCCGCCCATGGACAAGATGAAGATCAGCGTTTTCTACAACCGCGGTATCTTGATCGGTGCCTTCCACGCCGAGGCCATTGCCAATGCCATCAAGAAGCATGGCAACAACATCACCGGCGAGCACACCAAAGAAGGCTTCGAGAACATCCGCAACTTCGCCATGGGCAACTTCGCTCCGCCCGTCAGCGTCACCCCGGAGGATCACGAAGGTGGCGGCTGGGTTCAGGTTTGGGAGGTTAAAGGCGATAAATGGGTGCCGGCATCCAAATGGATGGCGCCCTACCGCGACGTGGTCATGAAACACGTCCGGGCTACCAAGTACAAAAAGTAGTCGTCATCGCAGTACCAGTTCCGCTGGCGGGAGTTGGTTCCCGTCAGCGGAGCGCCTGCTTACCGGGGCCGAAGCATGCTGACGCTGAATAACGTCGAGGTCATCTTCGACAATATCATCTTGGTGCTCAAAGGGGTCTCGCTGGAGGTTCCCGAGGGCAAGCTGATCACACTCCTGGGCTCCAACGGAGCCGGCAAGACGACCACGCTGAAGGCCATCTCGGCCCTGATCAAGGCCGAACGCGGCCAGGTCACGCGTGGCTCCATCGAATTCCAGGGCAAGCGCATCGACCGCCTCAGTCCGGTCGCCATCGTCAAAAACGGCATCGCCCAGGTGTTCGAGGGTCGGCGCGTCTTCGAGCACCTGAACATCCGCGAGAACCTGATCGCCGGGGCCCACATCAACGGCAATTTTCGCGAGGTCAACGACGACATCGACCGCGTGCTGACTTACTTCCCCCTGCTCAGCGAACGCCTCAAGGTTTCGGCCGGCTACCTCTCGGGCGGCGAGCAGCAGATGCTGGCCATCGGCCGCGGCCTGATGAGCCGACCCAAGCTCCTCATGCTCGACGAGCCCTCGCTGGGGCTGGCACCGATGCTGGTGGAAGAGATTTTCGGCATCCTCAAGCGCCTCAGGGACGAGGAAGAGGTGACCATGCTGCTGGTCGAGCAGAACGCCATGATGGCGCTCTCCATCGCCGACGACGGCTACGTCATGGAGAACGGCAAGGTGGTGCTCAGCGGCAGCGCCCAGGATCTGGCGGGAAACGCCGACATCCGCGAGTTCTATCTCGGCCTCTCCGACGCCGGCACCAAGAAGTCCTTCCGCGACGTCAAACACTACCGCCGGCGCAAGCGCTGGCTTTCCTGATTGTCCGTCATCAAAACATTCGGGACTGTTGAGCCTATTTTTTACCGGAGGATCTGGCTCATCTTGGTTTGATGTTAAGCCGCTTG
>MDTC01222593.1_pt1 | contig 17340 bp, 11 predicted proteins | sample 811181 | NCBI WGS metagenome assembly MDTC01 (sample SAMN05326644, study PRJNA326480) | marine metagenome | isolation source: seawater | place: Pacific Ocean: North | collected 2011 | reverse complement strand
TTATCAATTCCATTAACAATATTATTTTTAAAGATGAATGTATTTGCAAAAATATTATCTTTTTTGAAGCCTAAATAAGAAGCAATAGGGTCTATTATTTCTTTAAAACCACCAGAAACAACATAGCAATTGTTAGAATTTTCTTTTAAAAATTTTTCATTCTTTAAAAAACTATTAGTTACGGATTTATTAATAAGAGTAGTGGTTGAACTTATATCATTTTTTGATATTTTTAGTAGTTCTATTCTTTTGCTTAAAGCTTCCTGGAAGCCAATTGTGCCATCCATAGCATTATTGGTTATATCTTCTATTTGCTGAATAATGTTTTTATTTGAAAAAAGTTTAGCAATTACATCTAATGTTTCAACTTTTACAATAGTACTATCAAAATCAATAACAAGATTAATGTTTTCTATTTTAACCATATGTAAATTATTTGTTTTTACTTTCTAATCTTTTTTTATTTTCTTCATAAAGTCTTAAATATTTTTTATATAAATTTTCATCATTTATTTTTTTGAATATGCTTTTTAAATTGTTGTAAGATCCTTCTCTATAGAAGTCCTCATCTATAAGCTCAGTAATTTTAAAATATTCTAAATAATATTTATAAATCATTTCTTTATCATTTAACTCAGAATAATTAGTGAGCATATAACCGAGTACATGATAAAGAGCCATTTTATTTTTAGTTGCAAAGTAGAATTTGTAAGCATCTAAAAGATATTCATTGGATAAAGTATATTTTTTTTGATTTTTAAGTATTGATGCTATTTGCATTTTTGAATAATAATAAGTGCTATATTTGTAATTATTTTTATTTCCATAATTAATAGCTTTAATATAATATTTATATGCTTTATCTCTTTCTTCAAGTTCTCTGTATAAATCACCTATTTTATTCAAAAGTGAAAAAGCTTTTTTACCTTCAATAATATAAAATTGTTCAGATAATAAAAAATATTCAAGAGTTTTTTTCTTTAGTTTAGTCCATTTTTCATTATCATACGGGTATTGAAATTGTAGGCTTTCCCTGTTGTAAGTGTCTCCGTATCTACGGTATACATTTGCTAATTGATAGATGTTTTTTGTTTGTTTTGCTAATTCAATTCCTTTATTTAAGTATTTAACTCTATTTTCAAAAGATATAGTATCTACAGCTACCATATTTATTATTGCATCAATCATACCAGCAGTATCTTTTATTGAAGAAGCAATATTGTAAGTTTCTTTAGAAAAATTAATTAGATCATCTGATTCTCCTATGTCATATTTAAGAGAAAAGAGTAAATTTCTTGGTTTAATATAATTTGAATCTAAGATTATTGAACTTTGAAGTAGGCTTTTGCATTCTAAGAGCTCTTCATAATTAGTTTTTTCAAAATATTTTTTTCTTGCTAAGTAATATAATTCCTTTGATTTAGGTTCAATTTGAAGATTTTTTATTAGTTCTTTTTTAAAATTAGGATTGATTGCTTTCAAAATTTGATTAGATATTTTTAAAATAATTTGTTCAGATTTATTTGTATTCTCAGTCCATTTTTTAGCAAATAAACTATTGCCTTTATTATTATTTGTAAGATTTATTCTAATATCTATAATGCTATCTTTTTTACATATACTATTGCTTAAAGTATAATCATGTAAAACTTGATTGTTTGAATTTTCTTTTGAATCAATTTTTGAAACTTTGACTGTGCCAGATTTTGCAATTTCTAAAATTAAATCTTCATAATATCCCTTAATCCAATAGTTCTCTTCTTTATTGCAAATATTTTCAAACATAACTATACCAATAGATGGAATATTGTTAATATTTGATGATTGTTTTTTTAAATAAAAAAAAGATAATACAAAGCAGAATATTAGAAAAAAACTTGTGTATTTTTTGATTTTAGAATAGTTTTTTATTTTAATTAAATTTTTTGAAAGATCATGAGAAATGATACAATATAATTTTATATCTTGCATCACTCCTTTTAAATTGGGACTACCTAGATATTTTGTTTTATACTCATTAAGGCTAGCAATATTTTGTTGAATTTTATTTGATATTACTATTCCTCCTATTGGAGAATATTCTTGTATTCGTGAAGCAATATTAACATCATCACCTAAGACGTCGTTGTTTTTTAATGTTACTTCACCTTCATGGATTCCAATTCTTATATTTAAATCTTTTTCTTTTTTTAATTCATTTTGAATATTTATGCCACACTTAATTGCATCTGTTACTGTGGGAAATGTTAAGAGTAACCCATCACCTATTTCTTTGTGCAATATCCCCTTAAATTTTTTAATAATAGGGTTTAAAATTTTTCTTTGTTTACTTAATATTTCTATTGCTTTTGTTTCGTTTCTAGCAGAAAGTGAAGTATATCCTGCAATATCAGTAAACATGATTGCAGCTAATTTTCTTTTGGCATTATTATTGTTTGATTTATTTAAATAATTTTTAAGTTCTTTTTCTTTTTTATTATTCATACTTTAATTTAGAAATTAATATTTAATATTTTTAAACTTTCCATTTAATAGTCTCTATTTAATAATCATAGTTACATTCTGTAATATATTCTATTCAATACAAGATAAATTTAATTCATAATTTATCTATGTACAAATAAAGGAGTATAATGAAGTATTACAGATTTTTATTATTAAATATTTTTATCTTCAATGCATTGTTAGCGAGTGATAATTTTGTCATTTCAAACAATAGTAATGTAGAATCTACTATTACTTTTAATATAGGTGATTTTTCTTTTATCCAGGAAAAGGGATATCATAAAATTGATTCTAATGCCAAAGTAATGATTGATAATATTGGTGAGCCTGAGCTTCCTACTTATGGTTTTAATTATGCAGTTGACAGGAACAAAGAATATACAGTTTCATTTAGAGTAAATAGTTTTGAAATTCATGAAAATATCAACATTCACCCATATCAAGATGTTATAGATAAAAATGCATTAGTTAAAAATAATGATTTATATAATTCTTCAAATAAATATCCAGAGCAAAATTTATTATCTAGTAGAAAATCAATAAGAGGGAATGATTTATATGGAGTGCAATTGATTCCTTTTGAATATGATTTTGAAGCTCAAACTTTAAAAGTTTTTACATCTGTAGATATAATTATAACTGAAATTGGTACTAGGATTAATTCAACTGAGACTCCAAGATCTAGAGTTTTTGAAAAAATTTATAATGATTTTGTAATTAATGATAATAATTATCAAGATAGTAGAAGCTTTCAAAATCCTTCAATATTATATATTATGGAAGAATATAATAATACATATAGTCCCTTAATTGAGCCTTTGTTAGAATGGAGAAGAAAGCAAGGTTATGAAGTGACAGTAATTGATAGAGATGATATTAGTGGTAGTTTTAATACAAATAATATTAAAGATTATATTGAAGATGCTTATGATGATTGGGATAATCCTCCTGAATTTGTATGTTTAGTCGGTGATGCTAATGGAAGTATAGCCATCCCTACATATACAGTAGGAGGTGGTGGCGGATGGAGTGGAGCTTATGCTGAAAGTGATTATCCATATACCTTATTAGAAGGAAATGATAATCTTCCAGAAATGATAATTGGAAGAATGTCAGTTAGAAGCACATCTGAATTAGTTACTGTTGTTAATAAAATTATAGGTTATGAAAAAAATTATAGTGGTAATAATACTTGGTTAACTAGAGCTGCGCTTGTTGGAGATCCATATGATTCAGGCATATCTACTATTATTACTAATCAGTACATTGAGCAAATAATGGGGATTCATGGTGGAATTACAGATGTTAGAACACAATATAGTGGTAGTAATTTTGATGGCTTTATGAGAGACCAAATTAATGAAGGCGTAGCATTTTTGAATTATAGAGGATTTTATGGATTTAGTAATTTTGATGATAATGATGTTGATCAATTAAACAATGGGTATAAGATGCCATATTTAATGACATTAACATGCGATACTGGTTCATTTGAAGAAGATACAAAATGTATATCAGAAGATCTTTTTACAGCAGGTTCAGCTGTTAGTCCTAAAGGTGCTGTTGCTGTTGTTGCAACTGCTCAGCCATATACTCACACAGCATTTAATAATATAGTTACTATGGGTATGTATGAAGGTATTTTTATAGATGAAGTAGAAACTGCAGGAGAGTCATTAGTGTATGGTAAATTAGCACTAGATGAAGTTTATCCTCAAAATCCTAATAACAATGTTTATTACTTTGCAGCATGGAATAATCTAATGGGAGATCCTGCAACTCAATTGTGGTCATCTAATCCTAAATTCTTAGTTGTTGATCATGCTACGGAACTATATCAAGGTTCAAATAATTTTCAAGTGACAGTTTATTCTGATCAGGGGGATCCTAAGGTAGATGCAAAAGTTGTTTTATATAAAGGTTCAGGCAATAATACAGATATTAGATTAATATCTTATACAGATGAAAATGGAGTTGCAGACTTTATTTTAGACGATTATACCGCAGGCACTGTTAGTGTGGTCTCTTCATGTCAAAACTGTTTACCAGAAGAAACTGAATTTACAATTTCAAATTCTGCAGTTGAATTAGTTATAGATGAGAATAGCATTATTGTAAATGATCAATCAGGAAATAATAATGGCTTTTTAAATCCTTCTGAAACTGTTGAGTTGTCTTTTGATATACAAAATGTATCATTTCAATCTATAAATAACTTGAATCTTACATTATCTTCTACTTCAGAATCTATTATAGTTGATGAATCTAATGTTTATCTAGGTGATGTTAGTCCTAATGGTGTCTTAAATGTGTCTGGTCTTGTAATTACCGCAGCCTCAGATATTTTAGATAGTGAAGATAGTAGTCTTAGATTAGACATTTCTTCAACTGGAGGCAATAATTTATATTGGGAGCATATACTGCCTCTTAATGTGCGTTCTGGAGAAATGTTCTTGAGCCTCAATATTGTTGATGACGATAATAATAATGGTATACTTAATAGAGGTGAAACTGCTGTAGTTAATTTATCAGTTCTTAATACTGGTTCTATAAATTTAGAAAACTTAGAAGGTGCAATTAATTATACAGGTGGTTCTGTAGGGTTTTCATCTCAAGAATTATCATGGAATAATATTAATGTTGGTCAAAATATAAGTTCAAATAATTTTGAAATTGATATTAGTCAAAATACAATTAATGGAAATATTATTTCAATACCAGTTTCATTTTCAACATCTAATGGATTCATGATGGAGAGTGTATTTCAGTTAAATATTGGTCAAGTGAGTGTAAATGATCCATTAGGTCCGGATGCATATGGATATTATATATATGATTCAGGTGATACAGATTATGACTTAGCTCCTGAATATGATTGGATTGAAATTGATCCAGACCTAGGAGGTGATGGACAAGCTTTAAATGTTTATGATAATGGAGATAATCTGGATGATGTAACAACAGTAAATTTACCTTTTACATTTACATTTTACGGGGTTGATTATGATAGAGTTAGTGTTTGCTCTAATGGTTGGATTTCATTTGGAGAAACCGATATGACATCGTTTAGAAACTATACATTACCAGGTCCTGGAGGGCCATCTCCTATTGTTGCAGTTTTTTGGGATGATTTAAAAACTACCAATGGAGGAGAAGTTTATTCTTATTATGATAGTCAAAATGATTATTATGTAATTGAGTGGTCAGGTATGCGAACCTTTTTAGATAATAATTCGGTCCAATCATTTCAAATAATTCTTTATAATACAAGCTGGCAAACTTTTACAGGTGATGATGAAATGAAATTACAATACAAAGAGTTTAATAATACAAGTGTAGGAGATTATCCTGTAGGAAATTATGATGGTCCTGTTGTTCATGGACAATACTGTAGCGTGGGTATAGAAAATCATTTGCAAACAGATGGATTGCAATATACTTTTAATAATTCATATCCTTTAGCTGCAAGAACATTGTCAGATAATTCAGCACTATTTATTTCAACAAGAAATGCTGATTTATCAGCATCACCATCATTGAATTATAATTATGAAAGTTTTTCTTTTGATTTAGAGACTAATCAGTTAGCTAATGAACAATTAGTTTTAGGAAACGATGGTGAAGAAAATTCTATATTATTTTATGATTTAGATGTTTCTCCATTTTCTACAGCATTTAATCAAATTGATGATTATGGATATGCTTGGGCTCAATCAAATATTGATTCTGAAATAGATTATAATTGGATTGATATTTCTGAGGATCATAGTGTTTTAGATTTTGATTCTAATGATGGAGGTGCATTAATTAGTTTAGGTTTTGGCTTCCCTTTTTATGATAATACTTATTCTTTAGCAGCAGTTATGGCAAATGGGTGGTTGGCATTTGGAGGAACATCACAAGAATGGAATAATGGTTCAATTTTTGATGAAGATTCACCTAGAAATGCAATACTTGGTTTCTGGGATGATTTAAATCCTGTTAATTCTGATAATCCAAATGGTGGAGGATTTGTACGCTATCATTCAAATTCAGAAAGAGCAGTGATATGGTATGATAATGTCATACATTGGACAGGTGAAGGTAGGGTTTATGATTTTCAAATCGTTTTAAAATCATCAGGTGAAGTAGATATTAATTATAGATCAATGGCAGGCAATACAGCATCTGCTACGATTGGAATAATTGATTCAAATGGTGATTTTGGTTTAGAAGTTTTATATAATCAGGATGATTTTATGCAAGATAATTTAACTGTTTCTTTTAAAGAAACTCCTCAATGGGTAAATTTCCCAAATATTCAAGAAGGTCAAATTCTATCTGGGAGTACACAGAATGTTGATTTACAAGTGAATAGTTATGGTCTAACTAATGGTAGTTATAATGCATATTTATTAATAAATTCAAATTCAGTAAATGGACCAGCGTCTATTCCTGTGAATTTGAATGTTGGCAATTTAGATTTAGGTGATTTAAACCAAGATGGTATATATAATGTATTAGATGTTGTAACGCTTGTAGGTATTATCATGGGCAACCATACAGCAACAAATCTTGAGTTAATCTTATCTGATTTAAACCAAGATGGAACAGTTAATATTTTAGATGTAGTTAATTTAGTTAATATTGTTTTATCAGAATAAGGAAATGAAAATATGATTACAGAGAAGAATATTATGAAATTTTTAATGATGATTTTAATATCTTTCACTTTTGCTGTTGATGCAAAGCCTACAGAGAGTACATTCCTTTTTTGTTTAAAAAGTTCGGTTGAACCATTACAAATAATTAGGACTAATAGTGGATTAGAGGTTGATAATAAAGAGCTTAATGATTTTATGAAGCAAAATCAAATTATTGATTTAGAACAGTGGATACCTCAAGCTACAGATATGGATAGAGATGGTGATATATATTTAAATAGAATATATAGAGCTTATGTGTCTGATGATAAAAGAAGTTTGAAATCAAATATTATTTATAAAATTGAAAGTCTTTCAATTATTAAATATTCTGAAGAGGAGTATATAAGAAAACCTTTTTATTCGCCTGATGACCCTTTGGTAGAGTTACAATGTAGTCTTAATTCAGTTAAGGCAAAAGATGCTTGGAATTTTTGGGATATACCAAATGGAATTATTCCAAATGGAAGACATGTATTACTTGCTTCAGTTGATACAGGCGTTGATTATACTCACCCAGATATTCAGAATAATGCATGGATTAATCAAGGAGAAATACCTTCGTGGATGTTTGAGGCAGGCTTAGATTCTGATTCTGATGGATATATAGAAGCAGTTGAAGTTTTAAGTTTTCTTGAGAGTGAAGGAATGGATATAAATGCTGATGGCCAAATTAATTTAAGAGATGCAGTTTCAGATGGTTCTCCATTTGAAGATGGATCAGATAGTGATGGAAATGGATATGCTGATGATATCTTAGGTTGGGATAGTTCAGGATATTATGGAACAGATGATAATGACCCATACCCGAAAGAAGATGTTTCTGCAAATGGAACGTGGGCTCATGGTACTCATGTAGCAGGAATTCTAGCTGCTACTACTGATAATGATTTAGGTATGGCATCTACAGCATATAATGCTAAATATATTTCAGTAAAAGTTTCAAGAGAAAATCAAACTGGGGAACCAGGTATCAGTGATGGGTATGCAGGAATAACATATGCTGCAAAAGCAGGTTATTTTGAAGGCACATTTGCTATTATTAATAATAGTTGGGGTGGTGGAGGTTATTCTGGATCTGAAAATGCAGTTATTAATAATGCACAAGATACTTATGGTGCTGTAGTTTTAGGAGCAGCTGGCAATGGATATGATGCAGGGGGTGAAGAGTATGGCTCACATTATCCATCTAGCTATGAAAATTGTATTTCTGTTTGTGCAATGGGCTGTTCTTATAATTGGGGAGGTTGGGCAACCTATCATCCTACAGTAGATTTAGCTGCTCCCGGTGAAAATATACAAAGTGCTATTATTGGTGCTGGATATGAAGCCTGGGATGGTTCTTCAATGGCCTGTCCAAATGCTGCGAGTGCAATTGGCTTATTAAGCTCATATCATCCAACATGGAACAATTTAGAATTAAGAGCTAGAATAGAAGAATCAGCTGATAGAAGAGTATATGATCAAAATCCTGAATATGAAACATGTAATGGTAATAGTGGTGATGATTGTTTTGGAAAAGGTATGGTAGATGTTTATAAAGCTATTGGTATGGATTTTTCTCCCAAAATTTCTATTGAGACTTTTTCTGTTATTCCTAATCAAGACACCAATTTAGAAACATTGCAAGATAATGATAATGTTTTAAATCCTGGAGAAAGCGCTGTTTTACAGATAACTTTAGATAACGAAGAAGGCTGGGTTAATGCAAGTTCAGTAATAGCAACATTATCCTCTTCAAATTCTGATTTAATTATAGGAAATGATACTGAAGTTTTTGGTAATATTATTAATGGTCAAGTAAGTACAGGTAATTTTGAATTTACTGTACCTTTTAGTGTTGGAGTAGATAATATAAATTTGACACTTACTGTAAATGCTAATGGTTCAGGAGGATATCAGTATTCTAATACTTTAACTATTGATGTTGATGTGAGCTTATTCCAAGAAGGCTTCCCGTTTGATACAGACAGTGAGATTAAATCTAGTCCTATTGTTTTAGATCTAGATAATGACGGTGATAATGAAATAGTCTTTGCTGATATGTTTGGTAGAGTTAGAGTAATAAAAGATGGAGTGGAAGTTAATAATGAGCAATTTCCATTTGAGGCAGGAGATCAAATTTGGGGCTCTATATCAAGCGCAGATTTAGATAATGATGGGACACCAGAATTTGTTGTATCATCAAAAGATGGATATATTTATATTTTTACATTAGATGGATTGCAGTATTCTTATAATGCAGATAGATGGTTAATTGCTACACCTGTTATTGGAGATATAGATTCTGATCCAGAACTAGAAATTGTTGTTGGTAGTTATCAATCACCAACAAGTAGTTCTCCTATCTTTGCAATTAATCATGATGGAACTGATGTTGAAGGTTTTCCATTTGTTGTTGGAGAAAAAATTAAAGCTGGGGTTGCATTAGGAGATCTAGATGGTAACGGTAAAGATGATATTGTATTTGGTTCAGATGGTGATTATTTAGATATTGTTTTAGATAATCTAACACATGCTCCAGGTTTTCCCATTGATTTAGGTAATAATTTAAGAAGTGAACCGGCCATTTTAGATATTGGATCAGAAAAAATTATTTTGATTGGTTGTAATGATAACAATTTTTATGCGATAAACTATTCTGATGCTTCATTAAGATTTGTTATACCTACTGGAGATGATGTATATACTTCAGCAGCATTCAAAGGCTCTGGTAATAATACAGAAATTTATTTTGGTTCTGATGATGGGAATATATATGGCGTTGATATTGAAGGTAATGCATTAGCTGGTTTCCCTTATAATGTTGATGGAGAAGTTGTAGGTTCTGTAGCTATTGCTGATTTAGATAATGATAATTCTTTAGATATTATTGCGGTTAATAGTAGTGGTCAGTTATCTGCGATAAGTGATTCTGGCTATTTGTTAGAATATTTTCCTATTAATTATGGAACATCTTTTTCCTCAGCTCCTATGGTTATTGATTATGATAGTGATGGAGATTTAGAAATTGTAACAGGAAGTAGTGGCGACTTAATGATTCTTGATTATAAAAATCAAGTAAATACTGATCTTAATTCATGGTCTTTGTTTAAAGGGGGTTATGAAAGAAAAGGTTTTTATTCAGGTGAAGGTTCAGATCCTGGATGTATTCAAGGAGATGTGAATTGTGATGAAATTCTAAATATATTAGATATTGTTCTATTAGTTAATATGATTATGAATGGAGATCCTTATTCACAAATTGCTGATGTTAATTTAGATGGAATTCTTAATATATTAGATATTGTATTGTTAGTTAATATTGTTTTAGCAGAATAAAAAAGGATAAAAAATATGAAAAAAGTATTAATACTAAGTTCTTTTATGATTATGTCTTTTAGTCTACAATCTTGTGCTGTAGATATATCCTTAGGAAAGTCTTCTTGCTCAAAGAGTAATTGTAGTAAAAGTTCATGCTCTAAAGATGCAAGTTCTTGTGAAAAAGATTGCACTAAGGGCAAGGCATGTTGTAAAAATAAAGATGAAAAAAATTCTACAGAAGAGTAGATTTAAAAAAATTACTCAATAATTTCTTTAAAATCTGATATTAATTTAGTTAACATATCTTTTGCATCACCAAAAACCATAATTGAATTATCATATCCAAATAGTTCATTTTGAACACCTGCAAAACCTGTATTCATTGTTCTCTTGTTAATGATAACAGTTCTCGCTTTATCAACATTAAGAATTGGCATTCCATATATTGGGCTGCTTTGGTCTGATCTAGCTGCAGGATTTACTACGTCATTTGCACCTAATACAACAGCTACATCGCAATCTTCAAACTCAGGATTAATTTCATCTAGATCTTTTAATAGTTCATATGGAATATTAGCTTCAGCAAGTAAAACATTCATATGTCCGGGCATTCTTCCTGCAACAGGATGAATAGCATAATAAACTTTTTTGCCTGATTTTTCTAATAAGTCTGCAAGTTCCCTTACTGCATGCTGAGCTTGCGCTACAGCTAATCCATATCCAGGAACAATAATAACTTTTTCAGCAGCATCAAATATCATAGCTGCTTCTTCAGTTGAATAGCTTTTAATATTAATTTGTTTTCCTTCACCTGAAGGACCTTCAACATCACCACCAACTGCTCCAAATATTACATTAGTTAGCGATCTGTTCATTCCTTTGCACATGATTTGTGTCAAAATCATACCAGATGCACCAACTAAACTACCACATATTATAAGAGCGTTACCTGCAGAATTATTTCCTGATGCAACTAAGACAAATCCTGTCATAGCAGCAGCAATTCCTGAGTATGAATTTAAAAGTGAAATTACTACAGGCATATCAGCACCACCAATTGGTATTACAAGAAGTACACCAAGAAGGCCTGAAAGTCCTAGTATAATATAAAATAAATTTATTCCATCATTTGGATTCTGAAGTATCATATATGCGCAGCCAAACATAACTATAGCTAATAAGGCATTAAGCACTTGTTGACCAGGGAAAGTAACGGGCTTTGTTGTGACAACTCCTTGAAGCTTTCCAAAGGCTATAAAACTTCCTGTAAATGTTAAAGTTCCAATTAGAACACTAAGTGTAATAGCAGTAATTGCAAATAATCCTTCAGCACCTTTAAGAAATTCAGCTGAAGCAACAAGAGCTGAAGCTCCGCCTCCTACACCATTAAAAATAGCAACAAGTTGAGGCATTTGAGTCATTTCAACGCGAATAGCAAAAAATGCTCCAATGATTGACCCTATGGACATTGCTATAATAATCATAGTTAAATTTAAATTTGTTCCAAGCATAACAGTCGCAACTACAGCTATAAGCATACCTATAGAAGCAATAATATTACCTTTCCTAGCAGTACGAGGATGGCTTAACATTTTTAAACCATATATAAATGATATGGCTGATATTAAATATGCTACATCTACAAAATTTTCCATTTATTTCCTTTTAAACATTTTAAGCATTCTATCGGTAACTAAAAATCCACCAACAACATTAATCATTGCAAACACAACTGCTGCAAAGCCTAGCCACATGCCTATTTCTCCACCAATAGTTGTTGCTAATATTGCTCCAATTATTGCTATGCCTGATATTGCATTTGAACCTGACATAAGTGGTGTGTGAAGTGTTGGAGGTACTTTCGTGATAATTTCAAAACCTACAAAAACAGCTAGAATAAAAATTGTTATTGTTGTTATCATGTTTATTTATCCTTTATCCATAAATTTTTTAACAATATCATTGTTTACATCACCTTTATTAAATAGCATTGATCCATTAACTATCTCATCTTCCATGTTTAATTCTTCATTTTCTTCTTTGTATAAGTAAGAAAATAAGTTGTTTAAATTTTTAGCATATAATGATGTAGCATGTGTAGGCATTGTTCCTGGAATATTAACTATACCATCTATTGTGATTCCATTATGATTTATAACTTCATCTTGCTTGGTAATCTCGCAATTCCCACCATTTGCTGCAGCTAAATCCATAATTGCAGAACCAGGTTTCATATTTTCTACCATTTCTTTTGTTATTAAAATAGGAGCTGGCCTTTCAGGAATTAATGCAGTAGAAATAACTAAATCCATTTTTGCTATTGTTTGTGCAATAAGTTCACTTTGTTTCTTTTTATACTCATCAGAAGTTTCTTTTGCATAGCCTCCATCACCAACGCCATCATCCGCATTATCTGTTTCAACTTCAACAAATTTTGCACCTAAGCTTTCAACCTGTTCTTTAACAACAGGTCTAACATCAAAAGCAAATACTTGAGCTCCTAATCTTTTTGCAGTAGCAATTGCAGCAAGACCTGCAACTCCTGCTCCTAGAATTAAAACTTTAGCGGGTTGAATTGTTCCTGCTGCTGTCATTAACAGTGGCATATATTTTGATATGTAAGAAGCTCCTATAATAGCAGCTTTATATCCTGCTATATTACTTTGTGAACTCAAAGCATCCATATTTTGTGCAAGAGTAGTTCTAGGAACATGGTTCATAGAAAAAAGTGTTATTTTTTTATCTACATATTTATTTAGTAATTCAACTTGATCTTTGATTTGGAAAAAAGTAATAAGACTACTTCCTTCTTTTATCATCTCAAGTTCTTCATTATTTGGGGGATTAACTTTAAAAATTATATCAGATTGATATATTTCATTGGTGCTTTCTTTAATTGTTGCACCTACTTTTTGAAATTCTTCATCGGATATAAAAGAACTATCACCTGCATTTTTTTCAATATTTACAGTGTGATTAGAAGCTATAAGTTTTTTGACTATTTCAGGAGTAGCTGCAACTCTAGTTTCTTTTGATAAAATTTCTTTTGGTATTCCAATTAACATATTAATAACCCTTAAATTCTATGCCTAATCATCATTAAATTTAATACATAATAATTATATTAATTCACAAATTAATTATGCTTGAAACTATTAAATATAACATAGTAAACATCGATGATAATCCTACTAAGGCATTTGTAATGATACATGGTTGGAGAGGAAATAAAGATAGTTTTAAATCTATTCCTCCTCTTTTAAAATTGTCTAATGTCATGTGGTATTTCCCAGAAGCTCCATATGATTTTGAAGGTAGAGAAAATGAAAAAACATGGGCTATTAAAAAAGAAGGTGATGTTTGGAATGCTGATGAATCAAAAAGATTGCTTGTAGATTTTTTTGAGAATGTTGTTTTTAATAAATTTGATCCTAAAGATGTCTATATCATGGGTTTCTCTCAGGGTGCTGCTGTATGTTATGAATTTATTTTATCATTAAATTATAATTTTGGAGGAATTTTTCCAATTGCGGGATTCATGGTTAACGAACCTAAAAGTATTGATGAGATAAATAATGTTTATAAAAACATCCCTATATTAATAGGCCATGGGAGCGATGATGATATTGTACCATTAGCTGCATCACAAAAAGCATATGATTTTTTATCTACTGTTTGTGAAAATATTGAGCTTTATATATATAATGGTAAACATAAGATTGGTTTAGAATATTTAAAAAAAGTGAAAACAATTGTTGAAAGTTCAAAGTGAAGCATGATGTGGTAATAATTGGCTAATTAAGTAACATATTCATTATAGGAGAGAAATGAACAATTTAAAAAATAAAAAGGTTTTAATAACTGGTGGAGCAAGAGGAATTGGAAGACAGATAGCACTAGAATTTGCAAAACACGGCTCTGATATTATTATATGTGATTTAGATAAGTCATATATTGAAAAAAATAAGTTTGATGATGTTAAAGAATTAGGTGTTTCATGTTTTAGTTATTATTTAGATGTGACAAGATATGATGAGGTTGTAAAAGTAAGAGAAAAAATTCTACATGATGTTGGATCAATTGATATATTAGTTAATAATGCAGGAGTTGTATTTGGTGGTAAATTTTTAGATATTTCAATTGAAAAACATAGGATGACATATGATGTTAATACTCAAGGAGTTATTAATATGCATCATATTTTTTTAGAGGATTTAATTAAACAAAAAGAATCTCACATTGTAAATATATCAAGCGCATCAGGTTTTACGCCATTGCCAAGCGGAACAACATATGCATCAAGTAAAGCAGCAGTTACTAGTTTTTCTGAATCTTTAATCAATGAATTAAAACAAGATAATCACAATCAAGTTGGTATGACTATTGTCTGCTCTGCATATGTTAATACAGGGATGTTTCATGGTGTTAAAGAACCACTATTTATTCCAATGTTAACACCTGAAAAATTAGCTAAAAAAATTATAACAGCTGTTCGTAAGAATAAACGATTTGTCTTAGAGCCGGCATTTATAAAATTCATTCCTTTTCTAAAAGCAATTTCTCCGAATTCTTTCTTTGATTTTCTAGGTCGTATTTTAGGAGGATATAGCAGTATGAAATTTTGGCAGGGTCACAAAAAATAAATTATTATCCAGAGTTATATGTGTAGTCGGATTAGCTTACTATCGATTTTAGCTTTTAACCTTAGCTTAATTATTTAATAAATATATAAACTTTTAGAGCTTTAGATAAGATATTTATAAATAAATTAATTTTTATTTAAAGCATTTTTTTAAATCTAAACAACTCAAAATCAATAACTTACATTAAATAATTAAAAAAACACTTAAAGTATTACATTAAATGTTTGGAATGTATGCAAGCATCTTTGTAAGTTTTCGGGAAGTTAAGGGTTCATCAAGGCCGATTTACGTATAGATGACAGTGTTTTCTCTCTAAATCAATTGAACCTTACCAAAAAAATATAAAAAAGTTTGGAACTTCATAGATTTGTGGTCGTATATAACCTGATTTGTTTGTGATCATACAAAGGTGACCACAGGTATAAAAGACAAAAAAGGAATAACAAAGGAGAAAAACATACATGAAGAATGTAACTAAAATCCTAACAGCTGTTGTTTTATGTGCGGCTGTATTTGCTTCGACCGAAAGAGTTAATTCATTAGGTGGAAACGCTGCGTTTTGGCCAGGTGATGAAGCAAACATAACTAACTTTCCAGCTCAAATTAACAATCACGGTTATTTGCAAGTAACTAATATGAACGGTGACGGACACGTTGATATGGTATTTTCAAATGGTGGTGCTAATTGGAGTTTTGGATATAATAATGATTCTGATGAGTGGTTTGACTTAGGCTGGGGTAAAGATGGCATGGGTCTTAATGTTTCTATGGCTGCTTCTGATGATGGTGCTGGTGTTACATCTGATGGTTTCGTATTATCATTTGGTAAAGATCTTGGTGATAATGGCGAACTAGGTGTTAAATACACATCAGGTGATGATTCAGGTACTGACTGGTCTTCAAACGGCTTTGAGCTTCATTATAGAAAATCATGTGGTTTCTGGGTATTTACTGACATGGTAGCTATGGTTGATTCACCAGATGAAGGTGAAATGACTATTGATGTTGATTGGTTTACTCATATGGATGCTGGTGCTGCAGATGTAATGTATGCTATGGGTGTTTGGAATCATGATGGTGCTATGAAACTAACTGCTGATCTTGGTGTTGAAGCTGCTGTAACAGATGCTGTAACATTAAGAGGTGGTATGATGTGGGATTATGATTTATCAAACGATAATGATACTACTGGTTCATCTCACGCGTGGACAACAGGTCTTGGTGTTAACATGGGAAGCTTTTCAGCTGATCTTGGTTTAACAACATCATTCTGGGATAATCCAATGGGCTTTATTACAGGTAGTGATGACTCTGCAACATGGGGTGATGTAACAGTAACTTATAGCTTCTAAGTCTTTTATTAGCTAAAGTTTTTTAAAAAAGGCCTCTTTATTGAGGCCTTTTTTATTTTATGACACAATACTTTCTCTTTATATTACATATAATAAAATTGGTGGTTTAATACTTGCATATGTATTTCAAAAAAATTATAATTTTTATATTCTTTTCATTATCATTAACACAGGTTAGGTATAGTTTTGAATTAGATGGTGCATTTGAGAATAATTCAAGTAATGGTGCCTTTTTAGTTGGTTATGATAAAATTTTTTGGAAGCAATTAAATGTTAATTCAGGGATAGGTTTTGAATATAGTATTACAGATTCTCCCGATAACATGAAATTTAATTCTATATATTCAATTGTGAATTATAATGTAGAGGATACTTGGAATATATATTCAAAAGTAGGTTTAGCTTTATGTGAGGATAAAACAAATACACTATCTGAAAAATCAGGTGTGTTTTTAGGTTTTGGTATAAATTATTATTTAGAAGATAGATTTCATTTAGAACTTGGATATCATACCTCTTATTTTGATGGCTATGAGCATTCAAGGATAGTTTATTCTATTATTAAACATTTTGAATTTAAAGATGAATAAGATTTTCAATTATTTACTTTCTATTATTTTTAGTTCTATCATGTTTTCCATGTCAGATTCAAGATTAATTACTACATGGGATATGCCATCTGAATATACTTTATCTACTGATTATTTAAATAATTCAGCTTCCATTATTGATTCTAAGGTTAAATATGATATTACCAGTGGATTAGCATTTTCTTATGAACATAAAATTATAAGTAAAGAAAAGTTTAATTTTTTTTTAGGATCTGAAATTATGTTAGGAAAAAAATCAGATGTT
>MDTC01008242.1_pt1 | contig 17346 bp, 12 predicted proteins | sample 811181 | NCBI WGS metagenome assembly MDTC01 (sample SAMN05326644, study PRJNA326480) | marine metagenome | isolation source: seawater | place: Pacific Ocean: North | collected 2011 | reverse complement strand
TTCTTCCTTTGCTTCCGGCTCGGCTGCTTTTTCCTCTACTGGGGCTTCCTCTTTGGACTCTGGTGCAGCGGCTTCTTCCTCCTTCACTTCCTCCTTAGGGGCTTCAGCAACTGGAGCAGGATTCTTTTTCTTAGCCGTACGAGCAGCTTTTGCTTTTGACTTTTTATCTGCACGTTTAAGCCATTCTTCGGGAGATAAACGACTTTGGCGAATCAAACTGTTGGCAGTTTCGGTAGGTTGAGCACCAACTTCCAACCAATGATCAACTCGATCCATCTTGAGGTTCAGTTCGGCGTCGCGGGCATGAGCCTGAGGGTTGTAAGTCCCCAACACCTCGATAAAACGGCCATCACGGCGTGCTTGCGAAGGAGCAACCACCATGCGGTAGAAGGGAGCATGACGGGCACCGTGCCTTTGTAATCGTATCTTAATCATAATCGAACGGAATGAGTACTTGAAATTTTTGGAAAAGCAGAGAATACAAGTAAAATTCCCCCTCTAAGTCAACCATTAACAATGCTATGAGTGCTCAGAAGAATTGTATTAAAAAGATGGTTTGATTTGAGTTTTTTCAAACAAGCGTTTTAATTTCTGTTGTGATTTCAACAGCAACAGACTCAATAAAACCCAAAGTGGCAACCCGTAAAAGGTTGATCGATGCCACGGCCTGTCTCTTTGCGGAACATGGGTACAATGGACTCACGATGCGATCAGTCGCCCAAGAAGCAAATGCCAACTTGGCAGCAGCGAATTATCACTTTGGATCCAAAGATGCCATGGTACTAGAAATGTTGAGGGAACGGATTCAGCCAATCAATACTCGACGGATGGAACTTCTTAACCAAGCAAAATCGAGTAATCCTGATGCCCAACTTAGCACATTTACTATTTTTCACTCCTTAATCTATCCGATTGGTGAAGAAATTTCCAAAAGTGTGAAACTCCGTAGTACCTTGGCTCAATTGGTCGCCCGTACTTTCACAGAACCGGTTAAATTTATCGAACGGATGCACCATAAGTTTTTCTCACAAATTGCGGAGATTTATCACCGAGAGCTTTGTCTTTCCCATCCACAAATCCCAAGCAAAGAAATCCATTGGCATTTACACCTTGCAGTCTCTTCCATGCTAGGTGCCCTTGCTCAGCATCGCAGACTCCATGATTTTACTCAGGGAAAATGCAAGGAAAACGAAGTTGCTCCATTAATCGAACGACTCATCTACTTCGTCACCAATGGCTTTGAGCAGGGTATTAATCATAAATTTGAGCAATGAATCTTACCCCTATCAACACGACTCTACTTGTGGCCCAAGCATGCCTAGTTCTAAGTGGTTGCCTTGCCCCGAAGATTGATCAAAAGCCTGCCTTACAACTTTCAGCACCCAAAGCATGGGAATCTGATACATTCAATAGTGACAATAACTACTCTTCCGCTGGATGGGCATATAAATTAGGAGGTGAACAACTAAATTCTCTCATCGAGAAGGCAATTTCTGGCAACCCTTCCCTATTGGCGATGAGTGAGCGTTTGATCGCTCAGGGAGAACAGGCAACAATCCTGGGTTCTAAAATCCTGCCCACTGCTCAGGCCGAAGTCACAGGAAGCCGATCCAAGAGGAACTTAATCGGTTTCAACCTTCCTAATGGCAGCACTTCTTTTACGAGCAACAGTTTCACTTCTGGTCTTAATATTAGTTGGGAACTCGATCTCTGGGGAAAACTAGCGGATGCTAGGGATTCAGCGGAAAAATCATTTCGGGCTGGTGAAATGGAATTTCAGGGTGCACAGATCTCCCTCGCCGGTCAAGTTGCCAAGGCATGGTATGAGGTAATTGAAGGTAGCCAACAGGTTATACTTGCCCAAAAGAGTACTGAATCCTTCACTCAGAACCAAAACTTTGTGGAGGAAAGATTTCTTAAGGGGCTCGCCAATGCTCTGGATCAAAAACTTGCCCAGACCGGAACTGCAAACGCTAAAGCTCAGACCCTAACCTTGCTTGGACAATTGGATTCATCCAAACGAAGGCTCAATATTCTACTGGGTAAATATCCAAGCGTATCATTAGATCAAAACCTGAGTGTACCATCCAAACTACTTCCACTTGATATATCCAAGTCTTCGCCAAGTACCCTGCTCGCAAACCGTCCCGACCTTTTAGCGGTCGAGCAGAATGCACAAGCCAGTGGTCTCGACCTCGCAGTTGCCCGTAAAAATTTCTTTCCGTCAATCTCCCTAAGCGGTGGTCCGGGCAGCCGAACTGATGAATTTGAAAACTTACTCGATAACAATTTTCGCACCTGGGGAATCAATGGATCCTTCAGCCAGCCCATATTTAATGGGGGGCGCCTGCGGGCGGCTCACCGTCAAGCTAAAGCTCTGCAAGCTGCGGCCTGGGCAGATTATCGCTCACATGCCCTCAATGCTTTTGTGGAGGTGGAAAATGTACTGGGTGCGGAAATCCGTCTCGCCGAGCAGGAGGATTTGATGGAACTCGCTGCTAAATCTGCTGAAGATGCTTCTAAGTTGAGCTGGGAAAGATATCAGCGTGGCGTAGAAGGGATTTTTAATGCCCTTGAAAACCAGAGGCGAGCCTTTGATGCCCGAAGTCAAGTCTACCTGATTCGTAAACAACGCATTCATAACCGCATTGATCTGCACCTTGCCCAGGGACAGTTCCCCCTTTCTGAATAAATTATGAGAAAATTCATTCTCCCCCCCCTCCTCCTCGCCGGCTTCGTATGGTTTGCCTGGTATCTGATTCAACTTCGGCCGGACCCTAAGCCGAAAGAAATTAACAGGGAGGCTCCCTATGTGGAAGTAGTAGTGGCCGAAAGCAAGTCAATCGCAGCAACCATTGAGTCCCACGGTTTGGTAAGACCACATACACAGACCACTTTGATTGCCGAGGTACCAGGCATTGTTGAGGGAGTGGCTCCCTTTCAAAAAGCGGAACAGGCTCCGTCCTTTCGGGCGGGAGGATTTTTTCAAAAAGATGACTTACTTGTTAAAATCGAGGAAGTGGATCTGCTTAGTGCGGTGGCTGAAGCAAAAGCAAATATCAGCCGGGCGGAGCTGCAATTAGTACAAGAAAGAGAACTTGCAGATCAGGCAAAAAGTGAATGGGGAGAACGCGACTGGTCCGAAGCTTCCGAACTCGTTCGCCGAATTCCCCAAATTCGCAAGGCGGAAGCTGAGATTAATTCCGCTCAGGCTCATCTAAAGCAGGCTCAGAAAAACCTCTCTCGTGCCCGGGTGCTTGCTCCCTTTGATGGCCGGATCATACGCACAATGGTGGATCGTGGGCAGCGCGTGGGCGGTGGAAGTTCAGCGGCACTGGCTGAGGTTTATGCTTTGGATGCTGCAGAAATTGATCTATCCCTTAGCCAGAAAGAAATTTCATTTCTTGGCTTTGTGGATGGATACTCCAATGGTTCGCCCATCCGTGTTGAGACTTTGGACAGCGAGGGAAATGCAGTGCACCGTGGCTCACTGGACCGTTCCCAGGGTATGGTTGACCCAAAAACCAGGTTGACCAATTTTGTCGCCCGCATCAACAACTGCTTTGCCAATCCTTTTTCCAATCCTCAGGTTTTATCTCCACTCAGCTTGGGCCAGTTTGTTAATCTTCGACTGACAGGGAAAAAGATTCCCACTTTCATTCTTCCTGACTCTGCCTTCCGCGATCTCGAAACCATTCTGGTGGTGGATCAGAAAAGTCGTCTTCAACCCAGAAAAGTGGAAGTTCTCCATCGAACCAACCGTCAGGTCTGGGTAGGCAAAGGACTAAAGAATGGCGATCGAGTTTGCATTACTCCTATCGAAATCATCTCCGAGAGAATGAAAGTACGGGTGGTGGGTGATGCCCCGCCTAGCCCTAAGGCAGAAAAGGTCAAAGAAGCTGCTGATCAAAACGGGACTAAGTAAATGATCGCCTGGTTCGCCAAAAACGGAGTAGCTGCCAACCTCCTTATGGGGGTGATCCTGATTGCGGGTATCTTCTCCGTGCGGGGATTAAAGATGGAGCTATTCCCTGACTTTGATCTCGATCTGGTTACTATATCCGTGGCCTATCCCGGAGCTGCACCTTTGGAAGTGGAAGACGGAATTTGCAAGCAGATCGAGGAAAAGATCTGGGATCTCACCGGGATCAAGGAAATGACCTCCTTTTCGCGGGAAAATTTTGGGGTCGTCTCAGTGCAGGTAGAACGGGGACGTGATGCCAAACTGCTAGCCGACGAGATCAAAGTTCGGGTGGACTCCATTCTTACCTTACCCGAAGAAGCAGAAAAACCGATGGTGGAAGTAACCACAATCAAACGCCGGGTACTGGCAGTGGCCATTCATGGAAAGTGCGACGAGAAATCTCTGCGTAAACTTGCCGATAAAACCCTGGATGATCTTACCAACCTACCGGGAATCACTCAGGTGGAGATCGCAGGTATCCGCAAACCTCAGATTGGCATAGAAGTATCCGAATCCTCTTTGCGCGAGCACGGACTCAGTTTTGATGAGGTTGCTCGCACCCTGCGTCGAACCTCTCTGGATGTCCCAGGCGGGGTTGCCCGCACTGCCGCTGGTGAAACGCTACTTCGTTCCATGGGCAAGGCACGGGACGGCCAGGAATTTAATGCGATCGAATTACTACCAGCAGAAGATGGATCGGGCGTTACTCTTGGCGAAGTGGCCACGGTCAAGGATGCTTTCGAGGACAAAGCTCTGTATACAGTCTTCGATGACCAACCCGCCGTCACCCTGCGTGTATTCCGAGTAGGCAAGCAGAGTCCGTTGGATATTTCCGAAAAAGTAAATGCCTATGTCGAAGCAATCCGCCCCACCCTGCCCGATGGTGTAAGTATGACGATCTGGCAGGACAGCTCCTATTATTTGCGCGGCCGCTTACAAATGATGATCGATAATGCTTCCCAGGGATTATTACTCGTATTCCTTGTTCTCTCTTTGTTTCTCCGTCCATCACTCGCCTTCTTTGTTGCACTTGGCCTCCCCATTTCATTTATGGGTGCCTTTGCCTCCATGGGAGTGATTGGGGCATCAATCAATTTGGTCTCTCTCTTTGCCTTCATTGTGGTATTGGGAATTCTGGTGGATGATGCCATTGTGGTGGGAGAGTCTGTTTACACGCAGGGAAGGCGTGGGAAAAATTCTATCAATGCTGCGATTGATGGCACCCATAGGGTAGCTATGCCCGTTACATTTGCCATTCTTACCAGCATGGTTGCCTTTGTCCCCCTACTCTTTCTCCCCGGATGGTTGGGGAAGCTACTCAAGGACATCCCCTTGGTGGTTATTCCCGCACTATTTTTCTCTTTGATCGAATCCAAATTTATTCTTCCCTACCACCTCAGCCTCTGCCGTTTTGACAAAGCACCCAACAATCCCTTGTCCCGACTGCAGGACAAAGTGGCTCAGGGACTTGAGCGTTTCATTGAAAAAGTGTATCAACCCATCCTCGAACTCTGTCTGCATTACCGCTATGTTACCCTTTCCTTCTTTGTGGGACTCTTTGCGGTTACTATCGGATTGATAGTGGGCGGACATGTTCCTTCGATCCGTGGGGTGCCACCGGTGCCATCCGACTACATCTCGGTAAAAATCAGCATGCAGGAAGGAGTTCCTGCTCGGTCCACCGAGCATGCGATTGAAAAAGTGGAGTCAGCCCGACTCCAAGTAATTGAATACCTTGAGGAACTGGGCGAACCCAACCCCTTCCGCTATGTTATGCAAACGATGGGTGCCCAACCCTTTTCAGGCGGCCCCAAGAGTTCCTCCAATATTGTCTCTGGATCCAATATGGGAGAAGTCAGTGTCGAACTGATCAAGTCAGAGATGCGTACAAGAACGGCACCCCAAATTTCTGCACTTTGGAGAGAGAGAATTGGCCCCATACCAGGATTAAAGGAATTGTATTTTGGAGATGTGGCAGCCGGTGGAAGCCGCACTGCACTGGAAGTCGAGATCTCCGGCAATGATCTTGATGAAATGAGTGAGGCCAGCCAGAAACTCGTGAAACAACTGGAAACCTACCAGGGATTATTTGACCAGCGTGATACTTTTTCAGCGGGCAAACGCGAGGTACAGCTAAGACTTAACCAGGCGGGCAGATCCCTTGGGCTTACTCAGGCAGATCTTGGCCGCCAGGTCAGGCAGGCCTATTATGGTGAGGAAATTCAGCGCCTGCAACGGGATCGGGATGAAGTAAAGGTGATGCTGCTATATCCGCTGGCTGACCGTAAAAGTTTGACCGCACTATCCGGGTTGCGGGTACGGGCACCCAATGGCGTGGAAGCTCCTTTAGAGGAGGTGGCAGAAATCAAAATAGGCACCGGATTTTCCACGATCACCCGGACCGACCGCTCCCGCATCATTAATGTGGGATCCTCCGCAGATAAAGTGGTGGCAGATGTGCCCGGTATCGAGCGGGATCTGGCCAAAAACTTTCTTCCCCAACTCCGCCGGGATCACCCCGGGCTAAAATTTACTTTTGTGGGTGAGAAAAAGGAGCAGGAGGAAAGTGACTCGGGTCTTGCACGCGTCGGGGGGATTTGTCTCTTCTTAATCTACGCCCTTCTCGCCATCCCTTTCCGCTCATACCTCCAGCCCTTCCTGATCATGTCGGTCATTCCCTTCGGTCTAATCGGAGCCACGCTCGGTCATTATCTCTTTGGACTCCCCCTCAGTCAACTTTCCCACTTTGGACTGGTCGCTCTCACCGGTGTGGTCATAAACGACAGCTTGGTACTGGTTCATTATGTAAATGAAAGGGCTAAAGGAACCTTTATGCTCGATGCGGTCAAAACTGCGGGGATGGCTCGGTTCCGCCCAATCTTACTTACTTCCCTGACTACCTTTGTCGGACTCCTGCCCATTCTTTTTGAGAAAAGTCTACAGGCACAGTTCCTTAAACCTATGGCGATTGCGATTGGTTTTGGGGTAATGTTTGCTACCTTTATCACCCTACTGATGGTACCCTGCCTATACCTCATTCTGGAGGATCTTAAAAAAGCAGGTCGGTGGTTCTTACGTCTTTTAGGATTTAGCATCGAGCGGCACCCACCGATGGATGTACCCGCGACTGAAACCAATTAAATTTTGCCAACTTACTGGGTGGCTTGCTTTAGTTCGTTAAACAGGCGTTCCGTTTGGGGCATTGCCAAACTTTTACCTATCCCTCGCCTAAGAGGTTCACCCCAGATCGCATCCACCTCCACTGGTTTTCCGGCCAGAAAATCGATCAAACTGGATGGTTTGTAGGGGCCCATCGGCTCTGTAAGTTCAAACTGCCTATGCAAAAAAGCATCCTCAATTTCTACTCCGTAAGCACGGGCAACTGTCTGTACTTCGAGCATCAAGTCCCACGCCCGTTGTTTGAGCTCAGGATTGGAAAGAATTAAGTCGGTGGTTATTCCCCCGGCAGCGATGGACAAACCATTAAAGGGAATATTCCAGCAAAGTTTTCTCCAAAGTGCCTCATCTAGGGAATTAGACTTTCGAACTTTCACACCTGCATCGACAAAGGCATCGACCATTCTCTGTGCCTCCGTTGATAATTGTTCTCCCAACTGTCCGAATTGTACATATCCAGGAAGCAAGCTTTCGATCACTCCGGCAGAGGTACGGTTTATACAGGTAAAGCAAAGACCTGCTATCACCAGTCGGTCATTTCCAAAAAAGTGTAGCAGGTTTTCCACATTTCCCATTCCATTTTGCAAAGTAATGAAACGGGTGGCTGGACCGACCATTGGCTTGATCAAATCTCCAAGGAATGGATTGGCGGTTGTCTTGGCAGCTACAATTATCCAGTCGCAAGGACCAAGCGATTCTGCTTCTTGATATGCTTTAAGTGGCTCAATCTTATTTCTTTTACCTTCCTTTGCGTGATGAATAAGGGTAAGTCCCTCACGCCTTACATCTTCGTAAGTGGAACGGAACAAAAAATGAATATCCTGCCCGGCATTCGCAAGCATACCTCCATAATATCCCCCAATAGCCCCTGGTCCAACCAGTCCAATCTTACCCAAGTCCCCTTCCATTTATGTAAGACTTAGGCTCTTGGTGCAACCCGGGTATTTTTCGGTTTTGCAGATTGATCTGGGTAATCGAGAGTGAAATGCAATCCCCTACTCTCTTTTCGTTGTAAGGCAGATCGTACTATCAATTCTGAAACACAAACTAGGTTGCGTAGCTCAAGCAAAGGCACATCCACCTTTGCATTCCAGTAATACTCATTAATTTCCCGGCGTAAATTACGCAGGCGGGAATGTGCCCTTTCCAGTCTTTTGGTCGAGCGGACAATACCCACATAGTCCCACATCGCCCTCTTCAGTTCTTCCAAGTTATGGGAAAGCACAACTCTTTCATCCGATGCAGGTACATCTCCATCTACCCAATCGGGCAACTGAACGGTTCGGTTTTTCTTTTTACTAAATAAATATTGGCAGACCGATTCTGCCCCGCGATGAGCCATGACTACTGCTTCAAGTAATGAATTGCTTGCCAAACGATTCGCACCATGAAGACCAGTACAGGCCACCTCTCCACAAGCATAGAGCCCGGGAAGTTTAGTTGAGCAATCCAAACCCGTGGGTACGCCTCCGCAGGAATAATGGGCAGCAGGAACAACAGGAATGGGTATTTTGGTAGGATCAATACCACGCTTCATGCAATTCTCATACACATTTGGAAAACGGTCTTTAAAATCAACCGACATATTGGGCGTATCCAAACGCACACATGGAGCACCAGATCGTTTCATTTCCCGATCGATCGCCCGTGCGACCACATCCCGGGGGGCAAGGTCGGCAAGCGGATGGTATTTTTTAAGAAAAGGCTGTCCTCGGGAATCAATTAATTTGGCCCCTTCTCCACGAACCGCTTCGGTGATAAGAAAACGATCACCCTCAACAGAATGTAAAGTCGTCGGGTGAAATTGAATAAATTCCAAGTTCATCACGGAGAGCCCGGCTCGGGAGGCAATGGCAATCCCATCGCCAGTGGCAATACCTGGATTGGTGCTGTAAAGATAGGTCTGGCCCGCACCACCAGTCGCGAGTAAAACAACTGGTGAATTCACCGTGATCACTTGATCAGATTCAGAATTTAAAAAATAGATTCCTTCCACATGATCCTCTTGGCAAGAGCTACGCATGCCCAATTTATTGAGCTTTTTAGTGGTGATTAAATCGATAGCGAAAAAGTGCTCAAACAAATCAACCCCTTGCTTTGCAATATTGGCAAGCAGGGCATCCTCAATTGCTTTGCCGGTAACATCTTTAACATGCAGTACCCGGCGCTTACTATGTCCACCCTCCTTACCGAGTGAAATCCGCCCGTCTCCTAAACTGGAAAACTCCACACCCATGCGAATCAGGTCCTGAATTCGTTCTGGTCCATCTTTCAAAATCTCATGCACCACCTTGGGATCGCATAATCCATCTCCAGCCTCCAAAGTATCCTGCACATGCTTATCCAGATCATCCCCTGATGAAGTAACCGCCGCTATGCCCCCTTGGGCATAATTTGTGTTCGACTCTGCTTTATCTTTCTTTGTAAAGATCGCCACGCGGTACCCAGCTTCCGCCACCTTTAGGGCAAAACTAAGCCCCGCAATCCCGCTACCAACGATCACAAGATCATATTCACTTTGTGGTTCTCTCGGGGCAGACATTTTTTCTAAAAGCAAAGATTATCAATCAATCGGACCTGATCGACCCAAACCGCCACCGCAAGCATGGAGCGATCAGTAACAATCTCAGTTTCCGGACGCATGGACTCCCGGTCAACCACCTCTACATAATTCACCCGCAAATGCCTTCCACCTTTTAAAACATTTAGCACCTCCGCTTTTACCCGATCCACATTATTAGACCCTTTTTCTTCCACTAGTTTATGAGCCGCCTGAAGGGACTGATAAACCAACAAGGCATCCTCCCTTTGCTTCGTCTGAAGGTAGGCATTGCGGGAACTCATTGCTAGCCCATCTGGTTCACGTAAAATAGGACCCACCACTACCTTGATGGGAAAATGTAGATCGCGAATCATTCGTTTTAACACGACGACTTGTTGGGCATCCTTCTGCCCCATCACCACCACTTTAGGCATACATATATTAAATAATTTTGCACATACGGTGGCCACACCCCGAAAATGATTGGGTCGGGCAGTACCGCAGAGCCCCTTTCCCACCGTATCTTCAATTACAAAAGTAGAGGCATCAGTTTGATAAATTTCCGAAGATTCCGGTGCAAAAACCAGATCAACTCCCCGAGTTCTACACATCTCCAGATCTTTATCCAAGTCTCGTGGGTACCTATCAAAATCTTCTCCAACTCCAAACTGTGTAGGATTAACATAGATAGATAGGAGCAAAAGATCGCATTGTTCTTTGATTAAATCGATTAAAGATAGATGTCCCTTATGCAATGAGCCCATGGTGGGAACAAAGCCGATGGATTTACCTTCCTTTTTGTAAGCCAAGGCTCGGGCCTGCATCTCAGTTGCGGATCGGATGACTTCCATGTTTTTCGTCAGTCTGGATAAGGAATGAACGAATTCCCTAAAATGGGTTAGTACGATTTAGCAACGACCACTCGACCTGGGCTTGAATCGCCACTGAAAAGACAGGTGCCCGGTTCCGATTCACCTTCGGGAATACAGCGTACCGTCACTTTCAGGTCATTCTTTAATTGCTCTTCCCACTGGGTATTTCGATCCCAATGAATCCGGGCAAAACCACCATGAATTTCTGGCTTAGATGAACTAGTAGGGCTAAAAAATTCGTAAAGTTCATCTTTGGAATCTATCACTTTGGTGTGTTCTTTCTGAAAAGCTTCAGCTTTATCGAAAAGGTTTTTTTGAATCCCAGAAAGAAGATTACCAATTGAGGAAACAAATTCATCCCTTTGCATACCTTCCCGCTTTCCGCCAAGATCTCGACGACCTACAAATACAGTACCATTCTCCAAATCACGCGGACCAATTTCAACGGTTATGGGCACGCCCTTCTTGACCCACTGCCAGTACTTTTCTCCACCCCTCAGATCCCGGTCATCCAATTCTACCCGCACGACTGAACCGAATATCGATTGTCCGTTCAATTCCTTGGACAAGCGATCGCATGATTCTAATACCTGTGCACGAGTATCCTCCTTGGGAGTGACCGGCAGGATCGCTACCTGAGTAGGAGCAAGCCGGGGGGGGACCACTAGTCCATCATCATCAGAATGAGTCATGATCATTCCTCCAATCAATCGGGTAGAAACTCCCCAGGATGTGGTCCATCCAAATTCCTCTTTCCCCTCAACTCCTTGAAATTTGATCCCGCAGGCCTTAGAGAAATTTTGTCCAAGAAAGTGTGAGGTTCCCGCCTGCAGTGCCTTGCGGTCCTGCATCATCGCCTCAATACATAATGTGGACTCTGCACCGGGAAATCGTTCGGCCTCCGTTTTCTCTCCACGCAACACGGGCATAGCCAGCCAATTCTCTGCAAAATCGGCATAAACATGAAGCATCTGTCTAGTCTCCTCAATTGCTTCCTCCGCGGTGGCATGTACGGTGTGTCCTTCCTGCCAGAGAAATTCTGCGGTGCGTAAAAAAAGACGTGGGCGCATCTCCCAACGGACGACATTTGCCCATTGATTAATCAATAGTGGTAGATCTCGGTATGATTGTACCCAGCGGGCAAACAGTTCGCCAATGATCGTCTCCGAAGTGGGGCGCACAATCAGGGGCTCATCTAATTCTCCAGCGGGTTGAAGAATACCATCCTTATCTGCTTCCAAGCGGGAATGGGTAACCACGGCACACTCCTTGGCAAATCCATCCACATGCTCAGCTTCGCACTGGAGAAAACTCTTGGGAATAAACAGCGGGAAATATGCGTTTTTATGCCCGGTGTCCTTAAACATTTTATCCAAGGCATCACGAATATTTTCCCAAATTCCATAGCCCCATGGCTTGATCACCATACATCCGCGAACCGGTGTATTTTCGGCGAGATCTGCCGCTCTTACAACTTGTTGATACCACTCCGGATAATCTTCTTCCCGGGTTGGAGAGATTGCATTCTTTTGCTTTGCCATTTTTAAAATCCAACAACCTAGCGTAAGGATTTGAGAATTGCGAGACTCTAGACCAGAGGGTTTCAATTCAAAGGATTTTGACAAAATTTGCCCACCTGCCATGATCTTATCTTCGTACATTTTGCATATTCCTTTTTCTTTAACCCTTTTAAATTATGACACACATTATCGAAGTACACGGACGACAAATTATTGATTCGCGCGGAAACCCCACCGTTGAGGTAGAGGTTGAATTAAGTTCAGGAGCGTTTGGACGGGCTGCTGTTCCCTCGGGAGCGAGCACTGGTGAACACGAAGCCATCGAATTGCGTGACGGCGACAAGAGTCGCTACCTCGGCAAGGCTGTTTCCCAAGCAGTTGATAATGTGAATGAAAAAATCGCTGAGACTCTGGTTGGGCTGGATGCAACCGATCAAACCGCTATTGATCGTGCCATGCTCGATCTCGACGGTACTCCAAATAAATCAGTACTCGGTGCCAATGCTATCCTTGGGGCATCCATGGCCACTGCCCATGCCGCGGCACAAGCCTGTGGACTTCCTCTCTATAAATACTTGGGTGGTCCCAATGCCAAAGTATTGCCCGTTCCGATGATGAATGTACTCAATGGTGGTTCTCACTCGGATGCACCGATTGATGTTCAGGAATTTATGATCATGCCAGTCGGGGCACCTTCCTTTAGCGAAGCCCTGCGTATGGGTTGTGAAATTTTCCACTCCCTAAAAAAGGTACTGAAGGATCAGGGTCTTTCCACTGCAGTTGGAGATGAAGGTGGATTTGCCCCAAACCTTGCTAGTAATGTGGCCGCCCTTGAAGCTCTTTCCACAGCAGTGGAAAAAGCGGGTTACAAATTGGGAGATGAAATCCAGTTTGCCCTCGATGTAGCTTCTTCTGAATTTTTTGATAAGGAAAAAGGAAAGTATGTATTTGGAAAAAGCGATGGATCTGAGCGCGATTCCGATGAGATGGTTGCTTTTTACGAGGAATTGGTAAACAAATTCCCTATTCGTTCTATTGAAGATGGTTGTGATGAAAATGATTGGACCGGGTGGAAAAAACTAACCGACGCAATTGGTGATCGTGTACAACTTGTTGGAGATGATTTATTCGTTACCAATGTGGATTTCCTCAAAAAAGGAATTGATCAGGGAGTAGCCAACTCCATTCTTGTGAAAGTAAATCAAATCGGCTCCCTTACCGAAACCTTTGATGCAGTGGAAATGGCAAAGGAAGCCCAGTACACTTCTGTTATTTCTCACCGGTCCGGAGAAACCGAGGATGTAACGATTGCCGATATTTCCGTAGCCACCAATGCCGGGCAAATCAAAACAGGTTCCCTTTCCCGTACCGATCGTATATGTAAATACAACCAATTACTCCGCATCGAAGAGCAATTGGGGGATTCTGCTGTTTACGGAGGAAAACTATAAGCTCTTTTTTCTGCTAAGCCTGGAGAAACTATCCCGTTTCTCTACCAATCTTGCATGAAGCCAACGATCACGCTCCCTCCTTATCCAGAGGAGCTGGCTGATTGGTGGTGGAAACAAACAGTCCAGCAATGGCCAGAGCACGGCCAAGAAAAGATTCTCAATTTATTACGGCAAGAAATTATCCGACAAAGCGACCGTTTTAATAAGACCCGGGAGTTCGATCCCTCATCCTACGGGGCTCGCGATTTATCCATTCTTGCCTATGGTACTTTTTACACTCCCCGTACCTTTGCTGCCTGTGGATTTTCCCTAGCCGAAGCTTTTAATTATCGTGGTTGGCGGGCACCTGGAAAAGGTCCGATCCGTATCCTCGATCTGGGCTGTGGTTCTGGGGCGAGCTCATTTGCTGCTCTCTATTACCTACGGTCATGGGGAATAAAAAACCCAATCTCATTGGATGCCTGGGATTACTCAGGTAAAAGTCTGAATTTCCTCAATCGTATCCACCGGGAGAATGTACAACTATGGAAAGATACCAAGATCAATTCTGAGCGAAAAGATCTTAGGCACTTGGACAAGGCTTCAGTTAAGGGTGGGTATGACATTATACTTTCCAGTTACGCCCTCAATGAGTGGTTGGAAGGGTCGGATGAAAATCATCGGGCAGAATTATTTTCCACCCTAGGGAGCTTACTCAAAGAGAATGGTTATCTTTTGTTATTGGAACCGGCAGAGGGTGATGTCTGCCGTTATCTACACGGGGCATCTGCAAAAGCTGTTATGCAGAATAAACGACTGTATATTCAGGCTCCCTATTTTTCGGGATTGGCTTGTCCACTTTGGCAGAATGGAAGCAAATATTTCAGTCATGAAGTACGGGACTGTACCCCCCCGACCATGGTCGAACAAATCAATCACCCATTAAACCTTGAAATTAGGGAAGTAAAGTTTGGCATGTCTATACTTTCCCGCTCTGTACCAAGGCTAATCAATGATAAGAGCGGAATATTTCGCATTATTTCTCCAGTGCGTAAACGTAAAGGGACGATTTCTTTGTGGGGAATTGGGCCTAATGGCAATGAGGTTCAGTACGAATGGCAGAGAAGAGACTTGTCCAAAGATGAACAAAAATCTCTTCTGTCGTTGCAACGGGGTGACATTATTGAATCACAATATGCAATAGATATGGATGAAAGCAGGATCCGCTTACAAAGTGCCAACGATATACGCCCACACTTTCTGCCCCGATGGGGACAGATTAACTAGAATCCGATTGCTCCCCGCCTCCCCTGCTTAGTTATCAATTCGCGACCAAACCACACACCTGTACCTCCATTTAGTTCGGTCAGGGTGAGCAGAAAGTAGAAATCTTTCTGAGTCACCTTGTCGACCCTAGAAGTTTCCTCAATAATCTTTCCGGAAAGAGAAAAGTAGGGCCTAGGTGTGGATACCTGCTTATCTCCACCAGTTCCAAGTTCCTTGCGGACGGAATCGGCATAAGAATCAGATATTTTTCCCTCGGGACCAGCCGTTGTGGAAATGCGTACCTTTTTACTGGCAAGTAGGTCACGCTTCATTCCCTGCAGGAGCAAATCCGTATCAAAATAAGTCTGGGTATCGTTACGAATCTCTCCCACATGTAGAATTGCCGGCTGGTTGGGGGCTTCCGAAAGACTCCCACTTGCGAGCAGATCGACAACTAATTGATTTGCTGCCCGGATAAAATCCTGAGCATTTATTTTGTCCAGATTGACCAACCCTCTGTTGCTTCCATCTTCCAAGTACTTGGCATCAGCAGCCCGTCCAATGGGCTTTCTCTCATTACAGGAAAAAAGAAATAAAGTGAAAATTAGGCTGGTGGAGATAGTGAGAAATTTCATGGATTCTTAGCAGGTTGAATTTTTAAACGAAATGCAGAGACCTTTGGACGAGTGGAAATAGACTCAATCATTTTGGATTCGCCAGGGCGGATCATTTGGGCTCTCCAGCCAAGTGAGGTGTCTTTAACTAAAAAACCCTCATTATCCAACCATTCCAATTTATGGGTAATGTTTACCTGTTTGGAAGAATTGTTCTTAAGTTCTACTTGTATGCGTAGAAGATCACCATCGACTTTCCCCTGGGTAATCTCAACAACATCGAGTACTTTTTCCAACCCTCCCCCAAATTCAACTTTTTTCACTTCGGGATGGGATGTTTGGTCCTGAGGATTTTTTTTACTAATCGTTCCCACCTTTCCTTTCTCTGCACAACCTACCAGTAAAAAAATTAAGGAAAGAAAACTTAAAAAGAAAGATTTCGAATAAGTAATTTTTTTCATAAATATTAAATACTTCAAAGGGAACATACTCCAATTAATCGGAGCGGAGTAAAAGCGGATATACTTCGTACCCAGACTAAATTAGTTTGTGAGCTTGGTAAATTCACATCGGTTGATAATTTCGTACCAGTTCCCCGCAAGGTCAACTTCTGATCGCTTGGAGTTTCTATTTTACCAAACCGTATCTGCTTGGGCAATGTGCTCCATGATCGTAAATCTGCTTTAGTGGTTACCTGTGCTAACATCCCCGCACTAGCACCAACAACCACTCGGCTAAGATCATCTTCTGACCTAACCGCATTTGTGGCAAGATACTGTAATCCACCCTTAGCAATCGTACCTGTGATCGCTTTGGCTAGCTCGATTTCAAAATATTGGTCAAATTCCTGTGCCACAATTGCATCCATATCAGTTAGTAATTTAGTACCCACAGATTTTCCAGCATTGCCTGAAGAGAAGATATCTAAGTCAGTAAGATATTGATCGTTGGTACGTAGTATGGGAAAAGCAAGACCGAGGTAAGGAATTCGGGATGTGGCTCTGAAAAAGAATAAAGGCAGGTCAAACCGTCTTTCCAGACGAACAGGAGCCCGACCGGTCTCAAAAAATACATAGGTCGATGGATTGGCTTCTTTCCTACCAGACTTCGCTAGCTTATATTCTTCCTTAATCCAATTATTCTCAGGATAAATAGAGGTGAGTTGACGGAGAGAATATTCGGCCTTGGCATAGTCTTCCCGCTGGCTCGCTCCATGAAGAAAATAAAGTGACTCGAGATAAAGAGCGGCTGGATTGACGAACTTTGGTAAATTCGGGGGAACAAGACTCTGTATTTTTTTGCGCTCCTCTTGTAGTGCATTCTCCCCCGCATGATTGGATAAAGTTTTGCTAAGATCAATTTTGTGTTTTTTTGCCTGTTCGCGAGCAGAATCAAGTTCCAGTTTCCATATATCCTTTGAGTCCTGAATGGCTTGCCTAGTCTTAAAAACTTGTGCCCTTGCTCTACCCCGATCCCCTTCCAGTAAATAATTATGTGCCTGATAAGTCCTCAACATCACACGCTCATATATTCTGGACTTGTATGGCTTTAATTCCGCAGACCCAAGGGTAGATAATAATTCTTCAGAAATTTTTGTTTCCGTTCGCAAATGAGGTCCAAACCACCGATCGTATTCCCTGGCAGCATTGTTTAATGCCAAGATGCTATCCTTTCGGTCTCCCTGCATGCGTGCAACTGCACCCTTTTCTAGGTAATAAAGTAATCGGTCTCTCTTCGGCCCCTCCTTGGTTAATCGGTTTGCCTCATCTCCTGCTCTTTGCAAATCTCCAATTTTCCAAAGAAAATTGAAGTTTTCAGTGCGATCATAATGGGAAGAAAAACAACCAGTCAAAAGAAGGATCAATAATCCAAGCTGTAAAATCTTCACCACCAAAACGCAGGAATTAGTGTGAAGTAGAGAAAGAGAAAAACCACTCAATCCTCTGGAAAAACATTTACCT
>MDTC01094043.1_pt1 | contig 17352 bp, 10 predicted proteins | sample 811181 | NCBI WGS metagenome assembly MDTC01 (sample SAMN05326644, study PRJNA326480) | marine metagenome | isolation source: seawater | place: Pacific Ocean: North | collected 2011 | reverse complement strand
TTGCTTGACGCAACAAGGTTTTCCTCATGTGTCCTCGGCCGATAATAACCAATTTGGCACCAGGGTGTGCTTTGACAATTGCAGGCATGGCACGCAGCAATGTAAGGTGTCCTTTCCGAGCGACGAGACGACCAACTGCAAGGAGAAGAGGTGTTGTTGTGTCCGCTCTACCGATGAGGGCTGCTTCATCAGCAACATCATACTCCGTGCGAATCGATTCATACGCTAAATGGTCTTCTTCGTTGTCATGATTAACCGGGCGGAACACATGATGGTCAACCCCATAGAGGACCGTTTCACAATCCCAATCCTCTGGAGGTTGGTACCATTGCTCAAATTCGCGGCGTGTTGATTCGGAAATGGCCACGCTTAGGGTCGAGCCCTCAATTCCCGCTTGCTCATATTTCGCATAATGCTTGGCCGTGAGTAGGATTGCAAGGTCATTCGGGTTCTTCCAAGTTGCAGCCTCTTTGTGTCGAGCAGCAAGTTTCATGCCTTCTCGCTCACCAATCCAACTGCCATTTAATGCGGAAACAACTGGAGCGATGTTCTCCTCCACCCACTCATATTCACTCCGTTTCCAACTGACGAGGGGAAGAAGTGTATGGACGACATCAACTGGCTTTTCCAAATGAAGAAGACGCAATGTCGAAAGAGCATGCTTGCCGTAAGACCGAGTAAATGCCATCGGTGCTTTGAGCCATGGCACATGGAGTACACTCACCCCAGGTTGTCTTGGAGTGCGCCTTTTGTGAGTCCGTGTGATGACCGTTACATCATGGCCCCGTTGGGCAAGATACCCTGCGAGATGGAACACAACCGAGCCAATTCCACCCCAACGAGGTGGATATTCGCCTGAGACCATGGCGATGTGCATTAATGCGACCAAAACAACCGGACATTTGAATGTCATTGATGATGAACTGAGTTCTGCTGAAAATATGGGCAAACCTTTCAAGTCCACCCCAACGGTCGGAGAAACATGGCCGATGTGTTGCCCGTGACCGTTACGGTCATTCTACCTACACGCAATGAAGAAGAAGCCTTGGGCCCAACCATTGATGCAATCCCGCGTGGATGGTGCAAAGATTTGGAAATCATGATCGTTGATGGAAACTCTTCCGACAAGACACGAGAAATCGCCCTTGAGAAGGGGATACGTGTCCACCTTGAAGATAGAAAAGGCTACGGACGAGCCTACCGGACAGGTTTTGATGTTGCAACGAATGACATCATCGTAACCATGGATGCAGATTGTACTTATCCTGCAGAACTCGTTCCAGAACTCGTCAAGCGACTCATTGATGACGACTTGGATTTCATCACCTGCGACCGATTATCTCTAGCAGAAGACGGTTCAATGTCCGGGCTGCATAATTTTGGAAACTGGGTTCTATCGTTTACCGCACGTCTCTTGTTTGGATACGGCGTCAAAGATTCACAATCGGGAATGTGGGTGTTCAAGAAATCTATCTTTGATGATGAGCGCCTACGTCCGACCAACGATGGCATGCCATTGAGTGAAGAAATGAAAATAATTACAAGGCGTCACCTTGGAAAGAAAAAAGCAGTTGAGATTTCTGTGCCTTACCGTCCTCGTGTCGGAGAAGCAGAAATCCACACATGGGGTGACGGGTGGAAGAATCTGAAGTTCCTTTTTGCTCGCCGAGTCGGCCTTAACAAAACTCGAACCCCATGGGGTGGAAGGGAAGAAAACCCGGACTCGACAAAAGGCGACCTACCTGAACAAAAGAAGTGAATCAATCACATTGATTCATCCAATTCCGATTGAACTTCTTCCGTTCCGTCCATGATGTTGCCCTCAAGTGGAGTCTTATCCTCTGTTGGTCGTTGCTCTGGAGCCCTAAACGCATCCCACGAAGCGATGAGATCAATTTCAGCGATGGCACGACGTCGCCGAGAAATCATGAACGCAAGAAGTCCAATGATTCCAAAGGAAGCTGTAGTTCCCACGACCATGAAGAAAACTCGTTGATCTTGTTCAATCTCCTCGACGGTTAACGTTCGAGTAACAATGTCAACATTTGCGCTTTGACCTTCGCCGTCTCTTGCGATAATCTTCAAACTTGGACGGCCTGTTTCTTCTGGACGCCACTTTAGAACGCCTTCCCAAACACCGTCTCCATCCGTATCGGTAAGATTGATTTCCCACTGCTGAATATTGTGGGTCAAATTGGCTCGAACATCCTTGGTAGTACCGTCTGCATCCTCAAGTTGAATTGAAATGTTGAGTTCAGAGAGTTCCCCTGCTGGGAACGTGGTGTCACTCAAAAACAACGACTCGCGAACGAAGGAGGGCAGGCTTGATTGAATGGTGATGTTGACATGCTCTTCTTCCCAATTCCCTTGGGAGTCTTCGATGTAAAGTGAGAGATGGTATTCTCCGGGAGAAAGCCCTGTGAGTTCTTCAATGGAGCTTGTAGAGACAATCTCTGGGAAACTCTTGTCGGCGGACCAAAGGCGCCACTCACGCGTGACCAAGTCGTTATCCGCATCAAAGGATGCCTCTTCCAACAACACAGAGCCTCCGGGTAGGATTGATTGACGGTTTTCTGGAGAGATAAGACGAAGTGTCGGCCCAGATTCATTGATCGTGAGTGTAAATGTCTCATCACGAGACATTCCGGTCTCATCTTTGAGTGTAACCGTGAGAACATGGTATCCTGCACGTAGATTGAGTTGATGGGATACAAGTGGAGAAACATCTACCAAAAGGGGATCGTCTTCAAGAGAAGTTCGTAAGGTCATAACAAAACTGTCATTGTCATAATCTGTACTTTCAGAGGCATCAAGCATCAAGACCGCAGAGGACGGGTGACTGGAACCATCAACTGGGCTCACCAAGCCAAGAACGGGTGCTGAAGCCACGACCTCTAGTCCTACAGTTGCCGTTACTGGTTCGTGAATGCCATCGTCCAAGTAGAGCGTCACAAGATGCGTTCCAGGACTTAGCCTGGATTCAAAAATCAGCCAGTCTTCACCTTCAGGAGTCAAGCGACCGTCAAGATCACTCGTCCAAGTTACAACCAAAAATTCAGAACCACCATGCGGCGAGAAGGGCGCACAATGCCATGTTCCATCCATAGGGAATGTGTCGCATGCTGCATCAAAATCTCCCGAACCGTTTGCAGAGAATTCAATCAATTCGGATGAATCGAAGGTTGTCAATGAAGGCGATTCAATTACAGCAAGGGGCAAGGAATTGTCAACGGTGACCAATGCGGAAGAAGTCCTGCTTTGGTTGACATGTTCAGCCCGATCATCCGTAACCTGCATCGTGATGGTGTGAACGCCTCTTGAAAGATAACCGCTCCACGATGTTGAGCCATTGGTCAATTCGGCTAAAGTCCCATCAAGACTGGAGGAAAAGGTCACCGTCATCTCATCTCCTTCGGGGTCAGTCGTTGAAGTCCCGTCGAGAGTGACAAGTTCTTGGCTCTCGTTTCCTTGTCGCTGAATTTCAAAAACCGGCTCTGGTAATTCATTGTAGAGTATCACATCAACTGAACGGGTTGCATTGTTTCCAATTTCATCCCAGACTTTCACCCTTAATTCAAACAAAGCAGGTGGGGATTCTGTTGTGTGATCAAATGTGTAAGTTAGTGTATTGGGGCAATTGTAGGTTCCGTCCCAACCAATATCACTGATGATGTAACCAACGAATTCAATCGTGCATGCAACCGGTTCACCTTCAGGGTCATATGTTCCGTTTGTTGAAATGTTGACCGTTCCCGTTTGTGGCATAATCAATTCACTCCACGGATTCAATGAAGGTTCAAAATCAACCACCAAAACCGGCGGGAGGTTGACCAACTCAATCGTGCGACTTTGAGAAACGCATTGCCCTGTTTCATCGCATAGTTCCAAAGTAATGAGGTGAATTCCATCCGAGAGCGTACAACCCCAGACATCGTTTGAATTGACGGTGAATGCAACTCCGTCACTCAGGTCCCAAAGTGGATTTCCGGACCCGGTGCATGATGACAAAATATTGCCATCAATACTGCTCGTCCATGAGAACGTGAGTTCATCATCATCAAGGTCCCATGACTCATTGGCATCGAAAACGACTTCGGAATTTGACGGATAAATAGAGGCGTCTTCAGGAGTGGCCCAAATGAGGAATGGTGCTTGATTGTCCAGGGGCAAGAGGCAGTTGACGAATCGATTCTGATCTAGAACTGTACTTGATGAGTTGGTCACGCTATCATAGGCACACTGTATCGTAACTGAATTAGAACTTGAAGGACCCGTTGAAGTCCAGCGTTGACCAATAAAATCTGGAAGGAAGACATAACCTAGGTCGTTGGTATATTCTTGGACGGTCGGTTCAAAATTAGAAAACGTAGTATCGACGCTTGCGCTGGGAATTCCGTTTGTGAAATTATTGACCACCCAAACAGTGAGGTCCCAAGCAACATCAACGGTTGCGGAACCAAGAATTGAAGCCGAATTAAGATCGATGTTACTGGGTTGATGGAGATGAAGGTCCGAGGCGCTATCCAGTTGAATCACGGTAGCACCTGACACATCGCCAAGCCCTGACCAATTCACTTGACTGTTCGTCAATTGCACATATCCAGTGCATGAGGCTGATATTGTATTTCCTTGACCGCCAAGGCTTGGGTGGTCAATCAACTTAAGGCATGCCGTTCCCGAAAATGCACTGTTGGAAATGGAGGAAGCAAAGTTTCCGTTGTTGTCCCCGTTCCAATCCAAACCAGTATGGTTTCCAGAAAATGACATACCATCGATATGTGCTGCAGTTCTTAGAAACTGGGCAGCAGGTTGTGAAGGGCTTTCTGTGTTGATAACAGCATTGAGAATATTGACTCGGCCGGTGGCCCCAGAAGGCATTGTATCTTGATTATCAATCAACAATGCTGGAGCAGTAACACTGTTGTTAGACAAGGAAATGTTCTCAAGCCATAGGTCAACAGAATTTTCTGCAAATATTCCGGAGCCTGTTGAGCCTGAAACCACACAATTTCTGCATCGTACATCCCCCGATTCTGATTCCAAATCATTTGATTCCTCATAATAGAGGCCTGCTTGGTTTTTTGCCAGTGCATTGGTTGAAGCATCTCCGCCGTTATTGATTGCAGTGACATTCTCAAAGTGTACATATCTAGAATCAAGAACATGGGCACCTGATTGAAGATTATCATAGAGGTTGAGGTCATTGACCACTACGGTTGCCCGATTGATCAGTAAACCTTGTTTGGTATTGTTGTGAAGGGTCCAATCAAAGCCTTGCATTGCCCCACCAGAGGTTGATGAAATTCCTGGTCCAACCGATCCTGAAATATCAATCCCCTCAAAGTGGGGAGCGAAAAATGACGAGCGAACTGCAAGGCCCGCTTCATGGGGTCCTTGGCCAGGATCCCCCGAATCTCTAATGGTGAGATTACGGAAGGTCGTGGTATCATCAACGAAATACAAGCGAACCCCAACCGTGGTTGAATCCTCGATGAGTGTATTGTCAAACCATGCACCCGTTGCGTTAACCTCCAAAGCTGCATATCCAATGTTTGCAGTTGTGGCACCGCTTGTACCGGTTCCCCGAACGGTCAAATTGGTGAAATCAGCAGTCTCATAATTCGTGTAATTCGTGTGGTTGTTTTTGTCCACATAAACGCCGCGGTACATCGAATTCGTAATCGTTGCATCGCGTACTACCGCACGTGTATATCCTCCATCGTCGATATGACGAATGACCATTCCTGAATCGGACTTATCAACGGAAATGTCGGTGAGAAGGGGTTGACTGTCTTCAACCCAAATTCCTGCGACCATGGCCCAACTTGAACCTGAGCAATTGTCAACAGTAATCCCTTGTATGAGTCCACCGGAACCCCCCCAGATGTTCACTGCTCTGGTCAGAATATCGGAAAATACGGCCCTGTTGATGATGGGCGTTGACCCCGCTCCGATGGAAAGGCCAATCCCATATCGCCAATCCCCTTGGAAGGGCAAACTACGACCAGCCTGATCGATGAACAAATCCGTTATCCTTGGACCCGCATTGTTGAACATATCAACTCCGACTCGGTCGGGATTCACTACCGTCAAATTCTCAATGACTGGGTTTGAACCGTAGATGGTCATGCCGTAAATTGAATCCTCAATGGTGAGATTTTGAATGATGGAACCGCGCCCTGAAGAAGAAGAGTTGAATTGAATTCCTTCATGGTCTGAGAGTCCACTTGCTTCCAAAGTAACCGGACAACTCTGAGTTCCTAAGACTGTCAAGCGCCCATCAACGACAATACGAACGCCCCCACCCATTTGCACCACTGTGCAGGCTTGAATCACCAATTCATCAGAAACTGAAACCGTATAGGTTGTTGACAAAACTTGGGTTCCTGACCAAGTGACCTGAGCGCGGGCTTGGGTGTTGTGTACGACCGACTGAGATTCCTCCGAATCTTGCTGATTGATTGGGTATGTTGCGCATAGTAGAGGAAAGAGAAAGAGAAAGGTGACAAAAATCACCCGTTGCGCGGAAGAAGGTGACGCTGTCATACAATTCAACCCAATGCGATACCCTTTCAATAGTTCGCTGCTTTGTGTCGGCCCAAACACTCCAAGAGGAAGCAATAAATCCCGACTTTCGTTCCACGAATCATGCCTGAGGCTTTTATTCTGTTCAAAACCGAGCCCACGCATGAACGTGAAGTATATTTGACGCTCTCAAACCATGAAGATGTTGCAGAAGTTCATGCGCTGTACGGTGAGTTTGACCTTTTGGTTCGGATAACAGCAGGGAATTCCAAACTCCTATCGGACCTTGTCATGAACGTATTCCGAAAAATACCCGGTGTAAAGGAAACACAAACGCTGATTGCTGTTGAAGGATAGGTGATAGAATGGCCATTGGATTTGTACTCATTACCACGCTTCCGGGAAAAGAAGAGAGCGTCAGAAACGCACTTGATAGCATTGACATGGTTACCAATCGTTGGATGTTGTTTGGAGAATACGATATCATTGCACGCGTGCAGGCCGACGAAGAATTTGCTCTCACTCGGTGTATTGTTGAAGACATCCGTGCGCTCCCTGGCATTGCAGACACAAAGACGTTGATCGGGGCTGAACTCTGATCACAACAAGCGATGCATTCGTTTGACAATGGTCCGACTCGCACTGTGACAGCCTGCAGAGCGATAGCATCTGCTGGCTTCCCGCAATGCCATAAGCGCATGTTCAGGTGAAGTTTTGGAGTACAGATACCACCACCTGCCAGCATACCGTTGCTGTGCGACGCCAGGGGTAAGAAGGCGATCCGGTCGTATCACATGTTCAAATACAGATTTGGCTTCTTCAAGATCATGGCTCCACAAAAATTCTGCATAAGTCATCCTCAAGGCTGATTTATGAAAATTGGTGGTTTGACATTCGATGACATACTCTGCTTCTTTCATCACGGCTTCAAGTGAATCTGATGCATGAAAATGGAACATAGCTTTCAACTGAAGCAACTGAACAAATGGATCTTGCTCGCTGCTGATGGAGGCAAGAGCTCCGCGAATCTCCTTTGCTCGTTTCGGAGACTCATCAAAGAGTGCAAGTGCATGTTGAATCATAGAGAGGCTCACCATCATGGCAGAGCGGTATTCTTGCTGCTTTGGCAATGTTATTGCGTTGACGATTTCATGAAGGTCGGAAGATATTTGTTCGGTGGATTCATCAAACAATCGGTCTTCAAGACGACTGACTGCAGCAGATAAGAGGGTTCGTGCGGCTACGATATCACTTGCGCCCGCAATAACTTGGTCAAGCAATCGTTCAGATGCTGCTTCGTTTCCTTCGAGAAGTGCTTTTTGATACTCCAAGTCACTGCGGAGGCTTTGGTCATTAATTGAGGCAATGTGAGACTCGGCTTGTTTGATTTCGTGACGGTGAAGTGCAACCTTACCCGCCCAGTAGTGAAGTCGTTCATCCTCTGGTTTTTGGTCCAATGCTCGATTGAGAATGACCGCAATTGCGGCACCTTGAACGGGTACAAGGTGGTCTACTTGTTCTTCAATTCTTTCAATGAAATCCGAGTCATCAAGAGCAAGTTGATGGTAAAGACGAAGAATTTGAGTGTCAGGGGTATCTTCACTTGTCATCCAATGACTGAGTGCCTTTTTGTGCAATGCATCTAACTCACTCGTGGCGAACATGGTTCTTCGGACATTCCGGACAAAGTGTTGAATTTCGAGTTTCGTCGTTTCATGTTCCCATCGTAACAAAGCATGGAGGTCCAATTCCCCTATGTGGTCTTGATGAGGGAGGCTGGAAACCGCCAGTGGCCTGGGAAACAGTACATATTGGTCCAATGCTGCCAAAGCATCTTGGTCAAGGTTTTGCAAAATGGTTTGCTCTACGAACTTTTGAATGTCCTCTCCCGCCTCAGGAAGAAGCGTTCCTTCGGAATACAATTGAAGAGCCATTGGATGGCCTCCAAGTGATTTCGCAATCGATATGCGTTGGTCAAAGTCCATATGGTCACCCAACAACTCAGCAGCATCTTTTGATTTGAGAGCGGGGAGTTGATAGGATTCACACTCAAAGTCAAACGGTAATGGCGAGCGACCTACCAGCAGAAGCGTCATCGTCACATCTGAATCAAGTTCTTTGAGCATTGAGGTGATGTCGGGTGCGTGTCGAGGCGATACCAAATGAACATCGTCAAGAACAAACAATCGCTTTGAAGAAGACGGTGCGAGCAACGCAGTTAGTGCTTTGACATCATACGGTAGTGGGTCTATTTCGGGCAACCATTGATTGACAATATCTCTCAGATCTGAAAACTCGTTAACAACAGCAGAATGAACCGACGTACCGTTGCCGATTGCACGATGAATTAGGGCTTGAGCGACACTGGTTTTACCAATACCTGAAAGCCCACTCAACATGATTGTTTTCTGGTCTTCCTGCAGCGATTCCAATTCAAGAAGGGTTTCCATGCGCCCAATAAGAGCAAACTCGGTTGCTTCTGTTTTTGAGGTGTTTTTTTCATCCGAATGCTCTGTTGCAAGTGGATGTTCAATAAGCCACAATCTACCTTTTTCTGTAAGATGGTATACTTGTCTGCGACGAGAACCTCCACCAATGACATGCGCTACACGAACTGAAATCATACCGTCCGACTCAAGGTTCGTCAGAGGTTGATTTAGCCCCGAACGAACAACTCCCATCACCTCTGCAAGGCCTGGAAGTGAAAGGGCTCTTGGGACGTCCCATGCTTGCTCCATGTCCTCTGGAAAGGTGCCCAGATGACGGAGTAATCTCTCTTGGGAACGTGTCAACATGGTTGTACCAATTGGAACCTTGAACCTCTCCTTCATCAATCATCGCATTCGTTGCGTGATTGTTCAAGCCACAGGGTTGCCCTTTTGAGCCACCGCCTTCAAGCATCACTCATGCCCGTCGACCTCAGTTCGGCTGACCTCCCCAAAGAGGCGGGTGTTTATTTGTTCAAAACAAATGAAGGAAGGGTTTTGTATGTCGGAAAAGCGACGCGCCTCAATGAACGGATACGCTCGTATTTTGCTTCAAATCCAGACCGTCAAATGATCCCTGAACTGATCACAAAAGCGGATGATATTGAGTGCATCGTGACCCAAACACCACAGGCAGCACTGATCCTTGAACGCCAGTTGATTCGTGAACACATGCCTCGTTTCAACTCGATGTTGAAAGATGGAAAATCGTTTCCTTATCTTGTCTTGACCGAACACGAATTTCCACGCATCATGTACACCCGGCATCCACCAAAAAATGCAGAGCAGTGGGGGCCGTTTCCAAATGCAGGGGCCGCAAAACAAGTGATGCAACTGCTTCGGCGACAATTTGGAATACGAGACTGCAAAGAATTGCTTCCTCAAGGATGTCTGTCCATGCATATTGGCCTATGCACCGGGCCCTGTGTATCATCCGAAGGTTACAAAGAAAATGTCAAGAATGTACGCGAAATACTGAATGGGAACGCTGGACCCTTGTTAGAAGAACTGGTTGCTGCAATGGAAGAGGCCTCTTCCAAAGAGGCCTTTGAGGAGGCGGCGAGATACCGTGACACAATACAAGCCGTGCGCGCCACCACAAGCCAACATGTTGTCTCAAGCAAAGTGTACCGTGATTGTGATGCCATTGGATTAGCAACGCAAGGAGACATGGGCGCAATTGTGGTCTTGCATGCGGACGAAGGTATGGTCCAAGGACAAGAAGCATGGCCAGTAGTATATGCTGGAGACATCGGCGAGACCATCTCAATGTTCATCTCCGAACACTACGCTCGTCGAAGACCACCGCGACTGCTTTTGAGCCCCGTGCCCATTTTTGATGGACTTCAATCCTGGTTGAACCAACGCAGAGGAAGTTCTGTTGAGATTCGCTCGCCTCAGCGAGGAGACCTCGAGAATTTAGCAACCCTTGCTCGTCAAAATGCTGAGATTCAACTTCAACGAATGTCAACTAAATCCAGCGGCTCTCTTGAACAACGAGCCGCAGATGATGGAGCGGAACTTATGGAAATGGCTCAACTGAATCACATCGTCTGTTTTGATATGGCACAATTGCTGGGCAGTGAGCGAGTCGGAGCAAGCGTTGTTATGCGCAACGGACGACCGGCTAAGGATGAATATCGGAAGTACGTCGTAAAGGGTGAGGCTATCGATGATTTACGCATGATGAAGGAAGTGGTAGTTCGGTGGGCTAAACGACAAGAAGAATGGCCCGACCTCTTGCTTATTGATGGTGGTGAAACACACCTAAGTACGATTTCTGCTGCCCTTGAAGAACACGGATGGTCGGACCGTTTTCCCGTTGCTGCTCTAGCAAAACGTGAGGAAACGGTCTACAGGAAAGGGCATGAACCGTTAATTCTTGACCGTCAAGGTAGAGTCATGGTTCACGCAAGAGATGAAGCTCACCGCTTCGTCAATACCTTCCATCGGAAACGACGCAGCAGGAATCGATTGGCTGACCCCTTGGAAGGCGTTGAAGGTCTTGGAGCAAAGAAACTGCAGACCCTTCTCCGTCAGTTTGGAGGACGGAAGGGAATCGAACATGCTAGCATTAACGAATTGCTTACCGTACCTGGGATCGGGCCATCCTTGGCCCAACGAATCTATAATTCGCTCCACTGAAGGTCAGTAATCATCAATTGTAGCCATATCTTCAATGGACTCTCCGCGTCGTAATCCTGGACTTGAATATCCAACCAAGTCCGAGAACTCATGGTCACCAAGTTGAGCCTTGTTGATGTTGGCCTCCCGTTGCTTTAATTTGTTTTTCTTGGCTTTCTTCTTTCGCCGACGACGACGAATAAACATCACGAGTAAGAAGATGACAATGGTCGGATAAATCCAGAACTGAATCAAGAAGTACATCCAACTCACATGGAAGCTGAATGTGATTTCATCGTCAATATTGCCTGGAGGGATGATGTAGGTAATGGTTTGACGTCCTCCATCTTCGGTAACGATGAAGTTTCCAGAAATTGAGCTATAATCCTTGATTTGGATGCCTCGTGGAAGAGAGAAGGAGACCGGGCCTGTCAAATTAAAACCGTAGTCCGAAGGGATCCCAGAGTCTTCTGGCACCGATGTGTCTCCCTTTATTGGAACGGTAATACTGTCCTGTCCTTCAGGAGGATAGGTGAGCCCTTTGCTGCTGATAATCGAATTTCTCAGTCCTGTAGTAAGCGTATTTGCCGCCCATTCCATAGGACGAATGATGGAGGAAGAAAGGGTGTCGGTGACGACGCCAATTCCGATGCCTTGCGCTTGAACATCTGGGTCATCGCTCTGAAGTTTATCTGTATCAACATCAAGCTTAATTTTGAACGTCACTTTTGGAATGGTTACTTTGAGTTTGATGGGTTCCTCATCCGAAACAATATCATCAGGTGCTTCAATTCCCGAAATTTTTGTCTTGATTACCAAGCCGCTCAAGTCCATTTCTTTGACATTGGAAGTAGACTCAAGTTCATTGCCCGATTCATGGATGATATCGGTCACAACTTCCCCGAAAAGGGTCGTGAAGTCCTTCAATCCTTGACGTGTTGCCGTCAGTTCCAGTTCATCATTACAAGCATTTATTTTGTCTTTAAGATCATCAGGACAATGCTTACTCAAGTCACCTGAACTCCACGGTTGGTCCATTCTGCTTGAAAGGTCAAGAATTAATCGGATGAGGTCAGAGGGAACCGCTTCCATGGTAACTTTTGTGTCACCATCTTGAGGGAGGTCGTCAAGTGGAATTCCGATACGATAAATGCTTAATTCAGCATCAAGTGCAAATGTGAAACTCACTGACTGAGACCATTCATTGATGTTGAACTTCTGCCAATCCATTTCAATTGCGCTGGTTACACATGTTGATTGATTTGCGAAGCACAAGACATTGCCATCGTCGTCTTTGATCTCCGTTTCATAACTATATTTTGGCCCGATTCCAGTGAATGAAACATCAGTTTTTTGCGTGCCCTCAATGGTTTTGGTTAAGACGATCTTTGAGCTTCCATCAGCGGTGGTAATCCATGATGGTACGAGAATTTCAACCGTCAGTTCAGAAGGAGGGAGCCCAGATGGGATAATATCGTTCAAATAACTTGAATCAATGGCAGTTTCTAAAGTGATGCCCGAATTCATCAAACGTTCCAAGTCATTTTGTTGGATGGCTTCCAAGAAATTTTTAGCTGTTCCTTCAGGAGCATATCCTTCGAGAATATCGACGAGGGACATGTTGAACCCTTGACTTGAAGTTTGAAGGTAAACTGGATAAGATGCATCCATTGCAACAGTTCCCTCAAGGCAATAATTCAATTGTTGCCCAGCAACTACGGACTCGGTACACCCAGTAGAATGGCTGTAATTGAGACCCCCTGGTTGTTCAAAATTACCGGTTCCGTCTGTTTCGGAAACCCATGCCAAGTCGCTCATAACGATGTCCTCCGAGCCATCGGTTACGGTAGAGGCAAGGCCTTCAACGATATCTGTGATAGGAAATTGATTGGTAAATTGAGTAAGGTCAACGATGCCATTATGATAAGCAAGACGTATTCCGTCGGATGTAATCACAGGGACGCTTGCATCCGATGAAACTTCAAACATATCGATGCCCCAATCCGACAAAGTAGCCTCGTCAAGATAGTACAAACCAGCAACAAAGTCCACCGTTGCTTCCCCTTCATCTCTTAAGTCTAAAACGAGATTCAAATCCAGAGCTTTTGTTCCGTCTTCGACCCAAACGGTTGGAGTTTCTGTTGAATTTCTGTGACCCATTTGAAGGTTGACTTTTTGCAACAAGTCGGTATCCACCTCTTGGGCATTTAGGTGGTTCATTGACCATTCAGCAGCCCAGAAACTTGGAGGGCCATTACGAGCGGCGAGAGAGCCGTTTTCATCAACAGAAAGAACGGTTGAATAGGCTGGTGGATTGATGATGAAATCGGCTTTGTGGCCCGGTTGTGCGGTCAACTCAAAACCAGTGTTGATGTCTGCACCCATGGTCAAAAGACCCTTGTAAGTACGTTCAAGGTCCAAATCTTCGGTTCCATTAAGATTGAAATTTGAAGCTGCGAGGTCAACTGATGCTACAGAAGTAAAGCACAATGGTGGCTCAAACACGTTGTTTTCACTGGCACCTTCCGCTTCTGAATCGGTCGTATCATCCGTCGAACATTGTGTGGTAGTTCCTGCGTTGGTGTATTGGTTAACATAATCCGTACTGATACTGGTCACGGTCCCAAACCCACTGGTCAAGGCGGACTCAATAGCGGATTGGACTTCATTCTTCAACTTTTGACCCACCGTTGGCGTACCTGCTCCACCGGTTGGAGTGTTAAACGTCTCACGAATTAAGTCCGCTGGCGCACCGTCGTTAGAATCCAAACCATCTGTAGTTTCCAAGGTGTTGCCCAAAATAGTTCCCGAACCAAGTCCGAGTGAATCACGCTCGAATTCTCGGACTGCCCATGTGAGTTCAAGTTGGATGCTCGAGGTTGATATTAGGTCAAAAACATACATTCCCTCAACCCAATCTTGCCGGTGAGGCGTCATGTCTTCAGCATGGTCGTATTCATCGCATTCCCCTCCAGCAGAACTGCATGATTGCATTCCCGCAGCACTTGCAAGAGGCGCCCAAATCTGAAGAACAAAGAATCCAACAAGGAGGAAGGGAATGAGTGGTTTGGGCGGATTTACCTCGTGACTGGGTGCCGACATCGTGCAGGCTATGAACGGGAACTTGAAAGCAGTTCCCCTCATGCCCTTACCATGAAGGAAGATGATAGTCATCATCCTTTTGTTATCGTTCACCGTCTGGATGGGGAACGAATTCATTCCTGTTTGAAGCAAAATAACATGCTTGACAATGACGTTGCCCCAGTTGTGTTGGAGCATCAAACCATTGCATTTCCGCTCATTTCTTTGCAGGTGTATGAACAGGGTAGAGAGAAGGTGGTCGCAATTTCAAGCATTCCATTGGAACTCGTTTTTCTCCCCCCTCATTACATGGAGCCAACTCAACCCCATAAGCGGCTTCATTCAATGGTAACAGAATGGTGGAATGACATCCCAAAAGACACTACTTTAGGACATTTAGAATCGTTTCTTGAACTTCTACCCCGTAAGTGGGAGCGTTTAGGAGACCTCATTCTTTTTCCAAATGGGAGTTTTAGTGAAGACATCTGGGTGAAACTTTCCAACGATTCGCAAACATATCTTTGGACCACGATAGCATCTGCCCTGAAGGTAAAAGGCATCGGAATTCAATCGCCTATCGCAGATAATGTGCTTCGCTCTTCTCAAGCAACCATACTCCTCGGGGATTCTCAAGTCAGCTTTCTTGATCATGGTATTCACTATCAATTTGATGCTGCTAAGGTCATGTTTTCATCCGGGAACATCACAGAGAGAAGACGGATTGGAGCACTAAACATGAAGGGTGAAACGGTCGTTGATGCCTATGCAGGAATAGGGTATTATTCGTTCCCAATGATCATCAACGCAGGTGCGGCCCATGTTCACGCATGCGAAATGAACCCTGCTTCAATAGAGGGGTTACTTCTTGGGGCGAAGAAAAACCAGATTGAGGATAAGATCACCGTTCACCAAGGAGACAATCAAACAACGCTTCCATTGCTGAAGGGCAAAGCAGACCGATGCCATCTTGGCCTACTACCATCTTCAGAAGCCGTATGGGGAGTTTGTCTTGAAGCCCTCAAAGCCGAAGGTGGTTGGCTTCATGTCCACATGAATGTAGAAGAAGAAAAAATCGGGCGTTGGAAGAAATCCACTCTTGAACGATTCAAATCCCTTAACGATGAACTGAATCTTGGTTTTTCAATACGAGGCGACCATCTTGAACGGGTGAAATGGTATGCTCCATTCGTGCGTCATGTCGTTTTTGATATTGAATGCAGACCCAAGAAATCATGACCATCCCGATGAAGAATTGTATCTCGCGAGCAAGGTTGCATTCCATATATCTTGCAACATACTTTGATTGGTCCGTTTCCCATGTTCGTTTTGGAAGACATACCCCTCTTCGTTAACAAAAATAACATGGGGTATTGAAGTCACACCCATTTGTTTTGCAAACTCTGGTGAAAGCATAAACGGGCGATCAATTGAACGGTTAAGATTGGATTCGGTGGTCTCGTGCCATTGGCTCATGTTCGAGTATTCGTCATCATCTTCTTGTGAAAAAATCATCATTCTCCCCTCAGGAATCACTTGGTCATAGGTGTCGAGGGTGGCTTCACAGTGCAAACACCAAGGGGCTGAAAAATAAGCGACATAGGGTAAAAGAGCCAAGGACGACTTGTTGTAATTCTGCCCGTCATGGGCTGTAGCGGCCCAGTTAGGAATCTGTTGGGCTTCCAACATAGGGATTGACTCCTCTTCAATCGGAGGAGTGACTTCTGCCTCTTGAGACACACAACCTGAGAGGAGCAGGCTCAGAGTGAAAAGCATGGTAATCTGACGTGAACGAGACATAGTTTCACAATCCATCATCTGCCATCTTGTCCCAGAAACCATCTTGTGGAGAATCAACAAGTTCTGCATCCAAAATAACGGCGTCTTTGTACATGTTAAGCGGTTCTTCACTGCGCCCCCGAAGCAGAATCACGGGGACAGCTACCACCAACAAGAGAACCAATGAAATGGATACGACCTTCACGGCTGATTCTGCAAAGGAATTACTCTGTACAGTATCTTCGGGTGGATTACGAATCACACCATCCGGGTCCGCTACTCCAATCATTTCCATTGAGATGATTTTAGCTTCATAAACCGGCCTTCCCCCAGACGCAAACGGGTTGTCCAAATCGGTTCCTGTGGGTTCATCCGATGTTGGAGTCTCCGCAATGGCTCTGATGTGTGTCATTCCATCCCTAACAATTCCGAAGGTAGCATAGCCTTCATCTTCTCGATTCTCAGGGTCCAAATTGTGTGCTTCCGTTTCTGCAATGTACCACTGTGCATCTGCTGAATCAGGGTCTTGACTGCGGGCCATTCCTAGGGCGCCGTCTACATGGGAAAGGTTCTCATTAAGTTCCAAAGGAATCGTTTCTCCAGTTCCTCCACTCCCGCAAGACGGGCTCGTTGCAGGATATACGAAAATGGTTTTGCACGTGGGGTCACCGGATTGAGTCACGAAGTCATTGATGACACGATGAAAGAAAATTCCATCGTAGAGTCCCGATTCAACATGAGAAATCATGTTGTCCGTTGTGATTGGAGCCCACTGTTCAAACAATTCAATGATGATGATACCGTCGCTCTGCCCACTCCCATGTCCTTCAGAATAGGTGACCTGAAGTTCAATAATGGCATTGCCAGTGTACGACTTCATCATAGGAGATTCTTCTGTATCCGGGCGGTCTTCCCAAAGGGTTGGGTCCAGGCCATTGCTACGCCAAAGCGGCTCGGCTTCCTGCGCGCTGATGGTCGAAGGCACCATAACGGTCAGAAACAAGCCAACCATCAGCAACGACCGTATCACCATCGGGCGACTCATGGGTATCGCAGTACCATCTCCCCCATGAATCGTGCGGGTAAAATGAACAACAATACGATACGAAAGGATTCCATTGGTTGAATCCTACAGACTTCTTGAACAAACTCATCAAAGCGTCAGCCTCTTGAGAATGAACTGACTCGTCGCACCATGAGCGCAGATGCAGATGCTGTCAGTGTCGGTTTGGAGCTCGAAGCCATACTCGTTGACGAGATGCCGTCAGACGATGCCCCGTTTGACCCCGTTGAAGGAAAAGGCCGACGTCAACTCAACATTTCAGCGGGTGCAACCATCGCCGTTTCCATCGTATTTTTG
>MDTC01217870.1_pt1 | contig 17354 bp, 14 predicted proteins | sample 811181 | NCBI WGS metagenome assembly MDTC01 (sample SAMN05326644, study PRJNA326480) | marine metagenome | isolation source: seawater | place: Pacific Ocean: North | collected 2011 | reverse complement strand
CCAGGACCAATTGGTTAAAAGCCAACTGCTCTACCAACTGAGCTATCTCCGCTTTCTTTACCCGCTTGGGAGGCGCGGAAAATGGGGTTCTTCCGGGCTTGTGACAAGGGAATTTTTATCCAGAGGCAAGGATTCCAGTTCGGACCGCTCCGAGACGGCCTCCCGCTTGCATGGCTACCCGAGGAGAGCCATTACCAGCCCACTACGAATCTTAGGCTGAAACCACGTCGACTTTGGTGGCATGATCCGGTTCTGCCGGCAAACCTCAATAAACTGCTCGATTGTTACCGGAGCGAGAGTAACAGCCAAATCATGGCGTCCCGCGTCGACCTCGGACTTTAGATAGGCCGCATCCCGGTTTCCCCCAACGAACGTCAACTCCTTGGCGCGAGGATCCTCGATTCCCAGAATACCGGCAAATATATGGCGCTGAACGATATCAGAGTCGATTGACTGAGCTGCATTCGAGGCATCATATGCGCCAAGCCGCGGGGACAGCTTCAGCCAACTCCCCTCGACGTAGACCCCAATCTCATGAACCCTCGCGGGTTGATAGGTAGAAACCTCCAGACTCTCGATGTCAAAGCTCTCGGATAATTGATTCACCAGAGTTTCCCGCGTTACTTCTGGGGCGGCAACGAGTCGATTGTAGGGCGCCAATCCCATGGTGTGCGCAGGGAAAAACACCGTAAGAAACCCTCCGGTTCCCCTCATTGCTGCAGCCGCGCTCCGATGATTCCCATCCGCAACATAGGCGTGTGGCTCAGCTGCTAACGCTTCCCGCAAGGAAGCTATTTCATCCGGGTCTGTCACCACCCAGATTCTGTGTGCACTTCCATCCTCATTATCGAGAGCCTCAAAGTCACAAGGGCGCTTCTCACAAGAGCGTTTCATACTGGCCAGCAGATTGCCTTCGCGGTCATCAACTGAGAGATTCACCGTTCCAATAATAGCCCGAGTAGCCTCGATCAGGTCTGCTCGCCCCTTGGCCTTCTCCTCTCGAATTCCCTCATTACGTATAATGACACCGTCAGGCGTTGCCTCGGTCCGGATATCATCCGTAGGGGCCATCCCACCAAGGCCAATCTGACGAACCTCCGGCCGCCCGGGGTCCGCTATCTCATAGAGAAAGAGAGCATTTTCTACCACCTTGGTAGAATCGCTCTCTGTCATTTCCTCCATCTTCTCCGCTCCTTCCGCCAGCGCTTCCGGGCAACCGTCCTTAAGTATTTCGTCAGCACTTGAAGCATTGCAGTGCGGCATGGTTACACGCAGCACACTCTCTGGCTGAACCTGTAACAGATCCCAGATCTCGCGATCACTCTGGAACTCATCATAATTCGGACTGCAAAGGCGCTGGGCGGCGCCCGAGTCTACAGGGACAAGGGCACGACGGATCGGGTTCACGTTAACCATGGCTTTCAAATTTCACGGAACCCTGCGAGGCAGCCCCAGCAGCGTCAATTCTTTCTTCCAATCTATATTTTCACCAGCCCGGGCCTGAATCCTGTCCCGTGGCTACGGCAGATAAAACCGTACTTCCTCCAGCGCTTTCTTTTCCCTCCGAGGAACTTCTTCCGGATACCCCACCCTGATGAAGCCAATAACCCTTTCCTCATGCTCTGAAATACCAAGGGCCTCATACACTACCGGATCCCGCGTTATCGCCCCAGTACTCCACTGCGCGCCAACGTCCCGGGACCAGAGAGAAAGAACCAGATTATGAAGAGCACAAACCGTTGCCGCGTAGTCCTCCTCCTCCGTGAAAGCATTATCGGGCGACTTACGCGAAGTGACCGCTATCAGCTCTGGTGGTTCAAGAATCTTCTGTCTGGCTCTTTCTACCAGGTTCGATGTCGCTCCCGAATTTTTCTCACGGACAATCTTGTCTACACCGGGAATGAGAAGCAATCTGGTCTGCTTCCCCATAATATAGAATTTCCATGGGTGAGTCTGCTTGTGGCACGGAGCATGCCGGGCAGCCTCAAAGGCATCCTCAAGGAGAGCCCTTTCAACAGGCTGATCCCTGAATGAGAAAATCGAGCGCCGGGAGATCAAGGTCTCCTGCGCGGATTTGACCGGCTGCTCTTCACTGAGGCTCATACTAGCCCACACCATGGGACAAGACCCTCCCTGTCCAGAGCTTTTCACCGACCGTCCCCACCCTTCAATTAACCCACATGCGGTAACATTACCCTGTGGTGAGTTGTCATAATTCCTGCTGGAACACCTGAATCATTGTTTCAACGCTCCACCAGCAAGGATAAATCTAAAGTGAGGTTCTAAGAATAAAATCGGGTTCTCCACCGTTTAAAGACCAGACATCGTTTTTAAAGTGGACGGCTGCCGGGTAGCTTTTATGGGTTTTTGCTGCCTGCGGCCGTTCACCTTTTTCTCGCGAGGATCCCACGGCCCTGTAAGGCTCCCTTCCAGATGAAGCAACTAGTCATCCTCTGCCTTCTGTCTCTCCCCGCCCAGGCGCAGAGACAAGAACCGCCAGAACAAGCACCCACTGCGCCAGAAAATCAAACTCAACCCCTTCCCCGGTCGAAGGACGACCAGAAAAAAAGTGCTGCGAAAACGAAGCCTACCTACGATCCAACCGGCAAATTTGAGCAAAGACTTGAGCAAAACCGCGCTCGGATCGTTGAGGCACGCAAAAAGGCGCGGGAACGGGCTCGTGCACGGCAGGAAGATAGGAAACCTGAGGGGCCCGCACTTGTGGTTCCCTCCCATAGCTCCCCGAAGAGAGAGCTTTCCGGCAAGTGGGCTTTAAAGGAAGAAAGCCTCAAAGAGGCCCTCATAGGGCACTTCCAGAAAACGGTGGGCGAGGGCGCAACTTTCAAGCTCGGTAAGGTCAAAGGTAATTACATCATCTCGATAAGTCCGGACCTCACGCGGCTTTCTGTCGTATGGGAAAAATGGAAGATGGATAGTATAACCACCCGGGGAGAGAGCTCTGTAACCCTTTCTGTGTCCGTAGAAGGAAGTCAGGAATACGAAATCCTGCAAATCACCGATGGAAATAGCCCAAAAGCCCGGCAGTTTGTGATCAAACTCCTGGAGGATAAAACTACTTCAGCAAGCTTCTTCCAAGGCACCAAAATGCGAACGAAGGTAGATCTTCCCTCCCTGAGCACCGGCCACTGGTCTCTTCACGAGGGAATCTTTCACCTTCAGGGCTCTGACTGGAAAACCGCATGGAATTTTAGTCCGCATCCAGCGGAGTGAGGCCCGATTATCCCGCCACAAGCTAGAGAAACTGTGTCTCCGCAAGTAGCCGGTAGGTTCCACCAGCCTCGATCAGCTCCCCGTGGGTACCTGTTTCCACAATTTTTCCGCCTTGGAGAACATGAATTCGATCAGCATCTCTCACCGTACCGAGGCGGTGCGCTATGATGAGGCTAGTACGCCCTTTCATCAGTTCATCGAGCGCCTCCTGAACCAGTCGCTCACTCTCTGAATCAAGTGAGCTGGTTGCCTCGTCCAGCAGGAGAATCTTCGGATCAGCAAGAATCGCGCGTGCAATTGCTATTCTTTGGCGCTGACCACCGCTCAACTTGACCCCCCGGGGACCAACCATCGTTTCGTAACCATCGGGAAACTCACTGATAAATTCGTGCGCATGAGCCTTACGAGCGGCCTCTTCAACCTGTTCCTGGCTGGCATCCCATTTACCATACCTGATGTTTTCCCCCACCGATCCTCCAAAAAGAAGCACATCCTGCGGCACCAGCGCCATCGCGCCACGGAGGGTAGCAAGGGGAAGCCCGGCCGCAGGGTCTCCGTCAATTAAAACCGCTCCATCCTGTGGCTCGTAGAAACGCAGAAGGAGAGAGAACAGGGTGGACTTACCACCACCACTTGGACCAACAAAGGCGATACGCTCTCCGTTCTCCGCCTTGAAGGAAACCCCATCAAGAACCGCTTGCTCGGGCCGCGAAGGGTAAGAAAAACTAAGGTTCTGAGCCTCAACCGATCCCAATACTTCAAACGGCACATCCTCAGCTCCCTCATCCTCCGGATCTTCTGCCATGATTTCGCGAAGCCGCTCAGTCGCGCCGTTGGCCTTCTGGATCTGACTCACGATCTCGGGGAAAGCACCGAGAGATGCCCCAACAAAAACGCTGAAAAGGATAAAGGCTGTGAATTCAAACGGGGTGATTTCTTCTTCCACCAGCATTCCCGCTCCAAACCACGCCACCACTGAGATGCTGCCCAGGAGGACAAAGATAATAAAAGAAACGAAAAGAGCACGAACTCGGGCTCCCCGGTTCACAACCGCAAGGTAGTCTTCGAGGGCATCACTGTAACGCCGCCTCTCATGGGATTCATTACTGTAGGCCTTGAGCTCGGCAATGCCCTGAGTGCTCTCTTCGAGCACAACCCCGCTGGTTGCTAGACTATTCTGAGCTTGATTGGAATAGGCTCGAACCCGACGCCCGAACAATGCGACCGCGAGAATTACCACAGGAATCATGGCGAGCATGAAAAGAGAGAGTTTCCAGCTCATGACAAAAATGAAGACCAGCCCTCCAACCAGAATCACCGACTGCCTTGCCAGCTGAGGCACTGTGGTGAGCAAAGTTTCTCGTAAGACCGCAAGATCTGCCGAGACCCTGTTGCTTAATTCTCCCGCCCGGTGCCTCTGAAAAAATTCGAGGGGCAGGCGCACCAGCCGGCTGAAGACATCCACCCGGATATCATTAAGGGCGCTTTCACCTGCCTTGATAAACCCGCGCACTCTCCAATAGGCGATAAACGCCTGCAGGGCGAGAATGGCGAGAAGAGTGATGACGGTCTGATTGATATTTGAAAGAATGACAGAGACATCCGGGGAAGCCGTCGAGTTCAGCATCTCGAGAGGAGATCCAGTCGGACTACCAATGAGCTTACTAAGATAGTAGGGGAAGGACAGGGAGAGACCAGCGGTCACAAACAAGGCAATCAGTGAGGGGATAAAAACGGTTCGATACCTATTCAAATATCCGTAGAAAGCCAGAGCTGGGACACGCCTACGTGACCCCTTCTTCCCGGCATCCTTCTCCGACCGCATTCCCGGATGGGACACCATGGCGGGCTGGGAGGCAAGCCTCCTAGCACATCCACCCGACCTTACCGCGAGCTCGCCATCAGATCGACCACTTGGCCCCTTCGGGAAATCACTCTTCTTCAAGCCTCACCTGAAGACGGTAAAACATCAGGTCCTCTCCCGGACGACTCATTTCGTACTCCACAATCTGCACTCCCTCGGAAAGAGAATGAGTCTGCCCTATCTTCCTCAGGCCATTGACCTTACGAAACTCTGAGGTTTCCAGATTGAAAGCTGCCTGAATTTCCCAGCTCAAGCCACGCTCAGAGGCATCAAGACGAGCCCTAACCCTGAAGAGAAGCTTGTCCCCACTGCCCTCCACCGAGAAGGGAATCCCCCGATCGTCCCGGGAAGCAGGATTGAGGATCGCCAGGTATTCCAGCAAATCGGGGCTGCCATCGGCCTCTGAGTCATTTACTACTCCCTCCCCTGCCTTAATTCCAAAATCGCTCAACCATTCAACAAAACGTTGGGAAGCTGTCTTAGCCTTATCCTCAATCGCAGACTGGATTACCGCTTGAATTGCCGGCGCGCTACTACTGATCCGGCTCGCATAGGATCGACTCTCATCAAGATCATTTGCCGCGCTCACCAAAGTCCAATCGTCACAGGAATCATCATCCCGGCCGACATAAAACCCGGCCCCGTCAAACATGGATGCCAAAAACTCCGAGCCATCCCCACAGATCGTATTTGTGTCATAAACTGAATCAGCTCCAAAAAGAATCCCTGCCAGCTTCCAATCTCCACCCTTACTGATAAACACTCCCCCACCAGAATCTCCATAAGTCGCTTGGCACTCATCGCGCCCCCGGACATCGTCAAAGTCGGTAACCAGCATGGGCCCCCTGTTGCCAGTCTCGGAGAACCCATCGACAGTATTTGTTCCCCAACGACTACGCTCGTCCTCTGGCGCCCAGGACCACCCCCGTGTCTGCCCAAACCGCCTCACCGCCTCTCCCCGGGCACGTCCCCGGCCCATCATAACAACCTCTCTTCCGACCTCATCCGAGGTGGTATAGAGTCCTGCATAGGCAGGAAACTCTCCAAACACCTCGAATATTCTCAGATCAGTTCCCGGAATATCCAAAGAACCATTACCTTCATTAAAATTGGGATTGATAAAATAAACTCGATCGAACTCTTCTCCCGTGAACCACGATCGTTGCACAAAGGTCTCTGATCCCTTCCCAAGATGGACTGCCGTAATAAAATGTCTGGGGGAAATCGCTGTTCCCAGGAACTCCTTGTATTCTCCCTGGTAACGCCAGCCCGCCCCCTCATAGAGACCAGCAGGAGCCCTCTCGCGGTTATGACTTAGGTCTCCCGTTTCGAAGAACACGATACCAGGAAGCAGGCAAGTCGCACACAGAAGTGCGAGGCCTGCAAGCAATGCAATCGAGAGCTCTCTGGTTGGCGGCATGACTAATCCTTGAATTATCGGACTTTGAGGCTGCCGCATGACGGCTACCTCACGAAAATGAGGAACTTCTGAGTCTATACCAGATGAGGCCATTCCTCCACCCGGAATCGAATGATAGTATCCCCGGGAACTTCCCGACTTCTCCTTAGAGACCGGCTCGCGCCTTCTGGCGCGCCTCATTATCGGCCTCTATCAAAGCGTCTAAGGACGGACTAATCATGACCGAATGCTGTCCCATGACCTCCTCGACCAGACCCCATATTTTCGGAAACGGAATGACCCCGTTTAGAAAGGCCTCTACTGCAACTTCATTCGCAGCATTCATTACCGCAGGCATTGTCCCACAAATCGTTCCCGCCTCCCTGGCCAGTCGCAAAGCAGGAAACACCTCCTCGCGGGGCTCCTCAAAATCCAAGCGAGCCAGAGTCGCAAAGTCGAGGGGCTCAAGCGAGTGAGCGATACGGTGCGGCCAGGTCACTGCATACTGAATAGGAAAACACATATCGGTCGTACTAACCTGAGCCAGCACGCTTCCATCAATAAATTCCACCATCGAATGCACAATACTCTGGGGGTGAACTACAACATCAACCCGTTCCATCTCTACCCCGAATAGCCATCGGGCCTCGATCATCTCGAGCCCCTTGTTGAACAGGGTGGCTGAGTCGATGGATATCTTCCGACCCATCTCCCAAGTGGGATGCTTCAGGGCCTGCTCAGGAGTAACCTGACTCAGCATATCTGGGCTGGCGGTCCGAAATGGGCCCCCTGACGCGGTGAGCAGGAGGCGCCGCACTGCGTCAGGCCCAGCGGGATTGCCCTCAAGACATTGAAAAATGGCGTTGTGCTCGCTGTCGACCGGCAGAACATTCACTCCTGCCTCTGCTGCGGCAGACATCACAATCTCGCCAGCCATCACAAGAATTTCCTTACTAGCGACAGCCAGGTCCTTACCCGCCGCAATAGCATCCAGTGCCGGTTGTAGCCCAGCAGTTCCTACGATTGAGATCAGGACCATGTCTGCCTCCGGCAGACATGCCAACTCTCTGAGCCCTTGCTCGCCAACATGAACCTCACTTCCTGAGGGGGCGGAGGATAATACCGTCTCGCGCTGTGTCTCATCTGCAATCGAGAGGTGCTTAACCCCGAACTCCCGAGCCTGCTCACCGAGGGCCTCACCCTGAGATCCCGCGGCAAGCCCCACAATCTCCATGTAGTCTGGAATATCACGGGCAACTTTAAGAGCACTGGTGCCAATCGATCCGGTGGAACCGAGAATAACGACTTTCCTGGGTTTGAGGTCCTTGGTTTCCATGGTGCCAGACGCAGCAATTCTATCTGCCTTACAAACTCTGCAGATACAGATAGAAGAAAGCTGCAGGGAGTGCAAAACAGAGACTATCGATCAAATCAAGGATACCCCCAATACCCGGCAGGATCTGGCCAGAGTCCTTGACCTGCAGGCTACGTTTGAGAATCGACTCGGCCAGGTCACCTACCATTGCAGCGATTGCAACAACGAGACCCAACCCAAGGACGTGGGGCCACGCCAACCATGAAAGATGCTCACCACCTAGGGCGTGAATCGCGAATGCCCCTCCTCCCGCAAAGAAGAGAGCTCCAATGTATCCTTCCCATGACTTCGCCGGGCTGATGTGGGGGATTGCTTTATGTCTGCCGATCAAAGTCCCAACAAGATAAGCTCCCATATCGGTAAACTTAGCGACGACCACAACAAGCAGGATTAACCAGAACCCGGAGGTTACTTCGGGGGGGTAGAGGGCCAACCGGATAATAAAGCCCCCAAATAGCACGGGGACATACACAAAACCCAGAAGCGCGAGGCTCACTGCTTGCACCGATGCATCACCCTCAATGGGAAAGCGTAATCGCAAGCAGAAGGATCCAAGGGTAACCAGTAGCACCCCGGCTACTTCAGGAAGAAAGTTATGACTCCCGGAAGAGCTCTGGGGGCCAAGAGCTTGAAAAAGCGTGTAGAGAAGAAACCCCGCACACACAACAAAGCCCCAGTTGCGACACTCCCGTCCGGGAGCTTCCCGGGTCAGGACGAGGAATTCGAGACTGCCAACAAGGGTGAAGAGGCCCACCATGACCCCCATCAACCACAGCTTACCACTGGCAAAAACAAACGCTACGAAGCCCCAAAGGAGAATCGTACTTAGCAGCCGCGCCCGGAAGGATGCAGCACGCGAGGAACCATTACTGGTTGCAGACACCATCGTTTGGTGGCATCAAACCGCCTCGCTCTCACGCGCGCAATGCCAAAACCCCGGGACTGGTAAGATCACAAAAATAATCTGCAACTATGGTTCTCACCGCCAGTTTCATCAACCAGCACGGAAAATTCCGTGTATCAATCGAATAGAAAATGAAAAAGACACTCCAAACATGCACAGTGATTCTTGGCCTTATGGCAACAGGATCGATGACTTCTCTCGCTGAAGAGGAAACAGAAGGAAAGAAACCTCCACGCGCCGAGCGGGGTGAGCGAGGTGAAGGTGAGCGCCGTGGCCAACGCCGTGGGGGGCCTCGTCAGATCCCTAAGGAAATGCTCGAGAAGTTTGATAAGAACGGCGATGGCAAACTTGATGAGGACGAGCGTAAGGAAGCCATGAGTGCTCGCAGAGCAGAGTTTATCAAAAAGCATGACAAGGATGGAGACGGTGAGCTCAATGAAGAAGAGCGCAAGGAAGCGATGAAAGGTCGCCGCGGTGGCAGGCGCCCAGAAGGTGGTCGCCCAGAAGGTGGTCGCCCAGAAGGTGGTCGGCGTCCAGGTGGCCAGAGGCCGGGCGGCAAGAAGCCAGACGGCAAGAAGCCAGACGGCAAGAAGCCGGATGCCTGAGCTCCAGCCTGTTGATACCCTCTAAAAATATTAAGCCGGGAGAATACCTCCCGGCTTTTTTATTTCACAGTCAGAGCCCCAGAATTTCTACTCTTGAAACCGCGCAGCACCCTGTCGGGAGCTATGCATGAGAATATCACTCATACAGAGCCTTCTGGCTCAGCAACTGAGACACGGTCACAAACTTGAATCCCTTGGCGAGGAGACCGTCCAAGGTCGCAGGCATTGCCGCTACCGTAGGAGCATGAAGATCATGAGCGAGAACAATTGAACCATTAGTCGTCTTGGTAAGAATCCGATTCTTCACCACGCTGATACCCGGCCGCTGCCAGTCACGCGGGTCTACTGCCCACATGATCGTTGGGTAGCCAAACCGGTTCATGATCAGCTCACGTTGGCGCTGGTAGATCGCCCCATAGGGCGGCCGCATGGTCCTGGGCTGAACACCAGTTGCATTCACAATGGAACTCCGTGCTCGTGACATCTCAGACACTACCTGCGCATCACTGAGTTTTTTCAGATTGCGATGAGTGTAAGTGTGATTACCGATCTCGTGGCCCTCTGCTACGATACGGCGGGTAAGGTGAGGATAATTATCAACGTTTTTGCCGATGACATAAAAAGTCGCCTTGATATTCCGCTGGCGTAGGATGTCCAGAAGGCGCGGGGTGTTACTCGCATGTGGCCCATCATCGAAAGTCATCGCGATATAAGGCTGATGCCCAAGCCCACGGGAGTGAGTGATCCCGATCGACTTGGGAAATTGCGAGGACAGGCTCAGGTTAGGGTTTCTCGCTGACGGCCATGCTTGGTAGGGCGATCGATAGCCGTTATTCGCCATCGTAGAGGGCTTTTCCCCCTCTGATTCAAGGGAGGAACAGCTGCTTGAGAAACAAGCGACCAGCGCAAGTAGAGGGGCAAGGGTCAGAAGTCGAAAAGACATGAGAATATCGCTCAAGGGAAACTTTCCTAAAGACCCATACCCTTACCTTTTGAGCCGACTGCTGTCACGCCTTAGTTCCCGCTACTCGCGGGCGCCCTGTTCACAAAAGGCGTTAAAATAGGACTTAACTTCTCGAAGGTTTCCTCAGGCCAGAGTTCCCGGCTGGTAATGATTGCTGAGTCGAGGGCACGGTGCTCAGGCCAGTTCGCCTCGTTCGGAAAGAGCGGAATCGCACGCCCGATAATTCGCTGAGCCATGATCGAATTGGCCTGTAAATGACTCAGCACCGTATCGACATTCACTTCTTCATCCCGCCAGCAGTCGTAGTCGGTGACCATGCAGAGGGTAGCGAGGGCGATCTCGGCCTCTCGAGCAAGCTTGGCCTCGGGAAGATTTGTCATTCCTATGACGTCAAATCCCAATTGACGATTGGCATCGCTTTCAGCACGAGTCGAGAACGCAGGGCCATCCATGTTCACATAGGTTCCTCCATTGAAGACTTCAAGACCAGGTTCCACCCCAGAGGCGGTATCGAGGATCTCTCGAAGCCCATGGCTAACCGGTTCTCCAAAGGAGATGTGTGCCGCGATCCCACACCCGAAAAAGGTATGCTGCTCCCGACGAGTAGTACGATCATAATACTGATCAGGAATAACGAGGGAACGTGGAGCATACTTTTCCCTGAGGCTTCCCACCGCGGTGACGCAGATAATCCAGCGGACCCCAAGTGAACGAAGAGCCCAGATATTTGCCCTGTGGTTGATTTCGTGCGGAAGAATACGATGCCCCTTGCCGTGCCTTGGAAGAAACCACACCTGCCGGCCCGCTACCGTCCCCCCGACCAAGGCATCAGATGGTCGCCCGAAGGGGGTCTCCACTATCTGTTCGTCACTTTGGATGAATCCGTCCATCTCGTAGAGGCCGCTCCCCCCTATGACTCCAATTGCCGGCACCGCCTGGCCATCCTTCTCCTGCTGCATGAGGGTTTCCTAACACCCTCCGGGGCAATCAGGCGAGCCGTCGCCATTAGAAACTTTCCTACGAAGAAACTACTGTCTCTTTTGACTCAAAAATAATGGTATAACCGCATGTTAAGATTTTTGGCCCATTGGCGATTTTTTCTATTCGGCCTGCCAATCAAGGCGTTTTCCCCGGGATTTCCTCTCCTGCTCGGAACGGGCCATCTTTACTCCGAGCAGCATATCCAGCTGAAGCTTCCCTCCTCGGATCGTTCCCGTGATGTTGCCGAAAGAGTACGCGACAGGCTATCGGCCGATTTATCGGCAAGCGGTATGCGCTTCGGAAACGCCGTCTTCATCCGTATTATGAAAGAAGAAGGCCTTCTGGAGCTCTTCGTGAGAGAGCACCAGAAGAAGACCTTCAAGCTCTTCAGAGCATATCCCGTTGCAGCCATGTCAGGACATCTCGGACCCAAGGAACGAGAAGGAGACTTTCAAGCACCAGAGGGATTTTACTATGTTCCTCCCCGGCAGATGAATCCTCACAGTCGATTCCATCTGTCTTTTAATCTCGGCTATCCCAATCTCTACGATCGGGTTCATGGCCGCACCGGGAGCCTCCTCATGGTCCATGGTAGCCGCGTCTCTGCGGGTTGCTTTGCCATGACCGATGCTAAGATTGAGGAGATCTACACCCTCTGTCATGCTGCTCTTTCCAACGGCCAATCCTATTTTCGGATTCATTGCTTTCCTTTCCGTATGACGGCTCTGCGGCTGGCAAAGGAACGCTCCAGCAAATGGCACTCCTTCTGGAGTAACCTTCAGGAAGGCTATGATTTTTTTGAGCGTAACAGGACACCCCCCAACGTGCTGGTTGCTAATGGAAAATATGCATTCGAGTAAGCCTTCAGCTGGTCTCGGGCATGAAAGTTGGCATTGTGACCCCGCAGGGCGGAGGAACGGCTCCCCTCGCCTGAGCGACGTGCAACTCGCAATTCCTCGCGCCCCATTGATACAGTGAAGACACAAGGCCGGTAGCTCTGGCGGGCACAAGAAAAACTGGCTGGCGGTCTCCGAAGACCACCAGCTGCGCGTGGATGAGAGCAAGTGCATCTTTTTCACCACGCATCACTCCAGGCCCAAGCATGTTGCTCCCCGGATGGCTGACGGAGCATAGAAACCCATCAACTTTCTGGTTATCTCCCTCCAGGACAAGGGCCCTCCATATTTTCTGTTCATTGCGGATGAAGAAGTGGAAATCCTTTGCCCTGCGAATCCCATTGAGCTCCTCCTCAAGTTCCACCATCGCCTCAACATCATCCACCGAAGCCTCTCTGACCCTCTCTCCCCCCGCAGGAGCCTCAGGCAATGCCTTTTCCGAGGGAATATACATATCTTGGTAGAGCTCTCCGGGAGAAAATCCAGCCCTGGTGTAAAGAGAGAACGAATCAAGGTTCATACAACTTGAGACAAGACGGACAGGCAAGTTACCAGCCCTTCGGACAACCTCGGCAAGCAACGTCCCTGCCACGCCACGGCCGGCATGATCCGGATGAGCATTCATGATTCCCAATGAGACATGGGTTTCCCTCGGGTGATAAAAACACGACCCCATCATACTCCCATCATCATCCTCAGCCACGAGACAGCAGTTCGGGTCGAGGGCCTCGTAAACCTCAGGAAAAATCAAGCACCCAGAGAAATCATCTTCGTCAAAGATCGATCGATTCAGCTTCGACTGATACCACGCATTGGTTGAGGCATGTATCATTCTGGCAACTTCCTGCCACTCGTTGCGGTTGAGCTCTCTGACCCTCATCAGAAAGGTTGTAGCTCAATCGTCACCAAAGGGCCAAACCGCAATTACAGGCAGAAACCGCCATCGGCAGAGCGCCCCTGGAGAAAAAACAAGAGAACCCAGGCCTCTGAGCATATGGAGTAGTCCAGACAATCGAGCGTCAATCGATGATCAATACGCGGCTTGCCCCCTAGCCAGCCTCGAGTAGAGTTAAAATCATGAAGATGTTGATGACAGCCCTTGCTGGCGTTCTCGTCCTGGGACCTGTGGGGATAAGCAGGGCCGTAGAGGTGCAGAGCTTCGAGAAAGACCGAAAGGCGATCCTTGCGATGGTTGGCAAATTCGATGTCGAATTCACTTTCAAGGAAACAGTCCCACTGGTCTCAGGCTACGAGTTAAAAGCCCCCTACAGGGCTGATGCCCTCGAAATCGTCAAGGTCGTCGAGGACCACCAGAACCTGATCGTCCTTCAACATATTCTCCTCGCTGAGGTTGGACCGGTAATGCAGGTCGTAAAGCACTGGGGACAGGTATGGAAATACGAAGATCCGGTTGTCGTCGAATACCAGGGCGACCGGACATGGAAAAAGCGCACCCTGCCAGCATCAGAGGTGAAAGGCACATGGACGCAATTAGTTACCCAAGTCGATGACAGTCCTCGGTATGAGAGCTGGGGCACCTGGAGCCACGAGGGGAATCGCAGCGCCTGGACCAGCAAGGATACCTGCCGCCCTCTCCCGAGAAGGGAATACACCAAGCGAAGTGACTACGATATTCTGCGGGCTGTAAACCGCCACGTCATTACTCCCGAGGGCTGGGTTCACGAACAGGAGAACAGGAAGTGGATCAAGGGAGAGAACAAGTTCCTTTGCCACGAGACTGGGCTTAATATCTACCGCAGATATGATCAGGAAGATTTCAGCAAGGCCGAGAACTACTGGGAGGCAACCAAGGATTTCTGGCAGGAGGTTCGGACAGAGTGGCGCAAGGAAATTCGGGATCATGATGTCATCTCCTACAAGGAGGAGTTCGAAGGGAGTTCCCTGATCCGGTCCACCTTCTCCATGGCAAGCAAGGTCCAGAAAGGAGAGTCCCTCAAGCAGGATGCGGTCAAGAACCTGGTCAAGGGCTTCACTGAGTAGTGCTGAATTACTCCTAAGGGGCAGCCCCGCACCCTTTTGCTTGTGCCTGATACCAGGCCAGGGAAACCCTCTTGAGACCTTGCGCGCTAGGGCTCATTGGAGCAGTCCCTAGCGCCGCGCGATGAAATAGGGCCCACGCCCTATCCCTTCCTACGGGCGTTTCACGACTTGGAGGCGTATGAAGCGTTTTACGGCTTCGTCGACCCTCACGGAGTCAACAAACGTCACCTCCTGGCTATTACCATTCACCGTCCCACTCGAGACCGTTCCCCCGTTCAATGCAGCTGGCGACGCGCCGCCCGCGACCTCCCCAATAACCATCCAGTCTCCTCCAAGCGAATCTGCAGCCTGGACTCGATAGTCAATGTCCGTCCGGTTGATCAGTCTTTTGAAGGAGAGGGAAAGACGTGATTCGACGGGATTCCCTCCTTGGGAACCGATAACCATCACGGGATCTAGATTCGCATCCCGGTTCTTCGGGTCACCTCCCAGGGCGTATTCAACCAAGGTGGAAAATCCGTCAGAATCAACATCAGCATCCCACCCTGAAATCGAGGGATCGCTCAATTCCCCAGCACTGAAGTTTTCCGCCAACCAAGCCTCACCAGTAGAGCCTTCACCTCCAGGGGTGTAGGTCAGATGAACTGCGTTGCCACCCTCTTCGAGGATTACCGCGAATACTCCCTCCGGGGCCCCGATAAAACCATCCCTCCGTATTACAAATCCATCCGCTGAAAACCCACTCACGCCACTCGTTGTGTCCACGATCTTCCAAGAGTATTCCTGCGCCGGAGAAAATCCCACAAGCGAACCACTTTCTCCAGCTGGTGTGAGCGAGCGTACATCAATTAAAAAAGGGTTCTCTGGCGTCGCTGAGAGTCCGAGTGCTCCTTCAATCGAGATTAGATCCCAGCCAACTCCGGGACCCGACCCTGAGTCCACAATCTCAATCTCACACGCTCCGCCTGCTTCCCAGCTCTGACTGGAGCTCCCCAGAGTCCCGACACCCATCCCAGGAGCAATCATCCCCCCTTCACCAACCTCTATACCACCAGCGAAGATTCCTGTACCCCCCGCTACCGCGCGCCCTGCCCTATCCGACTCCAAGATGACCTCCCCGCTGATCCTTGTCCCTGGCGCGAGCTCTAGAACTCCACCACGCACAAAAGTCGTGTTCGCGTAGGTCTTGTCAGCTCCGGAAAATGTTACCGTCCCCTCCGCTCCCTCTGGATTAATCTCCATGGTCAGGGAAGCATCACCACCCGAGATATCACCCGAAAAGTTAACGCGATCAAAAACCCCCTCCGCGAAGAGCTTTGTCTCAGTAGAATCGGGGCGCAACGTTACCGCTCCACTGAACTCGGCAGCTCCCGCACCGGTTCCCCGGGCACCTAGGCGCTTGTCGAATGTTCCAGCTGCAAAGGCGATCCCACGCGCAACCTCATGATCTCCCTCAATGATGAGACGGGCAGGCGTCGTGATGCCCCCAAAAATACCGCTGTCCGCTCCCACTGCTACATCTGAACTAGCGTTTCCCAGGGTCCCTGGAGAATCCACCGGGGCCGGTCCCGCCAGCACCAGATCTCCCCGGAGAACCGAAGCGCTACTTGTAAACTGGTTGACCCCTTCAATTCGAAGCTCCCCCCCAGTGCAACCGACGCCTCCGGTCACCGATCCGAAGGAATTATTCCCTTTCAGGATCATTGTCCCCTCTCCCTCCTTACGTAAGCCAGAAGCTCCTGAAATAGCACCCTCAATAACCACCTCCCCTCCTTCAATCTCAAACAGATTGTAGGCACACATCTCAAATTGACCCTCGATCGTATACGTTCCTGTTGATCCTGATCTCGTGAACAATCCTGTATTGGAAACCAGGCTGGCCGCATTCGCAATGGTGACATCGCTGGCTGTATCAAACACACATTCTCCAACGGTCTGAGGGGAGGACATCGCAATTATCACGTCGCCATCATTGCCAAAGCGCACGTTGCCGAAGTCTTGGGATGGAGACCCCTCTACCCAGTTAGCAGCATTACTCCAGTCTGTAATCCCTGTGCCCTCCCACGTCCGGGCCTCGGGTACTACTACCGAATAATCAGCTGACGTATCCAACGACACCTCCTGCAGGCTCATGCTCGACCCACTCGCACTCCATATAATCCGGTAGGAACTCACGTTCCTACCCCTCAGGTCCCACTGGAGGGCATTACGATTTCCTGAACCTCCAAAACCCGAGGTATCGCTCTCGTACTCCCGAATATATTCGTCAGGGCCCAGAATGACTTCTGTTCCGCCATCGTCGTAGGCGAGTGCGATACTACTGAAATCTACAAGATTACCCGCTGTCTGAAATTGAAAGACTACAGTGCCCACTGAGAAAGGAGTCTCATCTTCGAGGACGAAGGATGTGGGCCCCCGAAAACTGTAGATGTTTCCCGTGATGGTCGGCGCAATAATAAAGGCGATCCCGGGCACCGTCTGAGTGATCGTGGGGTTCTGGGCGTGCCAGAAAGCCGACGGATCAAGGGGGCTTGCTCCGGGAGGCGGAGTAAACCCAAGCAACGATGCCGAGTCGTAGATACCATTGGGGGCGGCAAAATCCGGAAAATTGGGACTAGAATTTGCCGCGTAAAAGATATCCCATCCGGAATACTCGGTATCCGGATCATCTGCGAAGGAAGGCAGTAGATAATCCGTGTAGAGAAGCTCCCCGCTTGCGCCGGAAGCAATCAGGAAAAGGGCTGCCACAGGCACCCAGCGATTTTGTTTATTCATTATTCTGGGGAGTTAGAGTCGCCCACCCCTGGAGCGGCGAATCTTGTAATCTGAATCGTTATTCATCGCCGCCTTAACACTCCAAAGGCGCATGTCACGCATCTCTTCCACGTCCAGGGATCGAATGCTCCCATCAAGAAAAGAGGCGACAACTTTTCTTCCATGCCGTGCATCCAGATGTCCATAGTCATTGGGATCTGCTCCCAGCTGCCAGCTCTCCGGGGACCACATCCGGGTGGTGAGAAAGGGCGGGGTAAGAGTATTATACCCGTTAATGATTTCGCCGTTATCCCGGAAGGATCCCGCCGTTGCAAAAACGATAATCGAGGCTGATGCTTGCTCTGGTCTCGTCACACACT
>MDTC01199175.1_pt1 | contig 17356 bp, 17 predicted proteins | sample 811181 | NCBI WGS metagenome assembly MDTC01 (sample SAMN05326644, study PRJNA326480) | marine metagenome | isolation source: seawater | place: Pacific Ocean: North | collected 2011 | reverse complement strand
GAATATTTTTTTCCTTTACCTTCAACCCAGGCTTCTCCATTATCAGATTTAATTATTTTAAAAGGTACTTTTCCAATATCCTTTTTGACAGTTTCATCTTCAAAAGATCTTCCAATTAATCTTTTAGATGCAAAAATTGTATCTTGTGCGTTAGTTACTGCTTGTCTTTTAGCGGGCTGGCCTACAAGTTTTTCTTCATTTTCCAAGAAAGCAACAACCGAAGGTGTTGTTCTTGCGCCTTCAGTATTCTCTAAAACTTTTGCTTGAGAGCCATCCATGATAGCTACACAAGAATTTGTGGTACCTAAATCTATTCCTATAACTTTACTCATATTTTTTTTCCTTACGTTATCGTTGTTTATATGGGGGTTTTTTCTTCTACTACAAGGTTATTTGTCATCTTTTTTCTCACCTTTTTCCTTGTTTTCAGATGTTTTTTTCTTAGCTACCGCTACTAAAGCTGGTCTTAATAATCTTTCTCCTAACATATATCCCGGTTGGATTTCTTGAAGAATTGATCCAGTTTCAGATTTTTCATCCTCAATTTCTGACATGGCTTGATGAAGATTTGGGTCAAATTTATGATTTTGAGTGTTAATTTTCTTTATTCTATTTTTTTCAAATACAGAAATTAAATCTTTTTCTACAATAGTTAAGTTTTCTAAAAATTTGTCTAATTCTTTGCTTTTTTTTAAGATCTCGTCATTTTTGATTGCTAATTTTGCTCTTTGCAAGTTATCTAAAATTGACAGACTTTCTTTAGCAAAATTGAATGAACCAAACTCAAAAGCATCTTTAATTTCTTTTTCAAATCTTCTTCTTTGATTTTCTATTTCTGCTAATGATCTTAATAACTTATCTTCAGTCTCAGCAAGTTTTTCTTCTAAAGATTTCTCTGTTTTTTCATCAGAATCAGTATTGGGCTCCTGTTCAAGATTTTTTGGATCTTTTTCTTTATTATCACTCATGATAGTTGCTATATAGTGAGTAAAATTTAAATTACTAGATATTAATGAAAAAAATTTTAATAGGCACGCATAATAAAGGAAAATTCAAAGAAATTGCTTATTTATTATCAAATAAATTCAAAAAAATTTCTCCAATTTCACTTAAGATTAAAAGTCCAAAAGAAACTGGAAAAACATTTTCAGAAAATGCTAAATTAAAAGCAAATTATTTTCATAAATTAAGTCATTTACCAGTCATTTCTGATGATTCTGGTTTATGTATAAAATCACTTGGTAACGAACCAGGAATTTATTCAGCAAGATGGGCAAAAAAATATGGTAGCTTTTATAAAGCAATGAAGTTTATACTAAAAAAAATTAAGAATAAAAAAAATAGATCTGCATTTTTTGTATGTTGTTTATCATTCAAAGATTTAAATGGTAAAATTACTACAGTCACCGGAAAAATTAATGGATCTATTTCTCATAAAATAATTGGGACTAAAGGATTTGGATATGACCCTATTTTTATTCCAAGATCTAAGTCTGTTACATTTGGACAAATGCCGAATGTTAAAAAAATTAAAATGGATCATAGGTTTATAGCATTTAAAAAAATCAAAAAAAAAATTAAAATTTTGTAAATTTTTTATTTTCAACTTTATAAATGTCTAAATCTTGAATAATTTTTTTATTATTAAAGCTAAAAGTACCTATTTTACCTTTAATCTTTCCTTTAACAGAAAAGTTATTTACAGAATTAATCTTTCCGTTTTTTTTCCAAACATAATAAATCAAACCTATTGCATCATAAGTTAAAATAGTTATTTCATTAGGAAAATTTTTAAATACTTTAAAATATTTATCTCTATATTTTTTATATTCTTTATAATTAACAGAAGGATAGTATAATCTCTTTACTGTGTTTTCATAAAAGAAACTTTCGTCAAACCATTGGTTAACAGTTGTAAATAATACTTTTTTTTGACTTACGTCTGTAAATACTAAAGAAGTTAGAACACTCTTCAGGCTACTTCCAAAATCGATAATTATAACTGAGTCAAAATTTACATCACCTAAAGTATATTTTTGTTCAAGTATTTCCAATTGTCTTTTTGATTGTTCGTCTTCTTTATCTTCAAATAGTTTTTTTCTTAATTCTAAATTTTTTTTTCTTTGAGAATAATTAGTCAAAATTTCAATTTCACCTGTCAAAACTTTTGGATCTGGATTATATTTAAAAATCTTATAGTTCTTTAAATCAAATTTATCTAATTTTTTTTCAATAAAAAATGTATATTGGTTTTCTGGTAATAGAATTATTGTTTTATTTCTATTTTGTTCTTTTATAAATTTCATCAAAGCAAACATTTGAGACTCAAAACTTACTCCAATGCTTATAATGTTATTTTGAAATTCAGGATTTTTATTTGAAGGTGATATAAATATTGTATCATTAAATTTTTCAACTTCTTCAAATTGTTCATTATCGATGGGTCCAATTATAATATTAGCTCCTTGTGATCTAATTTCTTGAACTGCGTTATTTAATTTTTTTTTGTCATTAAAACCAGAGTCTCTAGGTATAATATGAACTTTGGCGTCATTAATTTCCTCTAAGGCTAATTGAAGAGAATACAGAAGTGAGTCCCCAAGTTCCTTATATTCTCCACTTAGAGGGGCTAGCAGTCCTACTTTAAGAATATCATTTTTTTCGTCACTTAATAGATTAGAATTAAAAAAAATTAATATATAAGTTATTATCAGTATAAATTTATTTTTCATAATATGAAATTACCTAACAAGAGTTTATATATTGTTTCAACTCCTATTGGAAACCTTGACGATATTTCTTTACGAGCAATAGAGGTATTAAGAAATTCAGACATCATTTTATGTGAGGATACTAGACATTCTTTAAAGTTGCTTAATCATTTAAAAATTAAAAAAAAATTAATTTCCTATCATAAGTTTAACGAGCAAAAAGAGCTTAAGAAAATTATAAGATATTTAAATGAAGGCAAAATTTTGTCTTTAATTTCTGATGCTGGAACACCATCTCTGTCAGATCCCGGTAGACTTCTAATTCAAACAAGTCTTAAAAATGATATAAAGGTTATTCCTATTCCAGGAGCTTCTTCTATTACATCTGCAATGAGTGTTTCTGGTTTTCAAGATAAATTTCTTTTTTTTGGGTTTTTACCAAAAACTGAAATAGAACTAGAAAAAACCTTAACCTCTCTTTGTTTACTAAGTTTTTCTCAAATTTTTTTTATACCCGCTATCAAAATTAACTTTTATTTAAAGCATTTCAAAAATTTTTTTAAAGGTAGAAAGATATTAATTGCAAGAGAAATTACAAAATTACATGAGTCATTTTATAGAGAGGACATTGATAAAATAAATATGTTCAAAACTCCTCTTAAAGGAGAGTTAACAGTTGTAATTTCAGAAAAAAAAATTAAAGATAAATTTTTTGATGAAAAAAAAATAATTAAAAAGGCAAAAGTATACCTTAAAAAATATAGCTTGAAGGATGTGGTTGAACTAATATTTGAAACAGAACAAATAAATAAAAAGAAAATATATCAAATATGTTTAGCTATTAAAAAAGATGAAAAAAATTTTTAATTTATTATTAATATTACTTCTAGTTTCTTGTTCTTCAGTTGGAAGATTTGGTAAAGGTGTTGATATAACTTTTGATCCACGAACTATTGGAATGCAAATAGATGACGCTATAATGCAAAAAAATCTATCTGCTAGACTTGCTTTAACAGATAAAAAATATTTTTTATCAATTCAATCTGAGGTAATCGATGGCAGAATATTTTTGTCAGGAAAAGTTATAGAACCAGAAGAAAAAATAAAAATAACGAAAATGGCCTGGGAAACAAAAGGGGTTCGATCAGTAAAAAATGCTATAAGCATTAAAGGTCAAACTAATTTTAAAGCAACAGCAAAAGATATTTTGATTACTAGTCAATTAAGATCAGCTTTAATATTTAACAAAAAAACTAAAGCAAGAAATTATACTTTAGAAACTATCAATAAGAATATTTATATTTTTGGTATTGCTATGGATGAAGAAGAAAAAAAAGAAGTAATTAACGAGGCTAATAAAATATTTGATGTTAAAGAGATTATCCCCTCAATTTATTTAGTTTCAGAGTTAAGTCGTAATAAAATTTAATTTGAATAATCGATAATGTCCGAAGAAAAAGCTGCGATTGACGCCAAGTTTAAAATATCTGAGGTGCTTGATCTTAATGGAGCCACTTCAATTGGTAAGCCAAGTCCGATTAAAAGAGGACCAATTAATTTTCCACCTCCAAAAACTTTCATTAATTTGGTTGAGATAGCTGCACTATGTAATGCTGGCATCATCAAAATATTTGCATTACCTACAATTTTTGAAAATGGATAAACGTCTTGATATATTGGGTTAAGCGCTACGTCGGGCTGCATCTCTCCGTCAAAATCAAAATCTACTTTCTCTTTCTTTAGCAACTCTATTGCATCTCTTACATGTTTAGTATTTTTTGAAACTGGTTTACCAAAAGTAGAATGAGATAAAAAAGCAACTTTTGGATCAAATCCAAATAATCTAGCAACACGAACACAAGATTTTGATACATTTGCTAATCTTTGAGCTGACGGAAAATCTTGAACATTAGTATCGGCGACTAAAATTGTTTTTCCTCTTGAAACTATCATTGTCATGCCAAAAATTTCTTCCCCAGGTCTTGATTCCACAACTTTTTTTAATTTTTCTATTGAAGCAGCGTAATGTCGTATATTTCCAGTAACCATTGCGTCGGCATCTTTACAAGCGATCATTGAAGAACCCCATGCAATTCGATCATTTCTTACTAAACGATCTACATCTCTTTCTAACTGACCATCTCTTTGCAATTTCTTATATAAATACTTTACATATTTTTCTCTTTTGATTTTATCAGTTGAATTAATAATTTCAATTTTGTAATTTTCATCTAAACCAATTTTTTTTAATTGTTCTCTTATTCTTTTTTCAGCTCCAATTAGTATAGGCTTACCCAATTTATTTTTTCCAAATTCAACAGCTGCCTTCAGCATATTTTCATCTTCTCCTTCAGCAAAAATAACTCTTTTTGGATTTTTTCTAATTTTAGCATTAATTCCTTGCATTAAAGACATTGAAGGGTCTAAACGATTAGTAAGTTGATCTTTATAAGTTTCTAAATCATGAATTTGCTTTCTTGCTGCACCACTTTTCATCGCAGCTTTAGCTACAGCAGATGGTATTATACTAATTAACCGTGGGTCGAATGTAGAAGGAATAATATAATCTTTTCCATATCTAGGTCTTTCCCCACCATAGGCAGACACAACCTCATCCGGCACATTATCTCTTGCTAATAAAGCAATTGCTTTAGCTGCTGCAACTTTCATCTCTTCATTAATTTCTTTTGCTCTAACATCTAGTGCTCCTCTAAATATATAAGGAAATCCTATAAGATTATTGACTTGATTGGGATAATCCGATCTGCCAGTTGCTATAATAGCATCCGATCTCACTTCTTGTATTTTTTCTGGTCTAATTTCAGGATCTGGATTAGCACAAGCAAAAATTATTGGGTTTTTTGACATGGATTTGATCATCTGTTTTGAGACAACATCTTTTGCAGATAATCCTAAAAAAACATCAGCACCATTAATTGCCTCTTCTAAAGTTCGTAACTTTGTATCGGCAGAATGAGCCGATTTAAACTGATCAATATTTTTTCTACCTTTATAAATAACTCCTTTACTGTCACACATTATAATATTTTTTTTTTTTACTCCTGAACTTATAAATAAATTTGCACAAGCTTGAGCTGATGCACCAGCTCCATTAACTACAATTTTTACATCCTCAATTTTTTTGTTAGAAATATCTAAAGCATTGATTAATGCTGCAGTAGTTATGATTGCAGTACCGTGCTGGTCATCATGAAATATTGGTATATCTAGAATTTCTTTAAGTTTTTGCTCAATAATAAAACAGTCTGGGGCGGCAATATCTTCAAGGTTTATTCCTCCAAATGTACCTGCAATGTTTTTGATTGTTTCAATTATAGATTTTGAATCAGAACAATTTATTTCAATATCTATTGAGTCTATGTCTGCAAATCTTTTAAATAATACAGATTTTCCTTCCATTACAGGTTTTGAGGCTAAAGAACCTAAGTTACCCAATCCTAATATAGCTGAACCATTACTAATAACTGCAACCAAATTTCCTTTACTAGTGTAATCATAGACTAGGTCTGGATTTTTTGATATCTCTTTTACCGGAGCAGCAACTCCTGGAGAATAAGCTAAAGATAAATCTCTTTTTGTTGTTAGAGGTTTTGAAGAAATTATCTCAATTTTGCCTGACTTTCCTTTTATATGAAAATCTAATGCTTCTTTATCCGAATAATGATCTATTTTGGATTTTTTTGTCATTTTAATTATGAGTATGTAATATAACTAATAGTATTGCATTTTTTATTAATTATTTGTGGCTTAATTTAGAATTTGTATGAATTTATTGTCATCGACATATATTTTTAGTTTTTTTACCTTGTTAAGTAGAATCTTAGGATATCTTAGAGATATATTAATTGCAATATTTTTAGGAGCTTCAATTTATGCTGATGCATTTTTTGTAGCTTTTAGACTTCCAAACACGTTTAGACGATTATTCGCAGAGGGAACATTTAATGCTGCATTCATTCCTAGTTATACTTCTGCAAAGATTGAAGCAAAGGAAAAAGGAAAAAAATTTGCGAATGAAGTTTTAACTTTATTAGTAATTGTTTTATTATTTATAATTTTACTTGCTGAGATATTTACCCCTTATTTAGTTTATTTAATCGCACCTGGATTCGCTGATGATACTCAAAAGTTTAATCTTGCAACAGAGTTTACAAGGATAACATTTCCCTTCTTATTGTTTGTAAGTATTTCATCTTTTTTCTCTAGTATTTTAAATTCTAACAATAAATTCGCAGCCGCAGCCGCAGCACCAATAATATTGAATATTATATTAATATTAAGTTTAATAATTTCTTTCTTTTTAAAATTAAATTTTGCTAAACAATTATCTTATGGAGTGACTCTTGCTGGTATATTTCAGACAATCTTTTTAATTTTTTTGACGACTAAATATTATAAACCATCTCTTGAATTTAAGATAAGATTAAGTAAAAAAGTAAAATTATTTTTTAAAAAACTTTTTCCTAGTATTTTATCTTCAGGAGTAACACAAATTAATATTTTGATTGGAACAATTATTGCTTCATTTGAATCTAGCGCAGTATCATATTTATATTATGCAGACCGCATATATCAAATTAATTTAGCTATAGCTGGTATTGCAGTTGGAACTGTTTCTTTGCCAGTTTTATCTAAAGCTTTTTCACAAAAAAAAAATCTGAAAGTCTCAAATATTCAAAGTCGATCAATTGAGCTTTCACTTTTGTTATCTATACCCGCTAGTTTTGGGTTGATCTTAGCTTCAAAAGAAATTGTTAATGTCCTGTTTGGATATGGGTCTTTTACCTATGAGGATGTTGATATGACTGCTTCTGCGCTAAAATATTTTGGTTTCGGCATTCCTGCTTTTGCTCTTATTAAAATTTTATCAAATTTCTTTTTTGCGAGAAATAATACAAAAACACCATTTTATATATCTAGTTTAATAGTTTTATTAAATGTTATTATAAGTATTTATTTTTTTAAAGAAGTTGGTTTTATAATAATTCCTATAGCTACATCAATTTCAACATGGATTGGAGTCATATGTTACATATATATTCTTAATAGTAAAAATTTTCTGCTAATTCAAAAATATTTATATTCAAGTATTATAAAAGTAGTAGCTAGCACAGTCTTAATGTCATTTCTTTTGATGGTATTGTTAAATAATTATTCAATTTATTTGGATTATGGCAATAAATTTAAAGCATTTTACTTACTTATAATTGTTGGTTTTGTTACAAGTATTTATTTGATATCTTGTTACCTAACAGGCGTGTTAAAAACTAAAAACTTTAAAATTAATTAAAATGAATAAAAAAAAATTAGTATTTTCTGGTGTTCAACCTACTGGCAATCTTCATTTAGGAAATTATTTGGGTGCTTTAAAAAATTTTGTAAGTTTACAAAAAGATGATAATTGTATTTATTGCGTAGTTGATTTACATGCTATAACTACTTTTCAAAATCCCACAGAATTAAAAAATAATATTTTAGAAACTACAGCAGGTTTTTTAGCAACAGGACTTGATCCAAACAAAAGTATAATTTTTAATCAATCTTCTGTTTCTTGTCACGCTGAACTTGCATGGATTTTTAATTGTGTTGCTAGAATCGGATGGCTAAACAGAATGACTCAATTTAAAGACAAAGCTGGTTCTGATAAAGAAAAAGCTAGTGTTGGACTGTATATTTACCCTAACCTTATGGCTGCAGATATCTTATTGTATAAAGCCACCCATGTTCCAGTTGGAGCAGATCAGAAACAACACTTAGAGTTATCAAGAGACATTGCTCAAAAATTTAACAAAGATTTTAATTGTGAAGATTTTTTTCCTCTACCAGAGCCTCTTATTCCTAAAAATATATCTAGAGTAATGAGTTTAAGAGATGGCACAAAAAAAATGAGCAAGTCGGAAGAATCTGATTACTCTAGAATAAATCTTAAAGATGACGCAGATGAAATTGTTAAAAAAATTAAAAAAGCAAAGTCAGACTCTGAGCCAATTCCAGACAATTTAAAGTCTTTAGAAAAAAAACCTGAAGCTCAGAATTTAATTAATATATATTCAGATATATCTAAAACTAGTTTAGAAAAAGTTTTAAAAGAGATGGCAGGTAAAGAATATTCATATATTAAAAAAAAACTAGCTGACCTTTTAGTAAGCGAAATTTGTCCTGTTGGGAAAGAAATTGACAGATTAATGAAAGATAAAGTCTTTTTAATTGAAATTTTGAAAAAAGGCACTGAAAAAGCAAGTATAATAGCTGAGGAAAACCTAAAAAATGTACGTGATAAAGTTGGTTTGATATAATATACAAATGTTTATGATCCAAACAGAGTCAACACCTAATCCGGAGTCCTTAAAATTTGTTTCTGAAAATATAATTTCGGCAATTGGAACTGAGGAATTTCAAAAAGAGGATATTAACAAAGTTTCCAATCTATTTATAAAAGAACTTCTAAGCTTTGAAGGAGTAGAGTTAGTATTACTAGCTAAAAATTTCTTATCTGTAAAAAAAACAAAGAATGTTTCATGGGATGAATTAAAACCTACAGTTATTTCACATCTTAATGATTATTTTTTAAAAAATGATATTCCAATATTGAATAAACCTTTAAAAAAAGAAAAAATAAATGATAATAGCGATGACACAATTAAAAAAATAATTGATGTTTTAGATACAAAAATTAGACCAGCAGTAGCTAGAGATGGTGGAGATATTAAGTTTAAATCTTTTGAAAATGGAATTGTTAAAGTTGAATTGCAAGGAAGTTGTTCTGGTTGTCCAAGTTCTTTAATGACTTTGAAGCAAGGTGTTCAAAATCTTTTAAAACATTATGTTAAAGAAGTAAATTCAGTAGAAGCTAACTAATATGAAAAAAAAATTAACATATAGAGATCAGTTACTTGAATTAGCAAAAATTTATAATGTTAAAGAGGTACAAGAATATATTAAAAGAAGAAAAAACTTAACTTCTGGACAAATAGAACTAATTTTAAGAAAAAACAAAATAATTATTCCAAAGGATTTTAAAACAAATTTTTTTAAAGAAAATTTTTCAAAACCTTTATCTAAAGCCTCAAAACGAATAGATGAATTTAAAGATGATACATCAAGAACAACTCAAAAATTATCTAGAAAAATTAATTATTTTAAAGAAGATAGCGCAAGGTCTATTAATAGTTTTTTTTACAATTTGTGGAGATCAGTAGGCAGAATTGGTCTTGGCTTTTTAAATATTTTTCCTAAATTAGGTCAAACTTACTATGGTTTTTTTGCTAATTTTTTTACTGACTTATTCAATGGAATTTATAACCAGCAAATAAATAAAAGAAAGGCGGGGAATCTTATAATAGCCTTTTTCATTATAGCAGGAATAACAGTTATCACAGTTTCAGGAATTACTGCATTTGATAAATTAAATAAGTCCGAAAGTAATAAAATAGTAAAAAAAGAAATAAAAGATAAAATTATAACACCAACTGTAAATTCTAAAAAAGAAGAAAAAAAAACACAGCTCAAAATTAAAAAAGAGGTAAAAAAAACAGAACAAAAAACTAAAAAAGAATTAAAAAAGAAGGAAAAAGTTGCAGAGTTAATTTTACCTGACCTAAATTTGAAAACAGAAACAGTTTTAAACCTATTTGAAGATGTAGAATATGATTTAAATACAGTAAGATTTGAAAAAACAGTTAAACCAATCTATTTTACTCAATTTCCAAAAGACTTAGATGAAATTCAAAGTGTTAAGCTTAAAAAAGAAACTTTTATAAAGATTGTCCTTCCATTAGTGGTCGCAGAAAATGAAAAAATATTAGATGACAGATTTAAATTAAAAAAAATTACTTCAAAAAAAATTACAACTGATCAAGAAAAACAGTGGTTAAGACAAAAGTTTTTAGAGTATAAAGTAAAAAATGGAAAGATTGATGAATTGAGTAATAGGATGGATATCATCCCTGTATCCATAGCTCTAGCTCAAGCTGCTAAAGAAAGTGGTTGGGGAACTTCAAGATTTGCTTTGGAGGGAAATGCAATATTTGGTCAATGGACTTGGAATGGTAGAGGCATCGAACCACTGTTAAAAGATAAAACTAAAAGCCATAAAATTTTAAGATTTCCAATTTTAAGAGCTTCTGTAAAAGCATATCAAAATAATTTGAATACTCATAAGAGTTATGAAAAATTCAGAGATAAAAGAAAAAACTTAAGAATGAGTAATAAAAAAATTCAAGGTTTAGAACTTGCTAAGACACTCGGAAGTTATGCAGAAACTGGAAGTGAATATACCAAAATTTTGGCAAAAATTATCGTACAAAATAGGTTGATGGATTTCGAACTAGTAAGATTATCAAACTCTCTTTCTAGAGAAGAATTAAATTTATAAAAATCATTTTTCTGCAATAACAAATTGAATTCCAAGCCAACGCCAAAAACCACCATCTTCTCTTAAAGAACAATTAATACGGCCACGTTCTCCAACAAATTTTTCATCAATCTTAATTTCTAAAATATTTTTTTTGATAAAATGAATTTTAGAATTTCTCCACTTATTACCTTCATTTGAAAAACAAGTAATCAGTTTTAAGTTATTTATATTTTCTTGAAAAAAAATATTAACATTAGGTGGATTTTGAGATCGTAACAAGTATTTATCTTGAGGGATGATTTTTTTATATTTTAACGGTAGAGTTTTCATTAAAGTTTTAAATCTATTTAATTCACCATATTTTTCATTAATGGGAAACCTTGGAAGTTCCCATAAATCTTTAGTTTCATCAATCACTCCTGAGTGTTGACCAAAAGCATATTCAAAACCAAGCTCTTTAATTATCTTTTTAAATTCTTCACTGAATTCACCAAAAGGGTAAGAAAAAAATTTCGAATTTTTTCCAAGTTTTTCATTAAATATTTCAATTGACCTTAAGATATCTTTTTTAATTATTTCTGGACTCTCATCAACAAGATATTCATGTGAATGACTATGATTTCCAATTTCTACATGGTCAGCATCATGAAGTTCTAGAATTTGACTCCAATTCATATAATTAAAAGCACCCACTTCTCTTGTATTTACAAACAAAATAAAAGGTATTTTCTTTTTTTTTAAAATCGGCCAGGCATTTTGATAAAACGATAACAAGCCATCATCTATTGTTAATAGAATTTTCCTCTCTTTTTTGTTTTCATAAAGATTTTCTTTAAATTTTCTTGGATGAATAAATTTAATACCTTCATTTTCAATTATTTTTAATTGTTCTTTAAATATATTTAATTCAATATTTGTGGATGGATATTTGCTTTCATTAAATCTATGATACATTATAGATATTAAACCATAATCATCAAAGGTTTTTGCAAATAAAGTAGAATATGAATTGTTTTGAGGAAATAAAAAAATTATAAATACAATGGTGATAAAAGATTTTTTAATAATTAATTGCACTGGCAATAATGATAAATTGGGTTTAAAAATAAATAATAATTTTTACATCCATGATTTTCAAACTAAAAATAAAAATAATGAAATACTTGTAAAGAGCATATTAAATTTTTTAAAAAAGTACAAAGTAAATATTGATAAAAGTTTTTCGGTTCTTGTTAATAATGGTCCAGGAAGTTTTTCAACCATAAGAGTAGCTCTAGCAGTAGCTAAAGGAATTAAAATATCAAAAAAAACTCAACTCTATGGCTTTAAAAATTATGATTTACCTCAATTTAGCCTTGCAAACATTGAGATTTTAATCAAAAAAAATTTAATTGAAAAAAATTTGATAAAACCACTCTATTTAAGTTAAATTACTAGAAAATGAATGCTATAGAAAAAAAATGTAAATCAAAAGGAGTAAGGTTAACTGATCAGAGGAAAATCATTGCTCAAGTAATGTCAGATTCTAAGGAAAAATATGGTTCAAAAGATCATCCTGACGTTGATGAGCTGCACAAAAGAGTTAGCCAAGTGGACAATAAGATTAGTATTGCTACAGTTTATAGAACAGTAAAGCTGTTCGAAGAGTCAGGTATTGTAGAAAAACATGATTTTAAAGGGGGGAAAGCTAGATATGAACAATCCCCTGATGAACATCATGACCATTTGATTGATATTAATAGCGGAGAAATTATAGAGTTTGTTGATAAAGACATAGAGAAACTACAAATTGAAGTGGCAAAAAAACTTGGTTACAAACTTGTAGATCATAAATTAGAACTATACGGATCTAAAACTAAAAAATAAATTGTCAAAAAAAATATTCATCAAAACTTTAGGCTGCCAAATGAACGAATACGATAGTAGTCGTATTTTAGATTTAACGCAAAAAATTAATTATTTACCCACAAAAAATATTGAAGAGGCAAATTGTTTTATTTTAAATACTTGCCACATTAGAGAAAAAGCGACAGAAAAAGTTTATCATGAAATTGGAAGAGTTAAAAAAGAATTTAAGAACAAAAGAAAACCAATTACTATAATTACTGGATGTGTAGCTCAAGCCGAAGGTGATATATTGTTAAAAAAAGAAAAATATATAGATGCTGTGATTGGACCACAATCTTATCAAGAAATTAATAAAACAATTTTAGATTTTGAAAATAAAAATAAACAAATAAATCTAACAGATTTTGAAGTCATAGAAAAGTTTGACCAATTGAATATAATTAAAAATTCTAATAACAACATATCTTCTTATTTAACCATTCAAGAAGGTTGCGATAAATTTTGTAAATTTTGTGTCGTTCCTTATACTAGAGGTGCTGAGTTTTCCAGATCAACAGAAGAAATTTTATTGGAAGCAAATCAATTAATTAATAATGGCGTTAAAGAAATTATCTTATTGGGGCAGAATGTGAATGCATACAATTATAAAAATAAAAAACTTTCTGATTTACTTTATGAATTAGATAAGATTAAAAATTTAGAAAGAATTAGATACACCACTTCTCACCCTAAAGATCTTACAGATGATTTAATAGAAGCTCATAAAAAGTGTAAAAAATTAATGCCCATTTTACATTTACCTGTTCAAAGTGGATCTTCTAAAATTTTAAAAACAATGAACAGAAACCATAGTGTTGAGGAATATCTTCTTAAGATTAAAAAATTAAAAGAAAAAAATCCGTTAATAGAATTCTCTAGTGATTTTATAATAGCTTATCCTGGTGAAACTCAGGAAGATTTTGAAGATTCAATATTTTTAATGAAAAAAGTAAAGTTCATTAATTCTTACTCTTTTATTTTTAGTCCAAGACCAGGAACCCCAGCAGCAAATTTAAAAATGATAAACTCAAAAATTGCTAAAAATCGATTATTTACTTTTCAAAAAGTAGCAAACGAAATTAAAAAAAAATATAGAAATAAACTAATAAATACAACAGCTAAAGTATTATTTGAAAACAAAACAAAAGACGAAATGGGATATTTTGGAAGAGATGAATATTTTAATTCTGTAATTGTTAATCGTAATAACGAAAATCTAATTGGAAAAATTAAAAAGGTAAAAATAAATCAATGTAATCAAAATACTTTATTTGGAGATATTCTTTCAGATACAAGTCATAAAGAGTTTGCAGCTTAAAATTTATGTCAGAAATTACTAAATTGGATCAAAGTTTAACAGTAAAAAAAATTGACTCTGAGACGGTTAATATTCAAATAAACAATAATCAAATGCTAATGTCTATTGTTGGTCAATTTAATCAAAATTTGAAAGAATTAGAAAAATTAACTAATACTATAGTTTTTTTTAGGGGAAACTCAATTACTTGTAAAGGAAAAGCATCAAGTTTAAATGATTTTTTAGAGGCTATTAAGTTTTTATCTAATAAATATCTTTTAACTAATTTAATTGAAAAAGGGGATATAATATCTTCTGTAAAAAAAAATATGAAATTTGAAGAATCAAACGTTAAATCGTTTCAACAATTAATAAAAACGCCACGTAAATCAGTTATAGCGAGGTCAGAAAAGCAGTCAGAGTATATCAAAGCTTTAAAAGAAAATGATATTGTAATGTCATTAGGACCAGCAGGAACCGGTAAAAGTTTTCTAGCAGTATCAGTAGCAGTAACTTTATTAATGGAGAAAAAGGTAGACAGAGTAATTTTGTCTAGGCCAGCAGTTGAAGCAGGAGAAAAACTTGGTTTCTTACCAGGTGACATGAAAGAAAAAGTCGATCCATACCTAAGACCGCTTTATGACGCTTTATACGAACTATTTGGTTCAGATAAAATTGATAAAAAAATAGAAAATGGTGAAATAGAAATAGCACCATTAGCATTTATGAGAGGAAGAACACTTAAAAATTGCTTTGCAATTTTAGATGAAGCTCAAAATGCAACTGAGACTCAAATAAAGATGTTCTTAACAAGAATTGGAGAAAACTCAAAATTAGTGGTTAACGGAGATCCGTCCCAAATAGATTTAATTAACAAATCTCAGTCAGGCCTTATAAAATCAAAAGATATTTTAAAAAATTTAAATGAAATTAAAATAATAGAGTTTGATCACAAAGATGTAGTTAGACATCCGTTAGTTTCAAAAATTATTAGGGCTTATCAAAAAAAAAGTACTAATGATAAAAATTAATGTCATATTAAGTAACATTAATTGGAAAAAATATATAAAAAATCCAAATAATTTTATTAATGAAAAGATTTCATTAATTAATAAAAAAAACAAATTATATAAAAAAAAAGTTTTAATTTGTACTTTGTTACTTTCCGGAACGACAGAAATAAAGACTTTAAATAAAAAGTTTAGGAATAAAAATGTGTCTACAGATGTTTTATCATTTCCTTTTTATCAAAAAAAAAAACTTCAAGACAAAATTGATAAGGAGAATGAGATATATTTAGGAGATATTATTATAAATTTAGCTAAGATTAAAAGTAAAAACAATTCAATTAAATTCAAAAAAGAATTAAATAAGTTATGGGTACATGGTTTAATTCACTTATTTGGATTTAAGCATAAAACAGAAAGGGATTTTCATACAATGAGTAAAATAGAAAAAAAATTTCTTAAGTTTATAAATTAGATGTTAAAAAAAATTTTAGATAATCGAATATTAGTACTTTATTTAATACCATTTGGTCTAGGATTGCTTACAGTTTTTAGTTTTCAGCCATTCAACTTATCAATTATTAATTTTATAATTCTACCAATTTTTTTTTTAATCATCGTTTATGTGAGAAAAAAATCAGAAAGTATTTATAGAAAAAAACCTTATAAAAAAAATTTATTTATATTAGGTTTTATATTTGGTTTTGGCTTTTATTTAAGTGGAATATTTTGGATATCATACTCATTGACCTTTGAAGATAGTTTTAAATTTTTAATTCCTTTTGCGATAGTCTTTATTCCATTTTTTTTAGCTATTTTTTATGGTTTAACAATACTTATAGTTGGACAATTCTTAAGTTATAATTTTTCTTCTATTTTGTTATTTTCTGGATCATTAGCTGTTTGTGACTACATAAGAGGAAAAATATTGACTGGTTTTCCATGGAATTTGTGGGGGTATAGTTTGTCTTGGTTCGAGGAAATTTTACAAATGCTAAACTTAGTCGGATTATTTACTTTTAATCTTCTAATTATAACGGTTTTTACTATACCTGCTCTAATATTTTTTAAAGGTACAAGAAGTAAAAAAATTACAATACTAAGTATAACCTTGGTAATTGTTTTTTTAGTATATATTTATGGAAATAGCTCAATTAATAAAGATAAAAAATTATTAGAGAATCTTGATAATAATAGTAAAGTTTATACAAAAGTTATCTCTCCAAGTTTTCAATTACAATATCATTCCTCGATAGATGAAATTGAAGATAAGCTAAAAAAATTAATTAGATATAGTGATCCAGATCCTAGAAAAAAAACACTTTTTATTTGGCCAGAAGGTGTTTTTACTGGTTACAGTTATAATGAGATTTCTCAGTTTAAGGAACTAGTAAAAGATAAATTTACTAAAAATCATATGATACTTTTTGGTATTAATACCTCGCTTGATGAATCAAAAAACAATTTTAATAGTTTAGTAGTTGTAGATAATAAATTTAAAATTTTATATCAATATAACAAAAAAAAACTTGTTCCGTTTGGTGAGTTTCTGCCTTTTGAAAATTTTCTAAATAGGTTTGGTTTAAAAAAGATTACCCAAGGATACGGATCATTTTCAAAAGGAAAATTACAAAAAAATATTAGAATTGAAAAACTAAATATCCTACCTTTAATTTGTTATGAAATTATTTTTACCGAGCTAATTCAAAAATCTGAGAATAAAACTAATTTGATAATTAATATTTCTGAAGATGCATGGTTTGGAAATTCAATTGGACCCTACCAGCATTTTGCTAAAGCAGTTTTTCGAGCTATTGAAAATAATACATTTTTGGTGAGATCAGCCAATAAAGGAATTACCGCAATTATTAGCAACAGGGGAGAAATTATCAAAAAACTTGATGTTGGTGAGCGAGGTAATATTGAGATGAATATACCGTTGTTAAAGCCAAAATATAAAAATAAAAATGATTTGATATTTTTTACTCTTTTATTTACATATCTATTAATCTTTTTAATTTTAAAAAAAAATGCAAAACAATAAATACTTATTTACAAGTGAGTCAGTTTCAGAAGG
>MDTC01019409.1_pt1 | contig 17358 bp, 18 predicted proteins | sample 811181 | NCBI WGS metagenome assembly MDTC01 (sample SAMN05326644, study PRJNA326480) | marine metagenome | isolation source: seawater | place: Pacific Ocean: North | collected 2011 | reverse complement strand
GTTGTTAAATTACGCCAGCCGGCGTGGACCAGGAAGGAGATTTGGGATGGACGACAAAGAGATTAAGCGACAAAAAAAGCTTGCACCTCTTCTCAAAAAATGGGCCGAATGGGAAAAAGAAATAAAAAGAAATAAATATAAAGCTAAAATGGACCCCGATTATAAAGAACTGAGAAAGGCCGTTGTTCCCATCAAAGAAAGAATAAAAAAAAGTAAGGAAGGGCTCGAACTTAAACAGGAAGAAGAGCTGCTTGAATTATTGACGCCAGAAGAACAAGAGGCTCTTTTTCCAGACAGATCTACAGTTGAGGAGGTCAGGCCCATTAAAGAGGTAATCATGCGAAACATCAAAAAATTCACAACAAAAGGAAAATGACCGTGAGCAAGAAGCCAGAAACCAAGGACAAAAAGGTATCCAAGATCAAGGAAGTGAAGGAGGTCATGACACGACGTATCGGCCCGGCAATAGTCAAGCTCGCCAAATTGGTGTTAAACTTTTTAAAAAAACTTAAAAGTAGTATTATGTTTAAAAAAAAAGTATATGGACAAGCTGTAGTATATTACATTAAACGAAAATAACACAGGGGAGATTCCTCCTCTCCTCTGCTCTCCGTTACTGCTCGGGGTCGGCAGATTAAATAAAGGCCCCCCTAAAATTTAAAGGAGTATCATGGCTGGTAAAATAACAACAAATGACAGTAAATTAATAACCTCCGTAGTTGAGGCCGCAGACCTGTTTACCCCAACTCCCGACCAAAGATTAGTTAAAGCTCAGTTCCACACCGCCCTCGCAAACGGACCTTCTCCAGGAAAAATAACCGCAGCACTGGCCGTTCAACTAACGGATCAGACGGTTGTTGAAAAATGGTGGAAAGATCCAAAATTTGTTCGGTGGTTCATTGACTCAAATAGTTTCGATGTTATGGCCGAGGCCCTTTCAAATGCGGCTTTAGGTGTAATATCAGATATAATGTTCAACGCCGCAAAAGATAGCGACAGATTAAATGCGTCTAAGCTGCTTATTGAAATAGCAGGAAAAATTAAAAAGAACCAGGTTGAGGTCAAGTTCCGAGATGACAGCCTTCCTGATGACGTTGCTTCTCTTGACCGCTTAATTGCGGAGGGAACCAATGCGTTGTAAGTTACCGCACGCAGTCCAGATTGGACCTCTTCAATTTAATGTGGTCTACAAAAATAAAATTAAGGATCCCAAAGAAGAGTCCGAAATAATCTGGGGTCAAACTTATGTAGAAAAACGAGAAATCGAAATCGGACTTATAATAAACAGGACTCGGGAACAGTGTCTTTCTACTTTGTTCCACGAAACTTTGCACGCAGTTATAGGGACAACTGGCCACTCAGAAATTTTAAATACGGCTAACCCCGGCTGCGAAGAAGCAATTGTAATTACTTTTGAAAACTATTTTGCAAACGCTATTGACTGGAAACATCCTATGTGGATGAACTGGAAATTTGTGGACATACCACAAGAGGAATATGCATGAACTCAGACATTCTCCAAGTAAAATACTTGGGTAAAAAGAAAAAGAAAAAGAGCTTGTTGGATAACGTAAAAGACAAAAAAAAGAAGATGAAAAGTAAATATTAACTTGACAAATCAACCCGAGAGTGCTATGATTATCTTGAGGCGCTCTGAGGACCGATGACGTGATATCGACGGAGAATAGACCTCATGGATCGTAACGATATGGTATTTGAGATTCTTCAGAATCTTGAAAAGAAACTGGATAAAGGAGCGGAACGTCTTGTACGAATCCAATCCGATCTCAATTACCATATCCGACGAACCGACCTCCTAGAACAACAAGTCTCCGAAAAATTTAATCGCCCCACTCTTAGACAAATAGCCGCCGTTACGGGCATACTTGCCGCCATTACCGGAATCGTGATTCGGCTACTAGGAGAAATATGAAGTTTATAAAAGATTACCCCAGAATTTCATTACTTGGCATTGGTTTTATAGTTGGATTTATATCTATGGGAATTACAGTAGTAAGAGACGGAGCCACAATTAAAGATTATCGTTCAAAACTATCAAGACTAGAAGAGCAGCACCAGACCCTTGCTATGAGTTCAAAAACTCAAATTGAATCTCTTTCCAAAATGAATGAAAGTTTAAAGCAGCGAATTAAAAAAACAAAAGTAGTGTTGCCCGATGGAACAATTCGGGAAGAAATGACAACAGATAACGACCGAAATACTACCACGGAAACCCAGGTTCGAGCAACAGTTACCGCAGAATATGAAAAGAAAATAACTAAAATAAAAAGCGAGCACGTTCAAACCGTCAATAAGTTATCACAACGAAAGCTAACTTTGGGACTAGGACTAACCTCTCAAGGCGCTTACTATGTTCATGGATCTTATCCTATTTATGGTCCTATAGGCATTGGTGGCGGTGCAAATGCAAAGGGAACCTTTATGATTGATCTAGGAGTATCATTTTAATGAAAAAAGAACCTTCGTTGGTTGACCAACTAAAAGAATATCTAGTGAAGACCGGGGAGGCTCCCGAAGAAACAGAAGAAGAAATTATTAAAAACGAAATAACCAAAGAAAAAAGTCCAAAAAAAAGAAAAATTCTTAAGAAAAAACTTAAGTCGCTTGAAGCTGCAGATAAACCGTCTCAAATAATGGGCACATACTAAGGAGAAACAATGGCATACCACGGCAAAGAATATCCCGAGGCACTTAACGACGGAGCAGCACAAGCTTACGTTGTCGGAGGTGTAATTGTAGAAACAATTCCAGTTAAACAAACCGACCTTTTAAGTGTATTTGTTAAATTAAGTGCGGGCACATTAACCCACCTGGAAGTTTACGAAAGCATAGACGGGTCCGACTGGCGAAACGCCACTGCCCTTGCAGCTTATCAAAGCTCGTCGGTATGGTCAGTTATTACATTCGATAAAGATGGAACTTTTCCTGCAGGAACTCTTCTCCAGTTGCGGTGTAAAACATCCGGTGTAACTGTAGACAAGGTAATTGTGGTACAGAATTGGTAAAATCAAAAACCGAAAAGAAACTTTTGGCTGCCGCTATAAGCAAGCGAGACGCCATAAAGCGCAATAACTGCTTCGACCCTTTTAAGATTGAAAGTGAACCGAGCCCAAAGCAACGGCCTCCTCTTGAGGATCGTAGGCACTTGCACACCTATCTTATTGCAGGTAACCAAAGCGGTAAATCTACAATAGGCGCAAGGCGGGTTTCGTGGTTGTTTCTTGAAACCGACCCTTACTGGGAGCGCCCCAATAAAAACTACTGTAACCTTTGTAAATCAAAAAATATTGAAATAGTACACGTAGAAAAAGACGGAATAACAATTGCTACCGAAAATTTTCAGTGCCTTGAGTGTAAACATAAATGGGTAGACTGGGGAAACGAGCCGCTTCTTATCGTAGTTGCCGGAAGGATTAGCCAGCAGGTTGACAAGTTATGGGAAACCAAAATCAAACACTATCTACCAAAAGGCTCTTATAAAAATCCAAAGAGGCCCGGTGGAATCTTACAAGAAGTTGTTAATGCTAAGAATGGGAACACAATTATATTTACGTCTCACGATAAAGCAGATCTAGCCGCAGAAAAAGTACAGTCTTATGTTGCTCATTTTGTTTGGCTAGATGAGATGCCCAACAGCTATAAGTATATTGAAGAACTTCACCGAAGATGTGATAGTAAGAGGGCGCAGTTTCTTGCCACCTTTACTCCCAAAAGCAGAAACGAAAAAGTTCGAGCTATGGTAGACAACGTAGATCCTGAAATTGGCGTGCATTATCGGATGGGCAAACTAGATAATCCTATATACTGGGGCCGAGAACAAGAAGAGCGGGCCAAAATTGCTCATCTTCCTCTTGAAGAACAACTAACAATTCTTGAAGGCGCTTGGCAAGGTGCTGAAGAAAAGGTTTTCCATCTTTCAAAAGACCGACACATAGAAAGACTTCCCAAAGACTACAGTCGAGACTGGGCTCACGTACTTAGCGTAGACCCCGCTGTTTCGGGAAAGGCTGGAATGGTGTTGGCTGCACGGGATCCAAATACAAAATACTGGTGGATAGTACAAGCTAGGTACATTGACGGAAAAGCACCGTCCGACCTTGTTCAACAGGTTGAAAAAATAGCAAAGCCATACAATATTGTTAAGAGAATTTACGATCCGGCTTCTGCAGGTTTCTTTAAAGAGGCAGTTAAAGCTGGCATTAAAGATTACGTTGGCGTGTACCATAAATCAAAGCGCAAAAAAGAGATTATCACCAACTTGCAACAGGCTCTTAAAGACGGATGGCTTAAATTTAATGTTCATTTGTTTGATGCCTACTCCGAATTAAACGACGCAGAGTGGAACTCTGATGAGACAGGAATAAAACGATCAACTAAATACCACATACTAGATTCTCTTCAATATTTTATAGATAACGTACCCTCAAAACCCAAAGAAGTTGTTACTCTTACCCGAGATCAGCGCATTATGAAGCAGGCTCGGGAACAAAGAATAGCCAATGAAAATGCTTCTAAATGGTCAAAGGCTTTTAGTTCTAGAAGAAAAAGAGTTCGTTCTTTTGGCAATAAACCTTTGAGAAATAATATAGGAATATAATATGGAAGCAGCATTTACAGTGGCCCTTGTAATTCTTGTCCCCATTCACGGAGCTTTTTGGTACGGCATACGACAAGAAAGACTTAAACAACAAATGTTATATCGACTAGCAGTTTCGAGGAGAAGATGATGAACGGGATTACGATAAGTATCTCCATGCCAATGCCGACTGAACGTCCCGAAGATGTTATGTTGTGCGATGAATGCAGCCAAAAACACACAAAAACAGATGGATGTTTAGATAACCTAGACGCTATGGAAGAATTACATATCTTAAAAGCAGAAGGATTACTAACCGGAAAAGAGTTAATAGATAAGGAGGGTCCTGATGGTGCTTAAGGTAGTTGAATGGGATAATAAATACGCAAAAAAGCAACTAAAAGCTAAATTGCAGGATTGTATGTCCTACCGAAAAGCTTTCGAAAAGCAGTGGGCAAAGAATGAAGCCACCATTTTTAACCAAGACGGTCTTCTTGACATTGAAGGGGGAGGGGTTTCCATTAACGACCTTGCTTCTTTCATAGACGTTAACAGCGACGAAACTATCGGAGTTAATTATACCTTCAAAAACTACCGACTTATTCATTCTCAACTAAGCGCCAATCCTCCTACGGTAATTGTCCGGCCCACAAGCTCCGACATTGAAGACCGAAGATCAGCGGATGCGGCAGATCGACTTGTTCGACACGCTATTCGACACTATAAGATGCAAGAAAACATAGATCAAGTAACTAGCAAAACACTTTTATATGGAACTGGGTGGATGAAAACCACCTGGGATAAAGAGGCTGGGGAGATGATCGGACTAAACGAACGAACCGGCGAGCTCCACATGGAAGGGGACATTAACATTGAGCCCTGCTCTACCTGGGACATCTTCATCGATCCCATTGCCAAGCGTTGGGAGGAAGTTCGATATGTAATTGAGCGCAAGTGGATGACCAAAGAAGAAGCCAAGATGCGTTTTGGTAAGCACGCAGATAAAGTTATTTCCAATAGTGCTAAATCTTCATCTACCCATATACGACAGGCGTTTAAAAATCGAAACAATCTAGAAGATTCCCCCGTTTATGTATTCTGTTACTGGGAAAAAGGCATGCCGATCAACGGAATGGGTGGCAGGTACTGCGAATTTCTTGAAGACGGAACCGTAATTGGGGACCTCTTTAAAAATCCTTTTGCGTTTCGTAATGAAGACGAAGATAAAGACAGTCCTCTTACCGCCCATCTACCTTTTCACATTCTTACAGATATTGATGTAGCCGATCAGGTGTATGGTAAAAGTTTTATTGAGTATGACGTAGAAATTCAGCACGTTGTTAATCAATTAGATAACTTAACTCTGGATAACGTAGCAAATCACGGAGCTTTCCGAATGATTCTCCCAGAAGGGGCCGAAATTGCGGAAGATTCAGTGACAGACTCTCCAAGAGAAGTGATTAAGGTTACAGGGAACCAAGGACCTCACTATATTAGTCCTGCCCAGTCGCCTGCAGATATGAGCCACCTACGAGATAGGTTGGTTCAGGGCATTGACTCCATGGCCGGAGTAAATGAGTCCATGTTTGGTCAGCAATCCCGGGAACAGTCGGGATTTTCTATGCAATACGCAACCAATCAAGGTAATATGATACGTCGTAGACTATTTAATAAGTATGTTATGATGGTAGAGTCTACATATCGAGGATATCTTAACCTTATTCGGCAAAATTGGAAGGTGCCACAAATAGTTTTGGCCCTTGGAAAAGAAAAAGCCTTTGAAAGTGTTCACATTATAGGTGCTGATATAGATTCGGGCTTTGACATTGTGGTGGAATACGGGGCAAGTCTTAGTTTGGATCCCAATTCCCGACGACAAGAGATTATGCAGATGATGCCTATTTTTGAAAAGTATGGAATTGACGGAAAGACTATTGTTCGTATGTTAAAACTAAACGAATTAGAAGGACTTTACGATATTAACGATATGGGTCGGGAAAGACAGCAAGAAGTATTTGAAGAAATGATAAATAGCGACGGAGATCTTTATATTGCGCCCTACGAAATGCAAGAACACGATAGCATGTTAGCTTACGGGTATGAATTTCTTATGAGCGCCGCTTACCGAGACTTGCCGGATCGAGTTAAGGATCTTATTAAAAAACACATAAAAGATCGGGAAGAACTTAAGGCCAAATCCTTGGGAACGCCCGACCTTCAAGGGGGTAACGTGGGAAATAACCCACCAGGACCAGGAGGCGGACTAGGGTCAGCCCCAGGAGCTCCCCCAGGAATGCCACCAGGAATGCCGGCTCAAATTTAAAGCCAATTTATATGTACAAGACCGTGCAATTCTATCATTTTTAGCTTGACTTTTAAATGATATTGTGCTAATATAAACACTGCTATCTATCTACGGACGGTAGCGCAACAGTCCTATCTTATGACGGACGAAAGGAATACCCATGACTATCAAGGACGTAAGTTCAATAGTTGGAGATGATGCTCAAGCGGAACTCAACAAGCTTTTTGGCATAGAGCAGCCACTAGAAGACCCCGAAGAATCAGCGGCGGCTGAATCGGACGATGACCTAGAAGTTGAGGAAGAGGAAACTCTGGATCCCGATACAGACACGGACGAAGAGAGCGTTAATGAGGACGACTCGGAAGCTGAGGAACCGCAAGCCCCAGCCGAAGATATCGAATACATTAAAGCAAACGGGAAAAAAGTTAAGGTTGACTTTAATGATCGTGAAAGTATCAAGCGAGTTTATAGCTTAGCAGCGGGTGCTAGGCAATGGCAAGCTGAAAGAGATGACTTTAAGTCCAAGTATGAGGCAGAAAAGTCGTCAGCAAAAGAAGTTCGAGAAGCAATGGAATTTCTCGAAAATATCAAGGACAATCATGAAGACGTTTTTGAAGCGGTAACCGGAGTTAAGCTTGAAGATAAGTTTAAATCTTGGGCCGAAGAACTTCAAATGCTTACTGGACTGACGGAAGCGGAAAAACAAACCTATCTTTCCAATCAAGAAGCCCAGCGAAAACTTCAAGAACTTGATAGACGAGAAAAAGACTTGCAAAGAAGTCTCGAAAAAAGGGAACAGGAAGCTGAAAATGCTCGAAGGGACCGGGAAGCTTCAATTGCAAACCCAATCTACTTTCAATATAACTTTGATGGTGAGCTTGGTGACTCCAATCTAGAAAGTCGATTTAATCGAATGCTTTGGGGTGAAGTAAAATCGGAACTCGATGCTGTGTCTGAGGTGACACCCGACGTGGTTAAAGAATCATTTAGTCGAATCAGCAATCAAATTCGCAAAGGGTTTAAAAATAAGGCAGATACGTCCGTCAAAAAAGCCGTTAAAAGTGCCAAAAAACAAGTTAAGGCAAAGGCTCAAGACATGGCGATAAGGCCAAAACGAACAAACAAAGCTCAAGAAATTAGCGATAAAATCGCGACAGGTGATTTAGCCGGATTGTTGTCCGGGGACTATGACCTGACAACCTATAAAGGATAATAAACATGCCAAGTCAAATTGATGCCGCCGCCAATCTAGGAGCACTTCTCCAGATTGTTTATACAAACGGCATAGTAAACCAGATCTCCGAAGACTTCCGAGACTGGGAAATGATCACAAAAAAGAAGGTCAGCGACGAATCTGCCCGCTCTGTTAACTTTATGCTTCAATCTCGCTTAGGTGCAAGAGCCATCCAATGGTCGGCTCAAGGTTCTTCTGCAGCTTTTCCAAGCGCACAGCAAGTTACCGCATCTGAATTTAGCGCAGGCTTTAACGAAGTTTTTGCTACCATCGAACTTGAGTACGATTTATGGGACAGGGCTCTTTCCTCTCCTCGTAAGTACATCGAGCCTCTTGCACTTGAAATTAGTTCAAAAGGCATAGCTCAGAAAAGAAGACTTTCCATTGATCTTCATGGCGACGGAACAGGACTTATTGGTAAAATTCACGCTTCAACCAACGTCGCAGATGCTGGCGGAAATAACCTCCTTATTACTTTTGCAGATGAAGGACAAGGCGTAAGATGGTGCGAATACGGCGATGCAATTTCAGTCTATAATACTGATGGAACTGCTCAAAGTTCTGGTGCTGCGGCTTTTACATACGGCCTTGTAGTTGAAAAAGATCGTGATGCTAATACAGTTACTGTGGAATGTTTTAATTCCAACGACACAAACGAAACAGGAAGTGCTTCAGCTACGGATCTAGGAACAGCTACCTCTCACCTAGTCTACAGATACGACCAGCCTACTAAGCCGGACGTAAGTGGAACTGTTAGTACTGAGTATAACGACCTTACCGAAGTTATGCCAGGTCTTGAAAGTCTTTTTGCTGCAGACGGAAGAAAAGTACACGGTATAACCATGAATGGTGCTACTGGTGGAACTCACTTTGACTGTAGTGCTCAGCCTTTGGATATTAGTCATATTCAAAAAGGACTCGACAAGGTAAAAACTATTGTTGGTCAAGGTTCTTACAAGTACAAGCAAGCTTTGGCTGCTCCTGAAACTATTGCTGCTCTTGTTGATGCAAACGAATCTTCTCGAAGACTTGTTTCCATTAATGATAACAAGCGAGGATTCAACGGATTTGGTTACCAGCACGAAAGTGATCAGGTAGCATTTACTTCCACTGAGTTTACTCGTGGCAATCGTATCTGGCTTCTTCCTGAAGGCGGAAAAGAAAAAGGTGTTTGTGAATTGCACGGCAAGGACTTCAAGGAAGTTAAAGTTGGTAACCAGGACATGTTCCTTAAGGCAACTAACTCCAGTGGAACAGCGGGATACACTCCCAATGTCCAGAAGTTTATGTTCGGGTTTATGACGCTTTTAACTCGTCACCCTGCTGCAGGTCTACAAATCAAAAACTTCACAGTTTAATTATTTCGGAGCCCCCTTGGGGGGTTTCCGAACCCCAACTTAATTTAAGGAGTGTACTAAAATGACACAACGATCAGAACGCCGAGGAGTTTTTTCCGAAAAAAGGGACCTCAGTAAATACGAAACAGCCCTAGAGTCTGCTTTTAAACAAAAAAAAGTTTATACTGCATCTGTAGATGATACTTCCACACTAACTTATGTACCCGATGTAATTGTTGTTCCTAATCAAGATAATAGTTCAACTGCTATTGTTTTACCTCTTAACTACTACGACGAAGACAAGCAAGTTGTAGTTGCCAATAAAGACGCAGGCGAAGCCGTAACTGTTGGCGGAGTCTCCTGTCCTGCAGCTAGTAAGACTGTTATTTTTTATAATGGTACTGCTTGGGCACTTGTGTATACGCAAACTGGCGTAGCAACAACCTAAACAACTTAATTTAGGCTGCCTCATCTGGGGCGGCCCTTCTAACTTTGGAAACTTTATGGACGTACTTGGAAGTTTAAAAAAACTTGTCAGCATTATTTTTTATGAAGACGACAAGGAAATTACACTTAAACCAAACGCTAGTACTACCTATAGTGCTAACCGAACAATATCTCTTCCAAATGCAGATTCCGATCAGGAATTAATTGGAACCACTGCAGCGCAAACTATGACACAAAAGTCACTTACCGATCCAATACTAACAGGATCGTCTAGTAGTGCAGGCAGTATACTATTTAAAGAAGATACCGACAACGGCACAAATTCCGCGACTCTTAAGGGTCCTGCAAGTACTGCTGATGTAACAATTACATTGCCTGCAGCCACGGATACACTAGTCGGTAAGGCCACAACAGATACCTTTACAAACAAAACCTTTGATGCCGACGGTACGGGAAACTCACTATCTAATGTTGAGGTAGATAATTTAAAGTCTGGGGTTCTAGACACAGATCTTTCGGATGGCACCAGTGGTAGTGATGACACATTAGCTTCGGCCAAAGCTATTAAGACGTACGTGGATGCTCAAGTTACTGCCCAAGACCTTGATTTTCAGGGGGATTCTGGCGGAGCTTTAAATATTGACCTTGACAGTGAAACCCTCGACATTGCCGGTGGAACTGGTATCGATACGGCTGGATCTGGAAATACCCTAACTGTTAATATTGACAGCACGGTTGCTACCCTTACGGGAAGCCAAACATTAACTAATAAATTAATAACGGATCCAATACTAACAGGATCCTCCAGTAGTGCTGGTTCTATTTTATTTAAAGAAGATACAGATAATGGAACAAACGCTGTAACTCTTACGGGTCCTGCAAGCACTGCTGATGTAACAATTACGTTACCTTCTGCAACAGACACCTTAGTAGGTAAGGCTACTACGGATACTTTTACAAACAAAACCTTTGATGCGGATGGCACAGGTAATTCATTATCCAATGTTGACGTTCCTGATTTAAAATCCGGGGTTTTGGATACAGACTTATCTTCCGTGTCTGGTAGTGATGATACCATTCCTTCTGCTAAAGCAGTTAAAACTTATGTAGACGCTCAAGTTACAGCACAAGACCTTGACTTTCAAGGAGATAGTGGAGGCGCTCTCAATATAGATCTAGACTCTGAAACTCTAGATATAGCGGGTGGAACCGGAATTGATACTTCCGGCTCAGGAAATACATTAACAGTTGCAATAGATAGTACAGTTTCTACTCTTACGGGCAGCCAAATTCTTACCAATAAATCACTTACTGATCCAATATTAACAGGTTCTTCAAGTGCAGCAGGCAGCATTTCTTTTAAAGAAGACACTGATAATGGAACTAATGCAGTCACGTTACAAGGAGCTGCCTCAACCGCTGATGTAACTCTTACCCTTCCTTCTGCAACAGATACCCTTGTGGGAAAAGCCACAACGGATACTTTCACAAATAAGACTTTTGATGCGGAAGGTACAGGAAACTCATTATCCAATATTGATGTAGATAATTTAAAATCTGGAGTTTTAGATACCGATATTACTTCCGTGTCTGGTAGCGACGACACATTGGCGTCAGCTAAGGCAATTAAAACTTATGTAGATGCTCAAATTACCGCTAGTGATCTTGACTTTCAGGGAGATAGTGGCGGAGCCCTTAGTATAGATTTAGATTCAGAAACACTGGACATTGCCGGAGGTACGGGCATAGACACCGCTGGATCTGGAAATACTTTAACGGTTTCTGTAGATTCTACAATAGCAACTTTAACAGACGGTCAGATTCTTACCAACAAATCTTTAACCGACCCAATATTAACAGGGTCTTCAAGTTCGGCGGGATCCATTGTATTTAAAGAAGATACAGATAACGGAACTAATGCAGTTACGTTAAAAGGCCCCGCAGCTACCGCTGATGTAACAGTTACATTACCTGCATCCGAAGACACTCTTGTAGGAAAAGCTACTACAGATACCTTTACAAATAAAACTTTTGATGCGGATGGCACAGGAAATTCGTTAAGTAATGTTGACGTACCCGATTTAAAGTCTGGAGTTTTAGATACAGATCTTTCTTCTGTTTCGGGTAGTGATGATACACTGGCTTCAGCTAAGGCTATTAAAACATACGTGGATGCTCAAATTACCGCTGGGGATCTTGACTTTCAGGGTGACAGTGGAGGCGCTCTTAGTATTGACCTCGATAGCGAAACCCTTGATATAGCCGGGGGCACTGGAATTGATACTTCCGGTTCTGGCAATACCTTAACTGTTAGTATTGATAGTACCGTAGCTACCCTTGGGGGCGGACAAACTTTGACAAATAAGGTTTTGACTTCTCCAGATATTAATACACCAGACATCGACGGAGGTACAATTGATGCTGCCGATATTACGGTCGGCGCTGGAAAAACTCTCGATGTTTCTGCAGGGACTTTAACTTTAAATAACGATCAAATTTCAGGCGATAAAATTCAGGGCGGAACAATAGCCTCTACAACTATTACCACCTTAACTTCTACTGATGTAAATACTACTACTGTAGACACAACAAATATTGAAGTAACTAATGTAAAAGCAAAAGATGGCACGGCGGCTGCAACAATAGCAGACTCTAGTGGAGTTATCACGATTCCTAGTTCCGTTTTAACCACAACTGACATTAATGGAGGCACAATTAACGATGTTGACTTTGACGGAGGAACTTCCTCAAACACTAAACGAATAACTTTACCTTCAAATACAGAATCAAATTTAAACGGATTAACTAGAAAAGCCGGTACGGTAGCCTACGCAACAGATACAAAAAAATTATATGTAGATGATGGAACGGCGTTTGTTAAAGTAGGCAGTGGAGGGGCTGGCGGAAAAAATTATGTTATAAATCCCGATGCTGAGTCGGACGCTACAACGGGTATTGCGAACGCAGCTTCCAGCGGTTCCTGGACTATCGCAAGAACTACAACAGCAGCCGAACTGCCCGAACCATCTAAAGGATACGCTTTTAAAATTTCAGGCTCGGGTCTGGGAACAGCCGGTGCTGGCGCTGACGTAGTTAAGTGGGATATCATAACTACTAATATTGACGATGCTGATGGTGGCCGTATGGGCACTGCTGAAATGTATGTAAAAGATATTTCAGGTAGCATTTCTGGCCAATATAAAATTCAAGTTTATAATGATACGACTGATGTTTATGTAGGAAATTCAGTTACCATTACTGGTACAGGATATTATTATTTAGATGTTCCATTACTAGCAGAAAATGATTATCAAGTTCATTTATTTGCTCTTACCGCATCACCATCAAACATTGGTATTTCAGGAGTTTTGATTGGTCCGGTTAGCACTAGCAAAGGTCCGGTGGTTACAGAATGGCAAGCCTATACCCCTTCAGGTTCTCCAGGTTGGGGCACAATAACTAGTCGTCTTCAGTGGCGACAAGTCGGGGGAAGTATCGAGATAGCTGGTAACTTTTCATCGGGTACCACCGACAGCAATGAAGCACGACTAGCTTTGCCAAACGACTACACGGTCGATTTTGAAACACCGACAACAAATATTCACGTTGGGGACATGGTTAAGTCTAGCGGAACAACTTTTAGACGTAACTATGTATTAGCCCAAGACGGACAAACTTACATAAAGTTTGCTAAAGTTCTTGATGGCGCTTCGGCGACAAACCCCTTAACAGCCGATGTTGGTACCACGTTTTCTAGTTCTTATGTGTGGTCGGTAAGATGTACTGTTCCAATAGCAGAGCTAAAAAATTCTGCAACACTTAGTTTATCAGACGTTCAATACGCAAATGCTAGAGCAAGGTATTATATTAATGCCAACCCCGGAGGCGCTATTAGTGCTAATAATGCAATTCCATTTGACGCAACTTCAACACTTTTATCCGAGGTTGGTGTTTCGAATAATGGTTCGGGTGTATTTTCAGTAGCAGCCGAAGGTGATTATAGAATATCGGCGGTTATTAATGCTGCTCCGGCTGTTGACGCACGACTGAGATTGTATAAAAATAGTAGCGTGTTAACTCAAATGAGTTCGAAGGATGGTACAGAGAGTCATGTGGCCTTTCAAGGAACGGCAACAGTTCATTTACTACCAACGGATACTTTTTTTCTAGCGCTTGATGCATCGGCTACTATGAATTATGGTAGCGACAATAGCATGTTTGTCGAGATAGTTCGAATCTCAGATCATAGTTCTAGGAATGTTGGTGTGTCGCTAGCAACGACAACCGTACCGGGACTAATGACAAAACCCGGCTATGTTATGGATGCTTACGACGACTTTTATTATGCTAGTCAAACTTATACTGCTTCTGAATCTCAAACGGCTCACAACATTTCATCTACAAATTACATAACTGTAACAACAGGAGCAGACACAGCTAATGATCTTTATGAATTTATTTGTGACTATGGTACCTGTAAGCCAGAGGGCGGCAGTAGTGGACAACAATCATATATGGGCTTTGGACTAGAACGAGCCGATAACACAGGTTTCAGCACAAATAAAACAACTGTGTGGGCAAGTGGTGAGCATTCACTCGGTTCGGCAGGCTCTTGGGATAGTTACACGCCTGTAATAAAAACTTTAGTCGGCACCCTAACTGACTTCGGACTGTCAGCAAGTAGTACATACTATATACGTCTTATCGGGCAAACCCACTCTGTAACTGCCGGTTCGTACTATTGGGGTATTTCTCCGACAAGCCAAACTATTGGAGTGGGCGTTAGACTAACCTTTCGAAAATGGACTAAAAAATAATGCTAAATAAAATAACCTCCATTAACGCAATTAAAGCCATTAGACCCAATGCTAGGTTTTCTGTTGCAACGGACCAGCTTGGATCGGAAACAATTGATTGGATGGACACGACTCCTATACCACAAGCCGACATTGACGCTAAAATAGTTGAACTTAAAGCGGAATATGACAGCCAAGAGTATGCCCGAAAACGTAGAGCTGAATATCCCGAGTGGCAAAAACAGCTTGAAAAAATTTACGACGACGGCATTGAAGCGTGGAAAGCCGAAATGATCGATCCGATTAAAGCTAAATACCCTAAACCAGAATAAAATAACACTGTCCAATTTTGGACTTAACTTTAAAGGAAATTACTATGCCAAAGTTTGAATTAGGCAAAATGCCCGAAAGCCCAGAAGTAGAAAACGAAGAAATGGATCTTGAAGGAATGGATTTTGAAGCTCCTGAAGAGGAAAAATCTGTCGTTGACAAAATGCGAGCCGACCTTGTAGACTATAGCGACGAAGAACTAACCGAACTTGAAGCTGCCATTGCCGAGGAAAAAGAAGCTAGAATGGAAGAAGAAGACGAAGAACTCGAAGAAGAAGACGAAGAAGAAGAAGAGCCTGAAATGTCACTTGAATAAGGAGAGTGCTTTTGTTTACCGTAAACGATCTGGTTTCTCAGGTGAGAGATCAACTACAAGAAGAAAACACAGGCACGGTAAGCGATTCTACAATCCTTTCTGCGCTTAATCGAGGAAATAGCTATGCGTGGGATATTTACGCTAGGCATTATCCTGATCCTCTTATTACTCATTCTTCGGTAACTCTTAATTCAGCAAAGACCGGATTTCAAATTCCTTCGGATGCTTTTGAACAGCGTATTCAAAAAGTAGATATAGTGCAAAGCGGGCTTACTTATGAACTTGAGCGATTAAGTTACCGACGAACTAGTCAGTTTCGAAATAGTTCAGCGGGCGCTCGACCTGTTGGGTACTCCCTTCAAGGTCGATTTGTAGAGGTTTTGCCTTCCAGTAATAGCAGTGCGTTTTCTTATGAGTGTTATTATGTTAGGCGTCCAGACCAGCTAAGACTTCAACAAGGTCGAATTTCTCAACTTACAGCAGTTGCGGGAAGCGACGACTCTACTATTGTAGTAGATGCAATAGGTTCTAGCTTAAGCACAACCGACAGCTACCTTAAATATGTTAATTTTGTTAATTCCCATACTGGAGAAATCCGGGGCAGTGCGGAGATTAAGTCTCTGAGCGGGACTAAGATAACATTTAAGCAAACCCCAACACGTACTTCGGTTCTTGGCCGAACGATAAGTGGAGACATTCCCAGCGATCTTGAAGCAGATGACTATATTACCGACATTAACGGTAGTTGCGTTGTGTTTCTTCAGCAACCCACAACCAATTTTCTTATTCAATATGCGGTATCGGAAATTCGCAGAGCTCTGGGTTATGATCAAGGCCAAGATCAAAATGTACTTAAAACTTTTGAAAACCAAATTGAACATACCTGGGCAGGTCGTGAGTCAAGTTCAAGAGTGAAGAGAAAAAACCATATCTGGAGACGTTAATGCCAGACTTTCAAACAGTCCCACATAAAGTAATAAGCCGGGGTATTGATCGTAGATCAGCTTTGAATAATATCCAGCCAGGCTATGCTGAAGACATGGCAAACTTTGATACAAACGATCGAGGCTTTGTCGAAAAGCGCAAGGGATACCAAGCCTATAAAGGAAGTATTCCCTTGCGAGTGGAAGATATTGATATAGATTCGACTACCGGGTATTTTCAATTTAATAATGATATGAATTTTTTGCCGGTTCCTGAACAACCCATAGTTATTTACGGAGAAATCCTTCAAACAGGAACAGGAACGATAAGCGCAACCAGTAATGCCGCCGGGGGAGGAATAACAGTTACGGGGTCTGGTACAGCGTTTTCTACAGAACTGGCTGTCGGCTCTATTATAATTGCAAACAACGGCGAGAAGCGAACTGTAAAATCAATTGCTAGTAATACCAGTTTAGTTCTTAACGCCCAATTTACAACAACTCTTTCCGGGGCTTCTTTTACTCATTTAACTCCAAAAGAATATTATTGGCCGACTTTTACTAATGAAGCAAAAAGAACGGTTCCCGCTAATACAACTAAAACCTTTTCTCTTGCTCACGGAAACGCAACTAGGGCTACCGTGGTAAGTGTGGTCGAAGCTAAAACATCTGGCAGTGTGGATAACTACGGTATTTTGCCAGAAACAATTAAACTAGGATCTGATATAAATAGCGGATCTATTACTATTGTAAATGAAGACACAACAAGCGCAAAAGATTTTTATTTTCTTGTAGAAGATCTTACTAATACCAGTGTTGTACGATATACGGCTTCAATTGAACAGGCTTATAGTTCTGGTAATAGTTTAACTATAGACATTCCTTTAGCTACCCACGGACTTCCTAACCTACACGTTCTTCCGTATGTTTATGGGGAAACCGCTACCAACGAATTTGAATTAATAATACCCGAATCAGTCAAGATTCAAGCTAACGGGGACATCGAAATAGAACTTCATAACGCCGACAATACTACGGGAGATGCTAGTGGTAAATTTAAAGATCAGGTTGTT
>MDTC01183740.1_pt1 | contig 17360 bp, 22 predicted proteins | sample 811181 | NCBI WGS metagenome assembly MDTC01 (sample SAMN05326644, study PRJNA326480) | marine metagenome | isolation source: seawater | place: Pacific Ocean: North | collected 2011 | reverse complement strand
TTTTGAGCACGTGAAGGAGATTATACCTATCTTTACTGTAGGTTGCTAATGTTTTCTTGGGAAAAACTAATTTAGTTTATTATGACCTTAAAGGCAATTTTTTTGCCTACTTGTAGAAGAAATTCTTCATGGTTAACACACTGATAATTAATGGAATCTATTATAACACCGTCTACTTTTATAGCATTTTGCTTAACCAGGCGCCTTACCTCAGAACTGCTAGGAATTACTCTTAGAGATTTGGTTAATAAATCAACGATATTGATTCCAGAGCTATTACTAGTTTTCTTGATCTTTTTTTGCTCAATATCATCTGTTATCTTTTTGTTCGAAAATCTATTGATAAAGTTTTCAACACAATTTTTGCCAACTTTTTCTCCATAATATCTTGCAACAAGCTCTTCCCCAAGATTTAGTTTTACATCACGCGGGTTAATTTCGTCTTTTGCAACAGAGTCTTTGATAGATTTTATCTCAGATGGTAAGAGCGAACTCAAGAGATCAAAATATTTCCACATAAGTTCATCACTAATCGACATAATCTTTCCAAACATTTCTCCTGGGTTATCACTTATAGATATATAATTATCATATGATTTAGACATTTTCTTAACACCATCTAAACCTTCTAGGATTGGCATAGTAATACATATTTGCGGCTTCATATTATTTTGTTCTTGTAATTTCCTGCCTAGTAGCAAGTTGAATTTTTGATCAGTCCCACCTAGCTCAACATCAGCTTTTAAATGAACAGAGTCATATGCCTGTAATAATGGATATAAGAACTCATGAATAGATATAGGCTTATTAGATTTGTATCTCTTATCAAAATCATCTCTCTCTAGCATCCTTGCAACTGTTTGAGAAGAAGCTAAGCTAATAAGGTCAGATGCCTTAAGTTTGCCTAGCCATCTAGAATTAAATTCAATTATAGTATCCTTTTTAGATAGAATCTTATAAATTTCTTTTTCAAATATTTTTGCATTTTTCTTAACTGCATTTAAGTCTATAGATGGCCTAGTAACATCACGTCCTGAAGGATCACCAATGCTTGCGGTGTAATCGCCGATTAGAAAAACAACTTGGTGACCTAAATCTTGAAACTGCTTTAGTTTATTCAATACAACTGTATGTCCAAGATGCATATCGGGCATGGTTGGATCTAGGCCAGCTTTTACTACTAATTTCCTATTAGACTTAAGTTTTGTAATTAGCTCATCTTCTTGAATGATCTCGGATGAGCCATATTTAATTATTTCTAATTGTTCATCAATTTTTTTCATATTCTTTCAATAAACTATATAATAAATTATGTTGGTTTTATATCGAAATGTCTAAATACTATATAGGGATAATGTGTGGCACCAGTCTTGATTCTATTGATATATCAATAGCCTCAATCACATCTAATAATATAAAAGTCAAAGGTTTCGATGAATATAAGCTAGATCATGGATTTAAGGGTGAAATCAACTTAATTAAAGGATCTAACTGTTCAACAAGTAAGTTAAAAAAAATAAACTTAAGTATTACAAATTTAATATCTAAACATATAAAGCAATCCATAGATAAATATAATCTAAGCCATAAAGACATAGTTGCAATAGGTTTTCCTGGCATTACCTTAAATCATAGACCAGATCTTAAAATCTCTACTTTTATAGGAGATCCAAAGTTATTATCTCAAAAAGTAAAAACTATAGTCATATCTGATTTCAGACAAACTGATATAGATGCTGGTGGACAAGGTGCTCCATTGGTTGGATTATTCCATAATTATTTAAATACTATAGTAAAAAAAGATCTAGCTTACCTAAATCTTGGCGGCTTTGCCAATATAACAATTCCTTATAAGAATAAAATTGTGTCTTATGATACTGGACCAGCTAATTATCTTATAGATCTTTGGTGTAACAAACATTTTGATATGGAATATGACTTAGATGGACGATTAGCATCTATGGGTAGTATCAATACAGAGCTACTCAAACTCATGTTGAGTGAAAAATATTTTAATAAAAAATACCCTAAGAGTACTGGGTTCGAGTTATTTAATGATACATGGATTAATAAGTATCTAAAAAAAGTTAAAAATTCAAATGATATTGATACATTGTCTACATTAACTTACCTCACAATAATAACTGTATCTAATGAACTTAAAAGATTTAAAAATATAAAAAATAAATTATTTATTTATGGTGGCGGGGCATTTAACAAATTATTAATTAATGGGATCATTGATCTTTCTGGTATTAAAAAAACAGATGTCTTAAATAAAATAGTAAATGAAAAAAATTTAGAAGCTACTGCATTTGCATGGATGGCATATATGAGAGAGAAATCTGTTTTAGTGGACAACTCGAGTGCCACAGGGGCTACAAAGCCATATCTACTAGGAAATATTTATTAAGTATTAGAATTATATTTTCTATGATCATGCCCAGTATATATCTGGGTTGGTCTAAATATTTTATTATTACTTACTTGTTCAATCCAGTGTGCCAGCCATCCGGACGTTCTTGAAATTGCAAATATTGGTGTAAACAGATCTACCGGTATTCCTATTTCTTTATATAGGATACCTGAATAAAAATCTACATTTGCATACACACCTTTTTTAGCTAATTTTTCTTCACAAGCTTTCTCAAGTTCCATTGCTTTTTCAAACATATCAGAAACTTTACCACTTTGTTCTTTAAATAAATCTTTCACCATCTCAGTTAGGATATTGGCTCTAGGATCTTTAGTTGAATATTCTCTATGCCCCATTCCCCATACAACTTGTTTTTTTGATAACCTTTCTTCTAGCCAAGCTCGGGCATTATCTTTTGAACCCATTTCCTCTAACATTAATATAACCTTTTGATTAGCTCCCCCATGTAATGGTCCAGAAAGAGAACCAATTGCTGAGGCAATAACTTGGGTTGGACTTGCAAGAGTTGACGAGGTTACCATTGATGTAAATGTCGATGCATTAATTGTATGTTCTGCATGTAGTATCAATGTCGCATCAATAATTCTACTGATCAAAGGTGTTACTACTATAGTATCATCTAGCATATGCATAAAATTTTCTGCGTACGAAAGATTAGGGTCAGGCCTAATATAATCATTATTATTTTTAATTCTGTTCCATGCGGCTACAATAGAACCAATGCTTCCTATAATTCCTGCTGATACTTCAATATAGTATTCTTTGGTATATTTTTTTGCCTTCAGCTCTTCTGCATCAAAGTTTATAGGATAGAATGTGCCCAAAGATGACACTGCTAATTGTATTACATCCATTGGATTAGAATCTTTAGGTAATGTTTTTAATAGATCAATCATTCCTGATGGGAGATCTCTTCTTGAATTGACTTGTTTAGTAAATTTAGATAGCTCGTGAGCTGTTGGTAGTTCACCGGTTAATAATAATAGAGCAGTTTCTTCAAATGTACTTTTTTCAGCTAACTCTTCGATTGAGTAGCCTCTATAACTAAGAATTCCTTTTTCGCCATTAATATCAGATATAGATGATTCAGTGGCTATTACACCTTCTAGTCCTGGGTGATAATCTGTCATATTAATTGCCTAAATTTATGTTGAAAAAGAGGAGCCGCAACCACATGTAGTTTTAGCATTAGGATTCTTTATTACAAATTGCGCGCCTTCAAGTCCTTCCTGATAATCAATCTCTGCGCCTCTAAGATATTGAACGCTCATAGGATCAACTAAGAGGGTTACTCCGCATTTTTCAATCTCGGAATCGCCATCCTGTATTTTTTCATCAAAAGTGAATCCATATTGAAAACCTGAGCAACCACCACCGGTAATAAATACCCTAAGCTTTAGGTTGGGATTTTTCTCATCCTCTATTAGAGCTTTAACTTTGTTAGCCGCACTTTCTGTGAATACAAGTTTGCTATCTATTTTTGACGCATTTACTTCAGTTTGCATTATTTCATCGCCTTTGTATGTTTATAATCAATTAATTATATAGACATTGAAACAAAAAGACAATTTAGCAAGATAGATTATTTTTCTTTCTTATCAATAGATTGGAGAAAACTTGAAGATTGATCATTATTTTTGCTATCACTCTCAATTTTCTTCTCTAATAAACCAGCTGTTTTGCCCATATTTCTAATTAGACTGCCATTTACCGTTGCTCCACCATGCATTTCCAATATGTCATAATAAACATTTCCAGTAATAAGTGCAGATGCATCTATAACGATTTTAGTTGAAGAATGTACATTACCATTTACCTCGCCACGTAATGTAACTGTTGGCGCGATCACATCTCCCTCAACTAGGCCATTATTATCAACTAATACTTCTGCGTCAGAATCATCATTAGATTCAATATTGCCTTTAACTGTACCGGACACTCGAAGTTTTTGAGTAAAAACAACGTTGCCTGTAAATTGAGCATTAGCACCAATAACCGTGTCTTTACCTGATGTTCCTGTCATTCTATCTGTTGAGTTTCCATTACCAATTATATCTGTAATTTTCATTTTTAATCCCCCACCTTATACCTCTACATATCAGAGGCGAATTTTAAGTCTAACTTATAAAAATGACAAATAGCAAGATATATATCAGGCTAATGACTGTTTTTCATCGATATCAAACATAATATTCATATTCTGGACAGCTTGACCCGAAGCCCCTTTGATTAAATTATCCAACACAGAGAATATAACTAAATTTATGTCTCCATCATCAGACTCTACTTGATGTAAAGAAATACAACATTTGTTCGTCATAGCAATCTCAGACACCTTTGGAAATGATCCGTTATCCATAATTTCTACAAATGGAGATTTCTTATAAAATTCTGCATAGATTTCTTTTACTCTCTCAATTTCATTATATTTATGTTTTACATATATAGTTGAATATATTCCTCTAATCATCGAGCTGAGGTGAGGAATAAATAATACATCTAAATCAGGATTGCCGATATTTAATGTTTGAAGTATTTCAGGATAGTGACGATGCGATCTCACTGCATAAGCTTGAAAATTATCTTCTCCTTTCCCAAAGAGCTTTTTGCTATTTAAATTTCTACCAGCTCCACTAATTCCAGATGTGGCATTGACAATTATTTTTTGCTTCTCTAAGTTTTCTGAAATTGGCAGCAAAGCTAAAAGAGCTGAAGTAGGGTAACACCCAGGATTAGCTACAATAGAAGCTTTTCTAATTTTATCTTTTTGACCAGGAATTTCAGGCAAACCATAGACACTCTCAGATAATAACGATGGTGACATATGTTTAGTGCCATACCACTCTTCCCATGTATTCACATTTTTTAGTCTAAAATCAGCAGATATATCAATGAGTCTAATATTATTATGTAGGAGCTCATTTGCCATATCCATTGCAATACCATTAGGAGTAGCAAAGAAAACAACATCACACTCTAATAAGTTTTCTATGCTTGGGTTTTTAAATTCACCAATTATTGGATTTTTAAGATCAAAAACTTCATTTATTTTCTTCCCCACATGGCTTCTAGACGTTAAAGCCTGAATCTTTACATCTGGGTGATTTTGCAAAATTTTAACTAACTCTTCACCTGTGTAACCTGAGGCTCCGATAATTCCAGCTGATATCATAAGTATTTTCTAGACAAATATTTCATAGGGTAATCATATTTACTTAGTCACATTATACATTTAAAGGTAGAATAATAAACATGTTGTGGTATAAAACGTTACATATTATCTTTATGGTTACTTGGTTTGCTGGCTTATTCTATCTGCCTAGACTGTTTGTGTATCATGCAATGTCAGATGACAAAATTTCTCAAGATAGATTTGTAATAATGGAGCGAAAGTTATTTTGGGGAATTATGACTCCTGGTGCAATACTGACCATTATATTCGGTGTACTTTTAATCCAGTATCATGAATTACTTTTATGGCTTAAAATAAAAATTTTTTTAGTCGCTCTACTTGGACTGTATCATGTATGGTGCGGTAAAATTATGCTCGATTTTAAAAACGGTCGTAATACTCATGGTCATGTGTGGTTCAGAGTTTTTAATGAGGTCCCTGTTCTATTGCTCTTTGTAATTATATATCTAGTTATTTTTAAGACTTTTTAAAATCTCTGAAAACTCATTGAAAATACTCTCGTATACAGCTTTTTTAAATCGAATTACATTATTGATAGCAGTTTTTTTATCTGCCCATTTCCAACCATCAAATTCGGCATGATTAAAAGCATTAAGATTTATATCTTCATTTACTCCAGTAAATTTCAGGAGAAACCATTTCTGCATCGCTCCATCATATTTTTTATTAGATCGCTGATAAACATGTGGAATATGATAAACAAGCCACTTACGGCTGACGGATAGGATTTGTACTTTTTCTTGTTTAATACCAGTTTCTTCATATAACTCACGATATAGTGCATCTCCTGGAGTTTCCCCTGGATCTATTCCACCCTGAGGAAATTGCCAAGCTTGTGCGCCCACTCTTTTTCCTAAAAAGAACTGGCCATTGCCATTAACAACAATAATTCCAACCCCTTTTCTATAATTCTTCTTGTTCATTATTTCTAGAGTATACCAAAACATTAATAAACTTAATATATACATGGTCTTGAGTTATATGAAAATGAGTAAAATATAAATTTCTAATTACAGAATAGATGATAAAATATATTTGAAATTACACGCTACAATATGACTAACTTAACCATATTTGATCTCGACAACACACTCTTGGCTGGAGATAGCGATAGAGCCTGGGGGCAGTACATTGTTGAAAAAAATATAGTATCAGATGACTTTTTACAAGAGAGTGAAAGATTTTATAATAATTATTATGATGGTGATTTGGATATAGATAAGTTTTTAGCATTTTGTTTAAAACCATTAATGCAAAATAAGTTATCGAGACTATTAGAATTACGAGAAGGTTTTATTGAAAATAAAATTAAACCACTTATGTTAAGTAAAGCTAACGAAGTAGTTGCACTAAAAAAATCTGAAGGTCCAGTTATTATAGCAACAGCTACTAATAGTTTTGTCACAAGACCTATAGCCGATTTATTTGGGATTGATGATCTAATTGCTACTGAATTTATAATTAAAAATAACAAATTTACAGGCGAAGTAGATGGGATACCTTGTTTTAGAGATGGCAAGGTTAAGAAAGTTGAGGACTGGGCAATTAAAAATGGACATTCCTTATCTAATGCAACATTCTATTCTGACTCATTTAATGACCTACCTCTTTTAAATAAAGTAAAAACTGCTATTGTAGTGGATGGTGATAATAAACTAATTAATCAGGCAAAAAATAATGACTGGCAATGTATATCTTTCAGGTAAATATATTTATGTTTTAGTTTTTTCTATTCTCATTTTATATGGGAAATTTATATGGGCAGATACAATGATTATTGATGATATGAGAGATTCTAATATGAACGGAAAAGCTGAGCAAGCTGATTTCTGTGAAGATAAATCTGAAAGATGGTGTTTCGTTACTGATAAAGTAATGGGCGGTGTTTCAGAAGGAAGCTTCAAAACTATCATTGAAGGTGATGATGCTCATTATAATATGCAAGGAAATGTTTCAACTAAAAATAATGGTGGTTTTTTACAATTTAGAACTAAGATTAATAATCACCCTAAAGGAAAACTATATAAGGGCTTACGAATTGAAGTAAGAGGTAATGATGAAGAATATGCGCTTCATATAAGAACCAAATATTTGCTTTTACCGTGGCAGTATTATCAGTCAACATTTATCGCAACAAATGAATGGCAGATTATCGAATTGCCATTGAAAGATTTTAAAAAATCTAATTTCTATCAACCTTCTAGTATTTCCTCTAGTGATATTCAGACATTAGGAGTTGTTGCTATTGGCAGAGATTTTCAAGCAAACATAGATCTAAGATACATTGAGCTCTATTAACTTAACCCAAAAAATAGTTGATATAGCCAATGATAAAAATTGGTATTTGTAAACCAAAATTTGTCATCACAGCTTTGTCATTCATTAAGTATCCAGAAACTAGCCAGCCTGTAGCACCTATAGAATGCGAAAAGATATAGTATGGATATAATTCAAATTGTGCCATCAAAATTCCCGATAAAATAAAAAAAGTGCTAGTCCATTTAATTGTATTGATGTTCATAATATTATCCTTTATAAAATTTTTTAAATTGTAGTAGTTTGTTGAAAAAGTAACTATATACTCTCGAATTACTAATATCAAACTCTCCTAGCTTTGATAGCTCCTCTCCATTAAAACCAAGCTTAAAAAAATCAACTCCAGAAGATGATCCATCAGAAGAAATTCCCCCAAAATCTAGTTCATCGATGGACAAGCTTTTTAATTCCTGAATTAAATTAAAAATCATTCCATATGAAGCTGATATCCCCCTCCCTCTTTCTGTTGATGCCGCATAATGATAAAAAGCTTTATTATTGAATATACTAATCAAGCATACAGAAACTGGACTATCATTCTCAAAACCCGCATATGTAAAAAGCCTAGGCTTTCCATTTTTATCAACATCCATAATTTTAGAAAAACTATTTATATCAATTATGGGTAGGCTTAAATTTTTATTCTTTTTCATTTGATCATAAACTGTTTTGAATACTTTGTTCGTATCCGAACCCCAACAAACTTTCCAGATTAGGTCAGATTTTTCAGATTGCTTTATATAGTAGCGATGTTTTTTTTTGACTTGTTTTAAAAAGTCATCACCTGGAACTATTTTAATGATATTACTTTTCGAACTTGTGAATAAATTTTTTGATTTAGGAATATTAGAAAAGAGTTTTTGGTTATTAGGCGAATCACACATATATGGCTTACAACGGAGGTTAAATATATTTTCCTCATATATAGCCTCTTGAAACTTATCTAAGGCATTAATACCATTTTGATCATTGTCACATTGAATTAATGGGCCGCCAGGACACCAGGCAAATTTAATTCCCATTATTTTTTTTATTAAAACTTGTGCGATGAGAATACATTTTAAAGTTTCATTATCAGTTACAGTGATTTGCAAAACTTCCCAACCCTCAAGCTTTTTTAATTCACCCCAATCATATGACTGAAAAATATTCTTATCTGTAAACTGGTTAAGGCAATTATTCCAATCACCCTTGCCATGAAGGTTTTTTTGGAGCGTTTGATTGATAATATATTCTGTCAAAATTATGTTTTTGGTAGAGTAACGCCTTTCTGTCCCTGATATTTCCCAGCTCTGTCTTTATAAGACGTTTCGCATACTTCATCTGATTCTAAAAATATAAATTGAGCAACACCTTCATTTGCATATATTTTTGCAGGCAGAGACGTAGTATTTGAAAACTCTAAAGTTACATGCCCTTCCCACTCTGGCTCTAAAGGTGTGACATTTACAATAATACCGCATCTAGCATAAGTTGATTTACCTAAACATAAAGTTAAAACTTGCCTAGGGATTCTAAAATATTCCACAGTTCTTGCTAAAGCAAAAGAATTAGGTGGAATTGTACAAACATCAGATTTAATATCTATGAAACTTTTATCATCAAAGTTTTTAGGATCTACCATGGTTGAGTTTATATTAGTAAAGACTTTAAATTCATCAGCACAACGAACATCGTATCCATAGCTTGACGTACCATAAGAAACTATTTTGCCACCATCATTCGATTTGACTTGATCAGCTTGAAAAGGTTCAATCATCTTATGATTTGTAGCCATTTCTTTGATCCACTTGTCTGATTTAATAGTCATATGCACCTATTGTATAATATTTTCAGTCAGGACGCCTAGAAGAATTAGCGAAGCAAATACAACCTAGGGCTTAGTCGTTTTGAATAACAATTTTTGGAAACGCTGACGAATAATCTTTCTTACGCATAGATAAAGTAGCTGCCATTTTGCGTGCTATTTCTCTATAAGCCATCGATGTTGGTGATTCTGGGTTCTCAGAAACGGTTGGCGTACCTTTATCCATTTCTTCTCTGATAGATTTTTGTAAAGGTAATTCGCCCAATAGTTTTACATCATTTTCAGTAGCTAGCTGTTCGCCGCCGCCTTCTCCGAAAATACTTTCTGTGGTTCCACATTTAGGGCATATAAATGTACTCATATTTTCTACAACTCCTAATACAGGCACTTCAACTTTCTCAAACATCTTAAGCCCTTTTCGTGCATCAATTAATGATATATCTTGTGGAGTAGTTACTATAACGGCGCCACTTAATGGTATTTTTTGACATAAAGTTAGTTGTACGTCCCCTGTGCCAGGTGGAAGGTCAATAATTAAAAAATCCACATCTTGCCAGTTTGTATCAGATAGCAATTGCTCTAGTGCTTGAGTAACCATAGGGCCACGCCAAATCATTGGAGTTTCTTCTTCAACTAGTAGGCCAATAGACATGGCCTGCAGACCATGACCAATCTTAGGTTCAAGAGTTTTGCCATCATCTGAATCAGGTCTCCCATTCAATCCCAACATTCTAGGAATACTAGGGCCATAAATATCAGCATCAAGTATTGCTGCAGTTGCGCCTTCTTCTTTTAGTGCTAAGGCTAAATTGACAGAAGTTGTAGATTTACCAACCCCGCCTTTGCCTGAAGCAATAGCTATAATATTTTTAATACCTTTAATTCTCTCAATACTACCTTGAACTGTATGAGGAATAATCTCATAACTTAAATCTAAAGTTAGCTGAACATCGGGATATGCGTCCATTACTTTAGCATTCAAATTCTCATGAAAAGCAGCCATAATGCCTTCTGCAGGCCATCCAAGCACAACTTTTATTGAAACATTATTGCCATCTACCTTAATTTCTTTAACAGTATTACCTGTAACTAGGTCTGTTCCCATGTATGGGCACTGATAATCCTTTAAAATTGCTTCAATGTTTTCTTTTTGCATTAGACTAATTTCTCCATTTATACTGTAAAATATAGTTTATATTTCTTAGATTGATATATTATAGCGTTTATATAAAAATTTAATACAACAATATTAAAGTGCCAATGAGAAAGATATTAGTAACAAGTGCATTACCATACGCAAATGGCTCTATTCATTTAGGCCATTTGGTTGAATATCTTCAAACCGATATCTGGGTGCGTAGTCAAAAAATGTCTGAGAATCAGTGTATATATATATGCGCTGATGATACGCATGGAACTCCTATAATGTTGAAAGCTCAAGAGCTTGGCATCAAACCTGAAGAGTTAATTAAAAAAAGCTATGATGAACATAGAAAAGATTTTTCAGATTTTTATATTGAATTTGACAACTATCATTCAACTCATTCTAACGAAAATAAAGAGTTTTCATCTTATATTTATAGCAAACTTAAAGACAAAGGAGACATAGTATCTAAAAAAATTGAGCAATTTTATGATGAAGAAGCTAAAATGTTTTTACCGGATAGGTATATCAAAGGAGAATGTCCGAAATGTCATGCAAAAAATCAGTATGGCGACTCATGCGAAGAGTGTGGGGCAACATATCTATCAACAGAGATTATAAATCCCATTTCTGTAGTTACAGATTCAACACCTATAACAAAAGAAACAGAGCATTTTTTCTTTCAGTTAAGCAATTATAATGATTTTTTAAAAGATTGGATTTCAGATGAAACTATACAAGTTGAAATAAAAAATAAACTAAGTGAATGGTTATCTGAAGGATTAACTGATTGGGATATAACTAGAGATAAGCCCTACTTTGGATTTAATATTCCTGGAACTGTAGATAAGTTTTTTTATGTATGGTTAGACGCACCTGTAGGATATATTGCTTCATTTAAAAATTACTGTGATAAAAATAATATAGAATTTGATGAATTTTGGGGTAAAGATTCTACAACAGAACTTTATCATTTTATAGGGAAAGATATTGCATACTTTCATGCTCTTTTCTGGCCTGCTTTACTAGAAGGAGCAGATTTCCGAAAGCCAAATGCTATATATTGTCATGGTTTTTTAACTATTAATGGAGAGAAGATGTCTAAATCTAGGGGTACATTTTTTAATGCTAGAACTTACCTTGATTGCCTTGATCCAGAATTTTTAAGATACTATTATGCAAGCAGACTTACTTCTAAAATAGAAGATATAGACCTTAATTTTGATGATTTTCAGTCAAGAGTTAATTCGGATTTAGTTGGAAAGATCATTAATATTGGAAGCCGTTGTTCTAAATTTATTAATAAAGACTTCAATAATCGTTTATCAGCCTCGCTTAATAATAAGAATTTAATTGAAGAGTGCTTATCTTGCAAAGAAGATATTATTAAAAATTTTGAAAATAGGAATTATTCGACTAATATTAGATTGATAACATCATTGGCAGATAAAATTAATAAATATATAGATGATGAAAAACCCTGGGTTAAAATTAAAAGTGATACTGATAAAGATTTAGTACATGACATCTGCACTGATGGTTTAAATCTATTTAGAATTTTAATTGGATATCTAAAACCAGTTCTACCTAATATATCAATGAAAGTTGAAAGTATTCTTTTATGTGAATCGATAAATTGGAAAAATTTAAATACCTTATTACTCAATAAAGATATAAATAAATTTGAACCGATTATTACTCGTATTAGTGATGATAATCTAGAGTCAATGAAGAATAAAAATAAAGGAGAAAATAATGACTGACAACAAAATTACAATTGAAGATTTTATTAAAATAGATCTTAGAGTCGGTAAAATTTTACATGCTGAGGAAGTTGAAGATTCTAGAAAAATGCTCAAGCTTGAGGTCGACATAGGAGATCAAAAAAGGATTATCTACGCTGGTGTAAAAAAATCCTATAACCCTGGTGATTTGATTGATAAATTAGTAGTAGTAATAGCAAATCTTATGCCGCGAGAAATGAAGTTTGGTACATCAGATGGAATGATGCTTGCAACACAAAATGACGGGGAAATAGTTATTCTAAAGCCCGAAAAAGATGTCATACCAGGATCTAAGGTATCGTAATGTCAACAAAGAGTGAAGAAATAAAAAATAAACTTCTTAAAGCTTTACCCCAATTACAATGTAAAAAATGTACATATAAAGATTGTGAATCCTATGCTGAATCTATTATTAATCAAAATGAATCTTTAGATAAATGTGAACCTGGTTCTAAACATACTCAAAACCAATTATCAGATATCATGAAGGGTTCGATTGGAGAAATTGTAATTAACAAAATTCAAAAATTCTCAATAGCTGAAATAAAAACTTATGAGTGCATAGGATGCACGATCTGTATAAAAGTTTGTCCAGTTGATGCAATAATTGGCGCAAAACATAAGCTGCATTTTGTAATAAATGATAAATGTAATGGTTGTGAATTATGTATATCAGAATGTCCAGTTGATTGTATGACAATGAGAACTAATTATCATGGAAAATCATGGAATTGGCCAAGTAAACAAGCCGATCAATCAAATAGCTTTTATCAAGATAAAAAATTACGCATAGCTAATCTAAAAAAAGATAAGTATTTAGCTAAAGAACAATTAAATTCTTCAGCTAAAATAAAATTATATATAAAAGATGCTCTTTCAAGAGAAGAAGAAAAGCATGTAAAAGTAGAAGAATATGAATAAAAAGAACCTTATCAAGATCTTTCAGATTTTAGAAAAAGAAACACCCGAGCCGGTAACAGAACTTATATATAAAACTAATTTTCAATTATTAATTGCAGTAATCTTATCAGCACAGGCAACAGATAAAAGTGTTAATGCGGCGACTAAAAAATTATTCAGAATTGCCCCAGATGCTAAAAGTATTTATAAATTAGGTGAAAATAAACTTAAAGAATATATTAAGACAATTGGGCTATATAATGGAAAAGCAAAAAATGTCATCGCAACATGTAAAACACTTCTTGATAAGTATGATAATAAGATACCCAGAACACGTGAAATATTACAATCTCTACCTGGCGTAGGTAGAAAAACAGCTAATGTTGTACTGAATAATGCTTTTGGACAACCCACAATAGGTGTAGATACTCATGTTTTTAGAGTGTCGAATAGATTAGGTATAGCGCCTGGGAAAAACGTTTTACAAGTAGAAAAAAAACTAGAAAAAAACATTCCAAATAACTTTAAATTGCATGCACATCATTGGCTCATTATATTAGGACGTTATACTTGTATCGCCAGAAGACCTAGCTGCTTTAATTGCAGTGTGACTAAATATTGTGATTATAAAAAAAAAGTTCTAACACATAATTAAATTTAAGCCTATATCAAGTTTCTTTTTTTATAATTTGCCAAATCTCTTCCATTTCTTTAGGATTGGCATAATCTTTGCCTTGCTTTTTTAGATAATTGAATACTCGAATATATCTAGTATTAAATTTTTTATTAGCTGAGTCGAGAATCTCATCTGGACTGATATCTAAATGACGCGATAAGCAAAGCACAGTAAACAGTAAGTCACCAATCTCCTCTCGCATAGCCATTTTATCTTCTAAATTTATTGCCTCTATGACTTCTTCTGTCTCTTCTTTCAGCTTTTGAATTACCCCACTTACCTCTAACCAATCTAATCCTATTTCTCTAGCCTTTAATTGTAAATCTATTGATTCTTGGAAAATATTCTTTTTATTCATACATAATTTTCTTTAATATTTTGATTTAGTATAGCTTTTTATAAAAAATAATTAAATAATCATGTAATATTATCAAATGAAAGAGAATTTGATATCAGAATTAACTGATTGGGTAAGGCCATTTTTCCCTGATAAATGCATAATTACTAGCGCATCATCAGATGCTAGCTTTAGATCTTACTATAGAGTTTCGTCTTCTGATTCGACTAAAATTATAATGGTAGCTCCTCCTGAACATGAACCGCTGGAGTTATTCCTAGATATTACACAGAGATTATTTAAAGCTAGTATCAATATTCCGAAAATCTATAAAGTTGATAAATCACAAGGTTTAATATTAATGTCTGATTTCGGTAAAGATAAGTATTTAGATGTTTTGAATAAAGAAACATTATATTGTTTATATACAGATGCAATAGATTGTATTTGTAAAATGCAGAATGATACTGATCAAACTGGCCTCAAAATATTTGATAAGTTAGAGCAAATGAAAGAAATGAAACTCTTTGATGAGTGGTTCCTGAATAAACATCTAAACATTAGTCTGTCAAAGGAACAGTATGAAAAAATTCATCAATGTTATGATGATATATCTTCTATAATTCTAAAAATCCCAAAAACGTTTGTTCATAGAGATTTTCATTCAAGAAATCTAATGGTTACACCTAAAAATAATCCTGGCGTACTTGATTTCCAAGATGCTGTTATTGGGCCTTTAACATATGATATTGTTTCATTATTAAAGGATTGTTATGTAACTTGGGACGATGAAACTATATACTCAATGGCTAGTTCTTATTTTGAAAAAATAGAAAGGAATCATAATATTGTCTATGAGGAATTTGAGTATTGGTTTGATATCACTGGACTTCAGAGACATCTAAAAGCCATAGGAATTTTTTCGAGATTAAATTATAGAGATAATAAACCAAACTATCTAGATGATATTCCTAGAACTTATAAATATATTCAAAAGACTTTATCCAAATATTCAGAACTAAATAAAATTAAAAGAATATTTTCAGAAATAAATTTAGACAACATATTATGATTAAACAAGCAATGATACTAGCAGCTGGCAGAGGCAATAGAATGATGCCTCTGACCAGAGACATGCCAAAATCAATGTTAAAAATTGGCAATATGACATTAATAGAAGATAAAATAATAAGACTTGTTGAAGCTGGTGTTGAAAAGATAATTATAAATATTGGTTACCTCGGAAGTTCTATAAAAGAACATGTAGGAGATGGATCTAAATATGGGATTAAGATAACTATTAGTGACGAAGGATCCATGCCTATAGGGACTGCTAATGGCATCAGAAACATATTGTATGAATTTAATGGCAAACCATTTATTCTTGTGAATGCAGATATTTGGACTAATTATTTATTTATAGACCTAAATAATGAATTACTAAATACGTCTTTGGCGCATATTATTCTAACTCCAAGGCCTTCATATGCAAAAGGTGATTTTAGTTTAGATAATAACAAAGTTATCAAAGGAAATGAATATACATATACCGGGATTGGAATATATAAGCCAGAAATATTTCTTAATTATAATGACAAAGAATTAGGACCGATCTTAATTAAAGAAAAAAATATTAATGCTGAGATATATACGGGTCTATGGGATGACATAGGGACTCCAGATAGACTAAATGCAGCTAGAAAAACTATATCACTTTGATTAATTATCAATAAAAATCTGAAATGACTTTAGATCGTGAAGATCATTCCATTCCAATGTATTATTGATGATAATTTTTGTGACGCTTGATTCTGGCGGCCCCATATAACATTGTTCAATTAAGTTAGTGACTATCTCCTCTTGTCCAATCAACATAGCTTCGACTTCACCGCTGGCATTATTTTTTACCCACCCAACGACTTGAAAATCATTCGCAAAAGACTTAAGCCAATGCCTGTAACCTACTCCCTGAACTTTACCATAGACGAATATATGTTTTTGTATAATCAAAAGAACTTATAATACAAGCATAATCCCCCAAGCAATAAAAAATATACCTGTAATCTTCCTGAAAAGAATTGGTCTTTTGTAAGCTAATTTTTCAAATAATACAAACAAGGTAAGTATCATAACCCACATGATATTCATCACGCCAAGTGCAAATAATGTCATCATTAAGGCCCAACAACAACCTATGCAATAAAATCCATGCTTATACCCAATAATAAAAGTTCCGAGTGAACCATCTTTCCAATTATTCATTAGGAAACTTAAAGGTGATTGACAAACTGTAAGACATGCATCCTTAAACGGAGTGAATTGATATATACCTGCTAGACATAGCATGATTGTCCCAAGGTAAGCATGTGACGGTTCCATCATAGGATTCAGTAATCCGCCCTTATGCATTGCGTATTGAGGAAATGTAATAACCAAGCTGAATAAAACCCAACTAAATAAATAACCAGATAAAAGTATCATTGTGGAGCTAGTTTCTTTACCATTTTCTCTATTCCTAGAATTTAGTGTTGTAAATAATAAAAGCATTGGGAGAATAGATGGCGTCATCATTGCAATCATCATCACTGACCACATTAAGAATAGCAGGGTAAAATCAGTTAATGCCCAGGCTCCTTGTGATGGCGGCATCCATGATAATATTTTATTAATCAATGCCATATCAGAATTCATCTGCATTCCCATATCCATAGGTTTTTTATCCATTCCCATATCCATAGGTTTTTTATCCATTCCCATATCCATAGG
>MDTC01158668.1_pt1 | contig 17364 bp, 13 predicted proteins | sample 811181 | NCBI WGS metagenome assembly MDTC01 (sample SAMN05326644, study PRJNA326480) | marine metagenome | isolation source: seawater | place: Pacific Ocean: North | collected 2011 | reverse complement strand
TTTCACATTCAAACATTTGTTCTTATACTATCTAAAATATTTTTATTTATATTTATTTATTGTTGTTTTTTGTTGTTGTTTTTTGTTGTTTTGGTTAATGGGAGAGGAAAAAAAATGAAAGAGGTATATGATTTCAAAAAAATAATTTTTTTACAGAAATTATATACATTTTAAAATTATATTTTGACTAAGCAAATTGCATACTACTCAAAAAGTTTATCTTAAATGAATGGGTTGTATGCCCATTGAAGGAGGGCTTGCCTTTGTTTAGGACGGCATGTGAAATCACGAGGTTTACAATTTTTTCTTATTTGTCCAACATGACGTTTAAATGCATTATGTCTACCAATTTGAATTTTATCAATTTCGGGTTCTCGTCTGCCAATGTAGTATCTGCAATACCATTGGAACCAACCACGTACATCATTTCCGTATATCCATTTCTTTTCTTTCCATACAGAAAGTGATTGTCGACTTTTAACACCAAAATAATTAATTGTAGAATCAGGCTTTAATTTACTTAGTTTTGCATTTGTAAACCATTCTTTTGGAAATTCATTCTGACAATCATTTAGATATTTTCCCTCAAATACACCCAATTCTAAAATTTTCTTTGGCGAAAAGAAAGGTTTGAAATTTGAACTGAAATCACTACCATAATTTGCACTAAGTTTATAAGAGTAATCCTTCTGCATTTTATCATTTACTTTAATAATTCTTCCAGGGACGTAATAACTTGTTGGTTTTTTCATTAATATGACTATTATTTTATTCTTATGTTTACTATTATATAATGGTTCTATTGATAAAACTTGAAAATGATTGGTTTGATTTGACAACTATGCATCATCCTGGAGGAGATATGATAAATTTATTTCACATGAAAGATGGAACTGTTGCATATAAATCAATTCATGGCAGAAACACATTATCACCGCATTTAAAAAAAAGAATAATATCATTTGAAAACAAAGAAAATGATGTATTGGAAAATCGAAATAGATTTGAGTATTATGAAAGCAAGCAAAAACCAAATTATAAATTTGACTCAGACTTAGCCAAAGAAATAAGAGTATTGAACTTCAAAGATTCTCAAGTTGCTCCATTGTCATGGTGGATAAGATTTTTCTTTATAACCATAATGTTTATATACTTAGAATATGAGTATAGATACAATCCAAGTTACATAAAATCAATATTATTAGGAACAACATATGCATTAATAGGTTTGAATATAGGACATGATGCAAGTCATGGAGCTGTGTCAAAAAAACCAATCTTAAATGAACAAATAGCACATTATATGGATTTTATAGGAAATAACTCAATATCATGGTTTAAACAGCATGTTGTTCAACACCATGGATATACGAATGAAAACAAACATGATCCAGATACATTTGGTGGAGCACCTTTAATGTTCTTTGACAAAGAAAATAAGAAACATGATTATGGATTATATTTCACACCAGTTTTGAGTTTACTAGGGTTTTCTTATATATTTGGATTCATGAGAGTTTTGAATGTACCAAAACAATACAAAATGACAGCAATATCATGGAGACTTTTTTTATATTTCAGGTTATTTTCTCCTCTGATAACAGGAGGTTTCACGTATTTTAGATTACTAAATTTAGCGTTTGTAATATTATTCAGTGGAGGGGTATTGGGAATTCTTTTTGTGGTAAGCCATAATACAACAAAAACAAAACGTAATCCATTAAAGAATTCTGATGATTGGTATAGAAACCAAATAGAAACAAGTTGTACATATGGAGGAAAAATTGCAGGATACTTAACAGGAGGATTAAATTATCAAATTGAACATCACTGTTTTCCTAGAATGAATTCAATGCATTATCCAAAAATACATTATAAATTGAAACAACTATGTAAAAAATATAAAGTTGAATATAATTACTATGATAATTTTATAGTTAATTTCATTGATACTATGAAATGGATTAACGTGTAAACCAATTGTCATCAAACATTCGATTAGGGTTTATTTTAATATTTTCTTTTTGACATTTTGCTTGTTTTAGTAAACAATTTAATATCAATATTCTACCTTGAATTAAGCAATCGTCATTATCCCAAAAAGATACGTTTCTTAGTTCATTGAATTGAGTATTAAATGTGATTAGAGATAATGCAACATTGGTTGAATTTGCAATATCTTTATTCCACTTTACAGTTTTATTCCTATTTTCAATAACTTTCAATGAATGTTTAGCAATGTCATCTTGGTGTGAAAAGTCTATAATGTCTGCGTTAGATTTTATAAAAGTATGAACTCTTCGTACTCTTCTCATAATGAATATCTTGTTTGCAGTCATCTTTTGATTTTTCATTGTGCTTAATTGTTTTAAAGATTAAATTAGCCTAATGTTTAAGTGATATTCTACAACTATCAAAATCTGTCCTAACAATTGACAAGAATAATTTCATTCGTTTATCCCAATCACTCCACGCTATTTTACAAGAATCATCGTTTTTCATAGTTTTACAATTTTCATGAACAATTTTGCTTTGTTTATGGACACGACGGTGAGCCTTCCACATAATCCTGTTGATTTGTTTGCATTCAATACTTGAAGAAAGCATATTATTACATTTATTAAACTTTTACTTTTTTAAGTTCATTGAATACATTTCTCTTTAATTTCAATGACTTTTTGTGATTTGATAACAATTTCCAAACGATTGCAGAGCAAAGTTCTTCTTTTTTGCCTTTGGGATTGAGAGCCATTTCTTTAGACAAGGAAATTAAATCAGTTTTAGCTACTTTGTCACAATTCTTCAAAATATTGATCCCTTTATAGAAGAACGTTTTAGAATTTGAATTATATTTAGGTAAAGTATTTGATTTTGTAAAAGTCTTTAATGAAGACTTAGATAAATATTTTTTATATATTTGAGGAATTTCCATATTACGATCAACGAATTTTTGGATAATTTGTGTTGCAAGTTTGGGAGTGAGTTTCTTTTTATAACAGCAAACTTTCCCTGTTTTTTCATTGGGAATTGGAATCATATCGTTTTCACAATTACCATTAATTGCTAATGGGTTTCCACTTGGACAACCTCCAACAAGACGATTAGGCTTTGCTGTATATGAAGAATTCATATTATATTTAATGGATCCTAAAATTTGGTTGAAAGAATTTTGAATATGAGGTAAAATACTAATAACAGAAGATATTGATTTTGCTCCTTGAAAGTCTAAAAGACCCCAAGCTGTAAAATTAAAAGTTACTTTTCCTTTAGATTTGAAAGTTGCTTTTTCTACAGATTTAATCTCTTTAACTACATTGCTAGTGAGTGTATAGTCAGTAGTATGTTTAATAATTTCCTGAAAGAGTCTCATAAAGAAAGGCTTGAAATTTTTTATTTTATGCTGTGGACGTATTCCAAATAAATTATAACCAGACAGACTCATATTAGTTAGTTTTGGATTTTTAATATTTGTTTGCTTTGATAAAATAGTGTTTTGAATAATTGGAAAGAGGGCGAGGAAATCTTTTTCAATGTTCTTTAATAATGTTTCAATATTTTCATCAGCTGAACTATCAAGTAAGAATACCTTTTGTTCAAAGAGTCCAATATTAGTATTTATATCTGCGGATTTGGGGATTCTGAAACTTATACTATGAAAGGTATTTCCAAGTTTGTATTTCCCTTGTGCCCACATTAAAATATACTTGGAATGATCTTCGTTTTTTATGAAAGCAGACTTTTCATTTTTGTACGCGACTAACCTATCTATGGTTACGCCTTTACTAGTTTTTGGATCGCAGCCTTGGCTGCTGTTACACATTTTGATTGTATCGATTGTCAAATTGCCTTTCATAATTGGGAACTCTTGGTTTTTGTAAAGGTTAAAAATTGGTTTCAGTTTTAGAATTTTAGTGGATTTTTTCACGGATTTGGGATTAATGCTGAAGTTGATAAATGAAATTTTACAATCAGTTGCAAACCTAGATACGTTCATTTAATTTATATTAACAAAAAAAATTACTTTTTTGAAAACATTGTTTTAAAGATAGACCTTAGTCTATTTAAGTTTGTGTATTGTTCACTTACATTTATGCGCATAGTATTGATATATTCATAGTAATACAACTTTCCCATTTCTCTATGGGATTGACTTGTGAAATGTATACCATCTGAAGTACGTAATTGTGAAGTTTTAGAACATCTGGTGAATTGATCGTTATTAGTATTCAAGCTTCGCAAGACATTATTCTGCTTACTCAAAATTTTATTACTAATAGCAAGTTCTCCTACAATAAATGGAAGATTTTCGGATGCAAATGATTGTTTCCGATATTGTTGTATTAAATGTGTTAATCTTGATCTATAATATTCTTCAGACTCAAAACAATCGGCTTCTCCTTGATGCCACAAGATTGTATCAATGCACTTTTTATCTGCAGCTTTAAGTGCTAACGAGAGTTGGTTCACAGTTTGTTCAAAAATATCACCAGTATCTTGCTTGAACTGAAAACTAGACGAAATGAGTGAAGAATTAGGCTCAATCCAACGAGAAATAGATTGACTCCCAAAACCATACATAACAATCCCTATTTTTTTGTCATAGTTATATTTTATCCATTCCTTTGCAAAATGAAAACCGAATGATTGATAGTTTGCAGGTTTAGTTCCAATTGTATTTTCAAGATTTGCAACTTCCCAAACATTTCGGTAACAATTCCAACTCAAAATATTTTCATCTATTGCATCCTGCAAAGAAGTAGTTTCATACCATCCACCATAACCTTGTGAATTACTTTGGCCAGTTAATAGAAGAATGAAATCAGGCTTATGTTCAATATTGTTCACATACACATCAACAGTAATTGATTTGTATGTATTGACATCGTTTTTCTGATAAAAGTAAACTTCATTAGAGTCAATCTTGAAAACACCAATAATTTCAAAAGAATCGGAAGTTTTAATAATTGTGGCATTTTTCACATTCAAAATGGGAACATTAGATTTTATTGAGACATCCAAAACGTTAATTGTGTAATCAGACTTTTTGTGAAAATCACGAAGCGTTTGATCAATTTTAAATGAAACATAAAACCATTCAGAGCCATTTGATTCATGTTCAAGCATAAAAAAATAAGCAATAACATCGTACGTTGAGTTTGAAATTTCATCAATGTTTGATATATAGCATTCATCCCTTTTATTGAAAAAGTTGAATGATTCATAAAGCCTCATATCACTAACTTCATCCACGTATTCACATGCACGTGTTGGAATATAGTAAATCTCTAATTTTTTGCTGATGAAAGAGAAGGTATTATGAGACAATGTCCAATCGCGATGCCCAAGCAAATTATTTCCGATTCCAATATCATACATAGAATTATTGATATTGTTAATTGCAAGTAATGTATTTCCTTCTGTTTCGAATTGAAAGCATCCATAATTTCCAGTTTCATGGAAAGTTTTGGAATTGTTTTCATTGACTATGTAATCGAATGGTGATGAAACAAAAGTTCCATACGGATAATTGCAAACTCCTATTGTATTTGAATGGACTTGTATATTTTCAATACGCTTTTGCAGAAGTTTTTGGTATTGTATTTTCAAATCTTCAATGTTTGAAGTAAATGCTTTCATTCTCAAATTGATCCAAGACTCATTTCCAACAATGTCTTTAATAAGCAAGAAATAAACAACTTCTTTGAATGGCTTTCGTTTTGACCTAAATTTATTGTAATCAAAACTGAACGAAATTTTATCAATGTATGGAATGTATGCAGAAAACAACAAACTTTGTTCAGAATTATTTAACAAAGAGTAAGACAATGTGGGCAAGATATAAATTTTCATTACTGCTAGTGAATATATTGTAGAATTTTGAGCATGTGTCCAGTCTTCGAAACCGAAAGCATTTTTCCCGATACCAATATCTTTTTGTTCAGAGTTAAAATTGTTATATGCAAACATACACTGGCAGTTGTTCTCACAATCAGTCAAAAATTGCATACATCCATACGTTCCAGATTCGCCTGATGTTATATTTGATTTCGAAAGACAGTTGTTTGACGGGGTATAATTATATGGTGTAAATTCAATACGGCAAGTTTTAACAACCCCAGTAAAAGTGTTAGAAAATATATTTACGTTCTCAATGTTTTGTTGAAAAATATGTTCATGCGTGCATGGAATGCACATGTGTTCAATATTTGCTGTAAATGGATCACAAGATAAATTCAAAAATTGGTGACCGTACACGAAACTAAATAACTCAATGTTATATCCTATTCTATCAAATTGTATCGTTTGACTATTATATTTGTACTGATATGTATTATCTAAAAGATTAACAACACTGTAAAGCATCATATTATTAATATCCATATATTATTATATTATTTTATTTCAATAACATGATTGTTATAGCAGGAAAATCAAATGCTACATTATCTACAAAAATTGCAGAAAATTTAAACTCGACACTATTTCCTGTAAATATTGCCAACTTTAAGAATGGTGAGATCAAAATAGAAATACAAAAAACAATAAGAAATGAACACGTGTTCATAGTCCAGACTGGGTATTGCAATTTATACATGAATTATAGTGTAAATGATATACTTATTGAAACATTGTTGATGATTGATGCGATTCGTCGCAGTAATCCAAAATCAATATCATTGGTAATCCCTCTCTTTTTTTATAGTAGACAAGATAGAAAAGATTTATCAAGAGAACCTATTTCAGCATCGTTTATATGTAGGATGTTTGAAACTTCAGGAGTTGATAGAATTTTGACAATAGATTTGCATTCACCTCAAACACAGGGGTTTTTTTATAAAGCTTTTGATAATTTATATTGTGTAAATGTATTACATTCAAAACTAAATGAATATTTCAATAATGATTTAACTAGGATGGTTCTCATATCTCCAGATGTTGGTGCAGTGGCGCGAACTTCTAAAATCAGCAAAATTATGAACATACCATTCACTGTTATATACAAACATCGTGATTCTGCAGGAAAAGTCATAAAAAATGAAATATTATCATCTAATCATGAGTATGGGAATAAAAAAGCAATAATTGTAGATGATATGATCGATTCGGGAGGAACATTTTTAAAAGCATGTGAATTGTTGATACAAAACGGATTTGCTGAAGTGTATGGCTGCATAACTCACGGACTATTCACAAGCGATGCAATTAAAAATATAAACGATTCGACATATATAAAAAAGATTTTTGTTAGCAATTCCGTTGATCAGACGAGCAATATTGCCAAGTCAACAAAAATTGTAGAATTCGATGTTTCATATCTCTTATCCAGTGCAATAACTAAAATACATGAAGGTCTGCCATTAGGAACACTATTTGAATACTGAGAACTAATGTACATTTGACATCGGCAAAACGAACTTAGAAAAAATTTATTACAACTTAAAAATCAAGTATTTCGTCAATAATACTATCATAACAATTATTAGTATCGATGATGTTATCAGTAAATGTAAGATTTTCACTGCCAAGGTTTTTTTCTAATATTTGACAACATTGTTCTATGTTGTGTGCGAATTCTATATTTTTCATGTCCTTAAAATCAAAATCGCAACATGAATTATATTGTTTGGATAATAAAGTGACAACGGGCAAATGACAGTTTAACATTTCGAAAGGTATTCTTGATGGATTAGAATATTGCACAATGAATCCTGATTTACAAGTGTTATATAAATTAACCAATTCTGTTTCTGATAATATTCCTAAATTATGGATTTTTCGGTTTGCGTTTGTGAAACCATTATTGTCAGAGCCAAATAAAAATACTTTGTTTAAAGTTTGCAACTTGGCTAGTTTTTCTGCAACTTGCAATGTTGATTTACCGTCTCTTCTAGGTTTCTCAGGCTGATAAAGCAAACAAATGGAATTCTCTCGTGATAAGTGAAGATTTATGTATTTTGTTTTTTCAATAGTGAATGGAATAGAAATCAACTTTGACATCAAAATTTGAGGTTGAACTGATTGAATATACGTTTTTAAATAATTCCCAATTGTTAGAAAAGTAAAACATTTTTCAGAGTAGGTATTTTGTGCGCAAAGATATTGTTCTGAATTTTTCGAATAAAACAAGAATTCAATATCTTGAACGAAGTACAATTTTTTACACCTGAATAGTTTTACATATTGAACAGACTCCCAAAATGTTGCAACAACTAAATCATATTCATGAATATGATTATTTTGCCAACCTCTTATTATATTACACATCGTAAAATCAAGCATATGAAATGATGTGAAAAATTCAAGTTCATTATCTATCTTTTGATTGAAAGATGTGTAAATGTCTACGAAAAAATATTGCTTTTGTAAAAGATTTATTAGCGAAATGATTGTTTTATGTCCACCAGATCCCCAAATAAAAGGAAAAGGGAAAAATACTGCAACCTTTTTACAATGAACATTTGTTTTTTGACATTTATATATATATTTTTCATTTGAAGGAATTTTCCAATGTGTGACAAGATCATGCATGTACAATGTTGTTTCGTCCATAGTACTTGATGAATGTTTGTAAAATCCATATGATGTTTTAAACTCATCTGTTGGGTTGACCAATTTACTGATATAGTTTGATACAACACTTACTTTATTTTCAAGAATGGTGTCAAAATCAAGTGATTTCAAAAGAACTGTTTGGCAATAATCAATATAAGCCTTGGTCTGAAAATTTAAAGGAAACATGTGCTTACAATCATTTTTCGAGCAGATTGGTTGAATTATACCATTTATTTTTTCATATCCAATACAAGTGCCGTGCTTCTCTGTTAAAAATATTTCTGAAATAGGGTCTATGTTGTTGATATGTTTGTACACACACGACATGTCAATGTAAGAAATCCGTTTTTCGTTTGGATGTCCTATTGGTTTGTCGATTCTTAAACCAAAGTAAATACTCTTAAATGCAACATTGTATGCTTTAGACAGATTTTTAGAACAAGATCCATTCCATCCAATGTCAACAATTGCTGTTGTTTCGAAATTTTCGATGTGTTGAAGCAAATATTCATGACAAATATCCTTCAATTTTTTTACTTTACCAAGTATTGATGGTTCAAGTAAAAACAATTTGCGTTTCAGAAGTTTGATTTCATCACTTGATAATTTGTCATCAGTTATTTTAACACCAGTTGACAACTCAAACAATAAATATTGATCTTCAGAAATGTGTAATCTATTGCAAATCTGTTTTGAAGTTAAATATCCATCAGAATCTAGAAATATTTCGGTTTTGCATAAATTTTCTTCTTTTAAAAACCCTTTTTCGTAACCAATGAAATGCGTGATTTGACGTGAAATTCTTATGTACTCAGCCGTGATGTTTAATTTGTAATGTTTGATTATAAGTTGAGCTAATTTATAGCATGGATGACAGTCTCTCGCACAAAACAAAATCGAATTAATTCCAGACTTCATGCATACGTCTAAAATCCAGGACGTAAAATGAAAAATTATAGGTGCAGACGTCAATATAGTTGATCTGTATATTTGGTCGTTTCCTGAATAATCGTGGCTTCTGTTATGCAAAACTTGATGAGCACATTTGAGTAGTTCATTGTTCATGGGATTATGCTCTTCTTTATATTCTGACCAGTTGATGTTTCGAGATGTTGCAATATCATTAAATGGTGTATAATTAGATATTTCCTCTGTATAATTAATTAAATTATAGCTACATAAACCATTTTTGATAGAATTCAAACAATCAGTAGTGTAATTGTCTCCAATATGTAATATTTTTGAAGGTGATATTTCCAGAATTTCTTTGCAAATATATTCAAACATTTCGCCATCATTCTCTTTTGATTTCTTTATTTCACAAGATAGAAAAATACCAACATAATCTATATCTTTCAGATATTGCTTCAAAAAATTTCTTGTGAAATAAGTGTCACTAGTGAAAATAATTTTATATCTTTTGGAAATAGTTTTTATAAACTTCAACATATGAACATTTACATATATATTTTCCATTTCTAAATCTTTTTCTAGTTGAATACTTTCTTCATCGTCAGCATATATCTCTTCGATTGTGTAATACATACCTTTATATTTATTACGTGCGGCAGTTTCTAAATTTTCCCTCGTACTAAGTGAAACATTCAATTGTTTTCTAATTTCGCTAAATTTTACACAATTGCGCATGAGAAGAGTATCAAACAGATCACATGATACGTATTCAATGTCTGACGACCAGTTCATGGGAATGAGATCAATGTTTGGTTCAATGTTTTGTAGTTGTTTGTACTCCATACTTGATTTTAATATGTCTTCCAGCATAAAATGTTTGTCATTTTTCAAATGATTATAATATATGAGTAAGCCAGTTGTATCAGCAGATCTTTTTAGAAATTTTAAGTACATTTGATTGATTCTATGACAAATTGAATCGTCTTCTATCAGTGAACATAAATCATCATTTGAGAGCGTTGTAGATAGACTTTTTATATGATCTTCATTGTTTGGAAGTGTTTTCAATATATCCATATACATCATATAATTAATATTTTTATTGACCTATTCCGCATCTCTGTGTTATGAGATCATAAAATTCTCTAGAAATATTACTAAAATTATCGTTTACGTATTGCTTCATAGTACACATTTCATCAGATGAAAGAGTTGGTTTGGATAAACCATCCAAAAAAGGGATAACATAATCATCTTGAAGTGGGTTTTTAAATTGATAAATAAGACGTTTCGTCCCGTGATACAAAGAATCGTATTTGTGCCCTACATTGTTAAAAATTATAGGGATTACGCCACAAACAATTGATTCTAGAACAACGTAAGGACAAGGATCATGTGTACTACTCAAAAATAAATAATCTAGTTCATACAATTCAGAATAGACATCATCTGTGAATTTTTTTATACACAAGTTATTTTTAATAACCGTACTAGGACCTCCTATCCAAACAAAATTGATATTAGTCAATATAGAAGATATATGTTTAAAATATGCGAAGTTCTTCCTTTTGTCATCAATGTTTCCAACCATTCCAATCACAACTTTTTTACTGTTATTTCTTCTATGGGAGCCAAAGTTCCAATCTGTTTTCCAAGGACATGACAAAACGATGTGCTTGTCATGTAAATCCTTTGCAATTTGATTTCCAACACAAACTATTGTACGAATATCGAACGTATTTGCATAGTCTTTAATGTATTCTTGACATAAAAATATAGACTTATCCAATACAATTTTTGATTCAAGTACATAATCAAATGCGAAATGCCAAGAAGAGAAAATGATTTGTTTTATATTGCCTCGCAAAATAATATCTTTCAATATTTGTTTATTATTATTAAATGAATAATGTGAATCAAATTTGAAAGGTAGACACAGATGTGTTTTAATACTTTTTTTGTTTAGAGTTTTACATAATTCCATAACGTAGGTCTTCGCACCACCATCACTCGTATGTGAAACAATTAACACATCGCAATCTAATATCGGAATAATTTCATTTGGTTGTTCTTTAAATTTTTTCCTACTTGCATATTCTTCACTTTTTAATATACCACCTTCAATAGATTTTATTGATATATTGTTCTTTTGATATAATTCATAAGATTCTCTGTCACAACTGCGACCGAGATGTTTTTCATATACTTCACACAATTCTTTGTGCTGTACATGTCGCTTCAACATCAATATTAGTTAAAGATTGTTTTTATAATTATTTTGTGACACATTAAAATTATGGAACACTTGGAAAATCAACTTCTTGTATATCTGTAATTCAAAAAAATTGTTGATTAAGTATTCAATACCATTTTCATTGAATCATTTACGTCACATTCATATGAATGTAAAAGACATTTTGTCACAAAATAACCGAACAAATTATCATCGACATTCAGTTGAATAGCACACATATTATATGATTGTTGTGTACCCATATACTTTTCCCCTGGCCAATATGAAAAAACAATATCGACACCTCGAATTTTGTTGTCATATTTGACGTCGTATCGAATTTGATCTTGTAATAACCTTTCATTCAATTTTACATCTTGTAACATGATCCAAGATTGGTCAGGCAGTTTTTTCCTGAGCATTATAATATCAATAAGAGGCCAAGGATGTTCATGACCACCATCAACAAATGCGAGAACATTCCCTTCAAATGTATTCAAACGTAAAGATGTATTTGGTGTAAACTGCCAATATTTTTCATATTGTTTGAATTCACTTGAAACTAAACACCCTATGCGTTCTTCACCATTGAATTCGTCAATATCGTAACTATATAGAAACTTTTCATCTCTCTTCTTTGAAAACAAGTTCAAATTGTCTGCAGCAGACAATATAAAAGACGAGGAAAATCCTGAAGCTACACCAATTTCAATCATTCTTGTTGGTTTCACCATCTCCATGAATTTGTAGATAAAAAGTGCATCGCCTGCTGTTATTTGTCCTCCAAAAACATGCATTTGTTTTGCAAAAAACTTACATACTGTGTCATTCGGCCAACAGATTCCCAACTTATTTAAGTCTGAAGGTTCAAATATATCAATTTCATCGCCATACGTTAACTTGCACTCTTCTTTTTTATTATTTAACATTTTTACACAGTCATCAATTGCTTTTTTAAAAGAGCCGTCAGCATACATGAAAACTGGCAAATTATGGTCATCAGATGCATCTTCGTGCACCATAATTTTGTTGTTTCTTTCTATATTTCTTATATGTTTAAAATCGTCTTCACTATTTTTGGAAACGTAATATTCAATATGTATTTTATCATTCTTTTCAATTAATTCTTTCAAGTCTACTATTGTATTTGATTCTCTATAGCTTGTTTGTGGATTAAAAACCAAAGCGACATCGTCCTCATTGTTAACTAACATGGAATACATGAGTGCAGCATATCCTCCCATGGAACAACCAATAAATATATTTTTTTTACATTTGCGCTTGTTAATTTCAGTAAAAATTTCAAATGTTTCTTGAGAATACCATGTATTTGTGATATCTTTGAAATATGTAAAGTTTACATTCATATCTCTAATTAAGTCAATCATGTAATAATTAACAATAGCTTCATTTGGATTTGTCCAACCTTCAAAACAAAAAACATGATAATCTAAATCATGAAAGTATTCGGTATTTTCAATATATAATGTTTTATTTGATTTGTACTCTGTATAAAGTTGATCAAATATGTTGTAATTTAAGAAAAAGTTATGATTGTCCGTGTTGTATGCAATTTTTAAAACATTTTCATTTTCAAGTTTTTCAATTAATATAGCGTCCCATGAATTATTTTTTGGATAATGTATAATATGTCTCCCTTTTGATGTATTTACGTGTTTTAGAATGTTTGTTGTATCTGTATCATCAAATTTCATTACCGGAATAATTGATGTATTATTATAATGTTCTTCAATGAAAGTTCTTGTTATATTAAATTGTGGACACCATGTAATACACGTTGCTTCGAAATAAAAAGCTAGATAATTTGCCAAATATCCGCCCATAGATACACCTACAAAAATTACGTTTGAAATATCTGTTACATTTTCAGTTAACCATCCTAAAATAAATTTTAACTGTTTTTGATACCAGTTATTTGACAAGTCTTTGATACATATATAATTATGATGTTTTGATATACTAAAAAATTCATAGTTATACTTAGAATTTTCTGTCTTATTATAATTTGAATTGCAAACTATATATGTTTTACTTGATTTTTTCTCCTGTAGATCCTTATATATAATCAAATCATTTTCTTCTAAGACGTTGTCTGTCATTATAATATTATTAATTAATTTAATTTATTACATTATAACGTTCATCACCTTTAAATATATTATCTTCGTGTATATTAATGCAAAAAGAAGTATGTAACTTTGATTTGGCTTCGGTGGACAATATTACATACAACGACATTCAACCTGGATTCAGTAGAATTGGGTACCAACTGGAACTTGCCCATCCAACTTATGGCTTTCAGCACATTTATACAGAATTTCAAGCATTTAGTCAAAATATTTCAGATTATGTCGTCCCAAACAACAACAATGTGTTATTGAATATCCCAATAAACGACTTAACTATAACAGGCAATGGAGAAACAGAACTTCATGTACAAGATGGTCATATAGAGTTTTCTAGTTTCAACTATTCTCCACTAGATCATGAATATAATACAAATGATAATTTACACATACAAAAGGGAATTGGAAACTATGGTTGTATGCAAATACATAGGGGTAATGACGTTATTTGGGCTTTCAACTGTTTTCATTGGAGTCCAGAAGTAGGTATAGGAAACAATCCAAATGGACACAAAGATTGGACATTCACACACAATGTTGGTGAATACAACATCAAACTTATGAAAATTTTTGCATTATATGACACTCCAAAATTAGAAATTCCTGCTCTTATCAACATGCGTGGAATCGCTCATGGTGATTCTCCTCAATGGGATGCTTTAACGCAAACATGGGGAATCACTCAAATTCCATTTCAGTCAAATTCTTCAAATTATCTTGAACCTAATTTTATTATTGCATTAACTGGTCAAAGTAATAGTCAAGGAGCAAATACAATGTATGATAGTTGTAATATACAGGATAAAGCACATCATCGTATATTTGGTTTTAATGGCACGCAGTGGAATATTGCTGATTTAAGAACAGATTCATTAAATGTTGAGTATACTGGCAGCCAATGCTTGGCTTTTCATTTTGCTAAGCGTTTAGTTGAAGCTTACGATGATATAAGACCTGGAATAATTAATTTTGGAAAAGGCGGTCAATCAATACAACGTTGGGATGTTACTTTAAATGGAGATATGTTTATTCAGCATAAATCTCTAATCAATAAAGCACTTGATCAACTCAGTTCCAAAAATACAATAGATGTTGTTTGTTGGCATCAAGGAGAACAAGATGCATTGGATGGTATGAGTGAAACTGATTATTATGACAGTTTAAAACGTGTTATAAATCAATACAGAAGCGACTTTTCTAGTCATCATGCACTAACTCCATTTATTGTTGGTGAAACTACAGGTGCATATCAAGGTGTAGATAAAGGCTGGGAAAGACTAAATACTCAATTGAGAGATTTAAATAAGGATTCGTGCAAATTCACAAAATGTGTTCAATTAATGGATCTGCCTCACGCCGGTGATGCTATCCATTTTAGCACTGATTCGCAAAGAATCATGGGTACACGGTATTTCAAAGCATTCAGAAGTATGTTTGAAAATGTTTGAAAATTTTTTATATTCATTATAATACAATAACATGTCTCTCGGGCTTATAGCTTCTCATGACGATTTGATCAAACTTTGTGGAGTAGATACAACTTTAGCTGACAAATTTTCTAACGTTTTCCCAACTTTTATCAGCGTTTTTGATCCCGCAACATCTTTAGCATCTAACCCAGATGCTATTTCAGGAGGTTTCTGGACAAATAAAAGAGGGATTTCATGCAAGCGTGGTGTAGGAACTTTCAATATTGAGAAATATACAAAATTTTTCATCGAAACAAAAAAAGCGTATTTAGAAGATCCTGAAAATAAACCTGACATTGAACGTTTCGGGTATGATTGTTATGCTTACTTAATGGCGTATGAAGAAGATATTTTAGAGACCTATTCTAATAGAGACGATCTCAACAATTTACAAAAGGCAGCTTTACACAAAGTTGAAGTTGGTTTAGAAGACAAACCCGTAGACTACTTAAAATATGTTGCTACTTATGATGATCTTGTTTTCATGACTAACTCAACTAAACCTTCCAACCAAACTCCTGAAGCTTATACCAAATATATGGGTGAAATGCACTACAATAGTACTGGTAAGGGAGAAATACATATGGGAATCAGACCATTAGTTGACTTTTTCGATGCAGTCAAATACATAGCTTCATACCCAACAACATTCAACTCTTTCAAAGATCCTCAATCTGGAAAAGTTGATGAAGATAAAGCTACTATTGCATATATCACAATTGGTGCCACTTGTGGTTTACCAAGAAATGCTTTCTCGCCTTTTATATATCTTGCAAATAACCCAGACATCGTAAAAGAAGACATTTATGTTAATGAACAAATATCTGAAAAGAAAGTTGCCAGTATATGGTTAGATAAATTCGGCTCTGGCGTTGATCTTACTAAATTTGATTTAGAGGATTTTAAAGAACAAAATAAACTTGATGAAAATGAAGACCCCTTCAAAGCATTTGTTAACATTAAACTTAGAGAATACAAAGCAGAACTCAAACAACAAAATACTTTATTCAAACAAGCTAAATCATTCTGTAAGTCTTTGAAATCTAAACCTCAAGAAATTCAAGAAGAAGTCACTGAAGTTACCACAGATGTCAAAGAAATTGTTGTTGAAGAAATTAAAGAAGTTAAAACAAAACTTCAAAAATTTCTTGCTTTGTTTTCTTGCTTGAAAAAACCAGTTGCAACTGAAGACGTCAAAAAGTAATCAATCTTTCCATTCTATTACATCTTTATCACTTATCATGTATATTACTCTAGGTAATAACCTGTTACCATTCACTATTGTTTTCCACACCCTGTATTATATAGTCTTACAATGGCAATATATTACAAAGTTGCGCTTATAATGATTTATCAAGAATTATATTATTGTTAAATTTTGAATTCAACATTTAACAATGTATGCAAACATATTTTATTATCTATTATATTAACGATGGACGTTCTCATGAGGTTTGTATGGTTTTGCGCCTACACTACATTTTCTATAACTCAACTAATTACAATAATTCGTGTTAATGGTATAAGTTCTAACATTCAAGCATATGTTTCTGAACATATGACTCCGCATCAACTACTAAACAATACATCACCAATATATAATATCTCCGACCTTTACAATTCCACATTAGCAGATATTACAGCAACTGAAGAAATTGACGACAATACATTTAACCAAACTATTTCTAACCTTTCTAACGTCACGGTAGCAGATGTCATACCAACTCAAGAAATTTATAACAATACCTTAAACCAAACTGCAGATTTTGCATTGAACTACAATAACACTAATAATTATGAAACAAGTTTGATATCATTTTATGGTTTGTCAGACTTCCCTTATCAAGAATATAATGAATCCTCTCAACCAACACCAAGTTCTCCAACACCTCCACTACCAAGTCCTCCACCTCCACTACCTAACCCTCCACCTCCACTACCAAGTCCTCCACCTCCAGTACCTAACCCTCCACCTCCACTACCAAGTCCTCCACCTCCACTACCTAACCCTCCACCTCCACTACCAAGTCCTCCACCTCCAGTACCTAAC
>MDTC01159073.1_pt1 | contig 17365 bp, 16 predicted proteins | sample 811181 | NCBI WGS metagenome assembly MDTC01 (sample SAMN05326644, study PRJNA326480) | marine metagenome | isolation source: seawater | place: Pacific Ocean: North | collected 2011 | reverse complement strand
ATTGGTATCAAGTATTCCAGATTCCTTTACATTACCAAGTAAATCCAATTCATCGTTTACAGGTCCTGCTATTTTCCACCTCAAGCTGAATACTTTATATAAATTTCTATCCAATCCATTTTCAGAACCTATATTCTTAAAATCATTTAGTGTTATTTCTATTATTTCATCATCATTTACTTTTGAGGCAAAGTATCTTGTGAAATATCCGTTTGTTCTATCCTTATCAGTAGGTTGTACAACTGCCGGATTTGGTTTTGATGATTGTACTATATCTAAGGTTTTGATATTATCATATTCAAAGTTTTTGTTTAAATCAATACCAATTTCATTTTGTTGGTTTAGTATAACAACGTTTACATAAGGTATTAATTTTTTTGATATACCATCTACGAATGATGATTCTGTAAATACTTCGCCTGTAGTATATGAATGAAATTGACCTATGTATTCAGTTCCATCAATTAACATCCATTCACCACCATCGGTTTCTAAACCATTGTTGATTTGACCTTTTGTGTAATATGCTCGTTGTCTTTTATCCATATTAGTTTCCAACTTTCATAGCGGTATCTATGCTAGTTTCCCAACCACCTTGTCCATCAAATGAATGTTCTATACCAATTATAAGAAATCTAACATCAGCATTTGTCTCTTGATATTGTCTAGGTAATCTATCAACTTTTATAGGTTGTAAAAATCCCAACCCATGTATACCATCTATAGTAACATTTAACTTTAAATTATATGGTAGTGTAACAAATGTACTATCAGTAGAAGTATCCGATGTTAATGTTTTTCTAAACCCATCAATTAAATTGGCAGTTGTATTTTTACTTACACCATTAGATAATATAGATGTTTTAGTAGCATATAAATCTACCATTCTTGATTCGAATGTGTTTGTTATATCTGGTATTTTGCCACCTGATAACGACTGTAGTGGTTTTATGTTAAAATCACCTTGTTTAACTCTACCAACTGTAGTTGCTAACATCGTATCCACATCAAAATCGGAACTTAAACTAACACTTTTAACTATACTACCCGGACCCATTACTTTAAAAGTATAATCTGATTTTTCAGGTTTTACTTTTTGTACTTCATTATTATTAAATATCTTAAATTTATTTGCTTCTATTTTTGAGTTACCAACATCAGTAACATCCGGAACAACTTGTATATTAACCAATCCACCAGAAAGTTTATTGATATCATCTGATAACGCTTTTATTATATCAACTGTTTTCGGTGGGCTTTGTTTATTCATAACTTTACTAAAAGAGCTTTCGTAAAATTCTCTAAAAACATCTATCGATATGGCTATATGTCTTATATCTAATTCAGTAGTACTACCAAGATTAATCACTTGTGCAAAATTATGCCCCTCAACAGCACCCCTACTATAAACTGCAAATTTTCCAGGAAATATATATCTAGTTGGGTCTGCTGAACCAAATGTTTCTTTTTTTAAAACCCTTTTGTTTATTTCTATATTTGGTACTTTTATTTCAGTTTTATTACTCATAAATTCAAACTGAGAATCTCCTGGAATTTCATCTTGAATGAATTTTATTAAATCTTCAAACCCAATATAAGAAAAAACTTGGGTATCTGGTGTTTTGTTATCACCAACATTTATACCAGTTAAATAAAATCTAAATTTATTTCTGTAAGATACTGATTGCATAATACCATTACCAATTGGATTTAATTCACCACCTTCAACACCAAAAGCGCTGTAACATTTAGCTAGTAATGCCATTGGTGGTGTAGCTGAAGTAGCACTATCAATACCCAATGCATCACGCTCCGTATCTAATAATCTACACACTACCGATACACTCTGATTACCCATTAGAACACCTTCTGTAAGACCGCTTAAGGTACAATCAAACGAACCATCGGTACTCATAGAAAATCCAAAATTATAAACATTTATTATTAATTCACCATCATTAACATTCCGATTACCACCACCATATGACCATCCAAATTTTATTTTAACATTAGCACCTAGTTGAAAGAATTCCCGCTCTATTTCTGTAATCTGGTCTACTGTAAAAGCTTTGAACTGTATATCCACTTGTGATATATATGCATCAAATAAATCACTACCACCTGTAGCTTTAATGGTAGCTGATTTTAATAACGGTTTAAATGATTTAATATTATTAGGACTTCTAAAAAAAGTATCAATGTACCCATCTTGATTAGTAACTCCAATTGTAGTTCCACCATTAGGAATTAATGCAAAAACTGGCAAATAATCAATAGCTGTAGTAGCATTGGGGTCATCATCAACACTCATAGATTCAAAATAAAAATAAGCATATTTTTTATACATCCAATCTTCTTGTGATGTACGTACTGCCCCTTCCCTACGTTCTAACTCTTTTATAACTTTTGGATTTAACTTTGGGTTAAAATTAAACTCTGCCATATCTTTTAACTATTTAAAATATCATATTTTTCTAAAATAAATGAAATATCAGTTGGTATTCTAATTTGCCTACCTAACGGTACTACCAAATCACCCTTACCTATATTATTAGCTATAGCAATTATCCACCAAAGTGTAATATCGTTGTAGTATTTTTGTGCTAATAAATCAATTCTATCACCAGATTGACCTACTATATAAATATCCGTTGTAGATTTACGTATTTCTGGATATTTAACTGTTTTATAATACCGTTTACCCGATTCAGTTTTTTTTATCTGTATTTCCGAATATCTTCTCATATTTTACTTTAAGTTTGTATAATCCCTATACCTGGTATAGAACCACCCGCCGCTGATTGAATATCATCTATTTCTGCTTTTTGCTCGGGTGTAAATGTTGTAATATTTTCACCATCTCCCACGCTAGTTATCAAATCACAACTATAAACTTTACTACCTAAATGTGGTAGTGAATTATCACCATTATTTGGTAATAGTTGTAATGTTATGCTTATATCAATAGCTCTAGGAATTTGTTCAAATGTTTTATCTTCTTTTAAATCAATATCCCAAGACACATCATCCGATATAGTATACCCCAAACTACTTATAAATGCTAATTCATTATTCCATAAACTACCCAATCTAAACTTAATCAATGTACCACTATAACCCGTACTACTATAATCAGATGGCATTGTCATTGTAGATAAAAACTGTAATTTTTTCCATATTGGTATCATTTCTAATTTAGATGTTGCAATAACTTTAAAACTAAATGTCAAACTTCTACTGAATGATGAATATTTATACGCTGAATCCGCTCTTCCATTATATTTTATAGGTTCCCAATTTGGTGAAAATGTTTCACTAATACCACTTACTATACCTCTAAATTGAACACTTTTTGTATCAAATTGTGTTTTAAACGGCTTGAACCATAAATTTACAAAATCTTCTTGCTCACCATCACCAATGTTACTAGCATTTATATTATCGTGTCTACCACCATCAAATTTAGTCAAATCCCATTCATCCCTTTCATTTAAATTAGCTATTGGCGTACCTACAGTAGTACCAAAATTCTTTTCAGTAATATAATTATCTGTTTCATAATTAACATTATCTGTTAACTTATTATGTTTATTATCAGATGATAATAATTTCCTAAAATCACTAAATCCACCCGCATCCCGCCTACTAACCTGGTTTGATAATCCATATACGGTTGTTTCGTATTTTAGTATATCAATTTCACTATTAGATTTTTCTTTATTTTGTACCACTTCCGGTACTACACCTATTGAATTTTCATTATGTAATAATTTACCAGCCAATCCAAATAATTTCTTTTCATCATCATCAGTAGGTACGGAAACAAATGGCTTGGATTCCAATTTACTTACGGGTGCTGTTTTTACAGGACTGTAACCAGTATTAACATCAGTTTTATATAATACTGGATTGATTGTTTGTTTAGTTAATCCACTATCAAGAAGAAATCCTGATTTATAATGATTAGCTACTTTTGCAAAGTTTTTGAATGTATTTGTATATCTCGTAGTGGTTGTTATTCCAATACCATAAAATGAATCAAACCCACCAAACAAATCAGTTTGTGTTGGTAGGATTGTATTAAATTGATATGATGTTAGTATAGCGGTTTCGATAGTATATATATTTTCTAATTTTTCACCAGCACCACCCTCACGTTTTAATGGTGTATTAAATGGTAATAACCCACTTCTATTCGGTTTTAATCCTAAGTGTTGTGAACCCACCGCTGTAAGTAAATTAGCAGGTGTCCATATTTTGTTTGATTTATTTAACCTCTGCATTCCAACTTGCTTAATACCCCATAACTGACCCTTTGGTGATAATAACCAAGAGCCAATTCGTGCGGTATCAACTAATGCTCGTGTCGTTGATGATATTGTACCACCTCTTATAAACCCATCATCAAATGATAATCCAAATTGACCGTAATCTTCTGGATTACCATTCTTTTTCTGAATACCACGTAGGATTAATGGATGATTTAAAAATGGAATCGTTGTGTTGAATGAATCATCTTTTAGGTTAAATTTGTTATAAGCATTTTCTAAAAATGATGGTGAGCCATTCAAATCTTGCAGTTGTGATATTCCATCATTTGTTAAATTAGTATCTATGTAATATTTCCTATCTGGATTATATCTTTGTGTATCGGGTGTTGAACTACTATTTAGTTTAAAACTACCATATCCTGGTGTAAAACTTATACCCGGAAATGAATTTTGGAAATTACTAAACTTTGAATTGGTACTATCAAATATAGTATTGTTTGGATTTATTCCAATGAATTTAGTATCATCTTTATTTTCAAATTTAGATGTAAACCCACTAGCGTGTATATCTGATAAGTAATTAACTTCACTTGGCGTTTTAGCAGTTTTTTCATGACTTGGTTCAAAGTTGAAATTAGATGGTGTGGTTTCACCTAAGAAGTTGGAACTATTATTGAAGTTTGATACATCAGTTTCACCCAAAAAGTTTGATGAATTATCCATTTTATTTGGGTCAGTTTCACCCAAAAAGTTTGATGAATTATCAAAGCTTGATATTAATGTTTCACCTAAGAATTTAGATTCATTATCCATCTTATTAGGGTCGGTTTCACCTAAGAATTTAGATTCGTTATTGAAATCAGATGGTTTAGTTTCACCTAAGAATTTAGATTCATTATTGAAATCAGATGGTTTAGTTTCACCTAAGAATTTAGATTCATTATCCATCTTATTAGGGTCGGTTTCTCCTAAGAAATTAGATTCATTATCGAATTTAGTTGGATTTGTTTCACCTAAGAATTTAGATTCATTATCCATCTTATTAGGGTCGGTTTCACCAAGAAAGTTAGATGCATTATCAAATTTAGATGGTGTAGTTCCCCTTTTAGTAGGATTGGTATTTGGTTTAGGAATATCTGACATAGACTTTATCAATGAACTCAATGGGTTTTGGTTCACTTTTTTATTTACTGATTCAACCTTTTTATTAACCAAAGGGTCTTTCTTTGGCATTCTAAATTTTGAAAGGTCGGATTTTAAATCTTTTAATGCCATTTATTATCTCCCATATCCACTTGTATTTATACTATTCTGTTGATTTTGTACTTTTGTTATTGCTGATACTACCTTACCATCAACTGTCATCATTATTGGTTGTGTTTGGATATCACGCCTTAACCCTTTTATTTCATTTATCAATTCACCAAAATTCATACCACCACCACCAATTAATCCAGGTGCCGCTACTAAATCATCATTTGGTGATAATTCAAATAAACCACCTTCTTTCGTAGATACTGTTGTTTTACCATCTGCGGGTGACATTACATCACCTACTTTTTTTGCTGAAGCCAGCTGTGTCATCATACCAGCAACTGCTACTAATGCTAATGGTGGTCCTAACGGACCTAACAAGCCAAATCCGGTAAATATAGCACCGATTGCACTAGTTATTAAAGAAACTGCTAATGGTGCTAATGTTATCACCAATGCACTAAGTAGTATTTTTGACTCACTAATACCGGTTATCATATTACCAATAAACCCCACTATGGAACTAAATATATCAACAATACCTATTAAAACAGGCGCTATGTTAATGAATATTTCTTGCAGTTTCTCAGTCGCCATATTCATTTTTTCTTGTGCTGATATACGTTGTTTATCAGCTATAAGCTGTTTCTTCTTCTCTTCACTCAACCCCTTTGCATTATTAATATCTTGTATTGTAGCATCAGATAAATCCATATTCAATGCCTTATTCAATTCCATAGTTTCTTTCATTTCATCCAACTGTGAAAGTTCCATACCCATAGCATTTGCTATAGCTTCTCTTTGTCTCGGCATCATTTCAGAAATATCACCAATTTCTTCTAATTGTTTTCGTTGTAGTTCTATAACTTTACCTTGGTCACCCATTAATTGAGCTCTACGTATTTCACTATTGTTTATTTTTACACCGGCTGCTAGTTGTGCTGTTAGTTCACTCTTTAAAGATGATTCGATTGATAATGTTTTTTCTGCAGCGGATGATGATGCTTCTAAACTTGTACCCATCGCTTTAGCTAAAGTAAGGGCTTTAGTCATTTCTGTTACGTTTCCTTTGAAATTAGCTTTCATAGTAGCGGATAACCCTGCGATATCCTTTAATATATCTTTCATACTAATACTAGCACCAGTACCTTCATTAAACTGTTCTACTACACCAGCAACTTCCATCTTCAAAGATTCAGCATCAGAACCTATGGATTGTGTAAATTTGTTTAAATTCGCCGCTTCATCCCCACTTAAACCAAAAAACTTTGTTAGTTCGGCTTGACTTTTTAACATATCATCAGAAAACTTAGCTGTCATTCCTGTGGATTCTGCTAACTGCATCTGTGCTTCTGCTATCTCAGAAGTCATTAAATTATTCGTAGAATCGCTTATACTTTTAAAAGATAACTGCATATCCATTGCCGCATCTTTTGATATGCCTAACTCACGAGATAATTTAGTAACTTTTTCATCAAAATCAAATGCAGTTTTTAGTGCCGTTATTACGGCAACAATTGGTAGTATGGGTAATAGTGATTTTAAAAATAACTTACCAAACGATTTGACACCAGTACCTAAGCCGGATATACCATTTTTCATATTTGATAAAATATTTTCTTTAAAATCTTCTTTTATTTTATCGAAATCGAAAGATGTTGCTAATAAATTACCTATTATTGGTATACTTTTAATGGAACTTTCTATACTATCTAAAAATTCATCTGTTTTATTATTTAATACATCTGTAAGTTTATTTTGTTTTTCTTGTACTTCGGCTTGAGCTTCTAAAACTAATTGCTCATCATACCTTTTTTGTAATTGTTCTGATATTTTTTCGTATTGTTTTTTGGTTAAGTCAGCTTCGTTTTCTAATAAAATTTTAGTAGCCTTCTTGATTTTTTGCATTTCCGATAACTGCTGTGATTGGTCTAATAGTGTTGATGTTATATCATTTTGTATTTCTCTTCTCTTTTCAAGTCTATTAAGTCTATTTTGTTCAGTCTTATTTAATTCTTCTTGATTTTCAAGAACTTCTATACTTTTATCACTAATTATTTTGAATGAATCAGATACATCTTTGGCGTGTTGGTTTGCCTGACGCATACTATCTGCCAAACTATCAGCATAACTCTTATAATCTTTTAATTCATCACCATTATCCATAATATCCTAATATTTACTTTTTTTTATTAAAAATAGATGGTAATGGTTCATTTGGATGATTTTTTTTCCAATTTTGAATAGCGAATTCTAATTTACTTGCCGCTTTGATAGTATCATTATATGCAGATTGAACATCCGGGTCATTTTTAAGTTTTTTTGAGAAAAATTTAAATAATAGATTTGTTATAATACCCTCTGATACTTGTGATTTTTTGGATACATTTACCGCAACCTCATATATTCTTGTTTTATATTTCATTGTAAATTCCTATTTGTAATAAACTATATATCAATAAATATCAAAAGGGATTAAAAATATTAACCCCTTTTACTTACGTATACTTTTTATTTTCTTAGAATGCTCATCGTATGCTTTTTTCTGTTCTTTTTTGAATTCTACTATTTTCTTAATATAGTATTTCCTAGCCCATATTGGCATATTATAAACATCTGAAAATGTGAATCCGCCATTACCATGATATATTAAATCAAATATCTGGTTATGTATTAACTGCCTATCTCTACTACTCAGGCCAAAAAAAGGATGCCTGCATCGGCATCAACATTTCCCTCCCTTCACCGGTTTCATCGGATATAAATTCAAATGTTAAGTCAATATCAGGTGAAACTGATTTTATGTACTTTCGTAATTCCTTAGAATCAACAGCGAATAGTTCATTATCTACAAAATCATTAATATATTTTTTATCAGTTTCACCATCTACAGATATTATAATCGATTTAAGCCGTGTACTTAATTCACGAGATGTTCTATCTTTCGATTTCTTTGTGTTCTTCAATTGCCGTTTAACATACTTTTCACTACCTTCAGTAGCTAACTTAAACAATATAGTTCTTTTCGAATTTGGTAATTTAAATTCAAATTCATTTTTGTATAGTTCAATTTGATTTGAACCATCATATTCTTTATTTTCAAATTGACCTAAATCTATAGTTTCTTTTTGTTTTTTTGATGTAAATGGGTCTGTAATATTTACTTCATAATCTTTACCATATCCCAAAATCCTAGCAGCAACCATTATAGCATTTTTATCACCAACTATTAAATCTTCATATTTGATAGATATACCATCACCATTACCCATAATCATAGATTTAAACAATCTATCTAATACAGTACCATCTCTAACATATGAGTGTGTTGTTAATATATCTTCTTCCCTAGCAGTCATATATTTCATTTCAACCTTACCACTTGATAGTGGATTACTTTTAGGGTAAACAAACCCGTTTGATGGTAATTCTACTATTTCTGTAGGAAATTTGTATTCAGAAATTTTTTGTTGTTCATAGTTCTGTCTTGCCAACTCTACCATTTCTTGATTAGTAGTTGGATTTTTGTAATCATCTTGCAATTCGTTGCTCATAGTTTATAACTCCATTTTTGAAACTTACATTATCTTAATATAAATATAAAAATAATAATTTATAACGTAAAAAACCCTTGACGTAAGCCAAGGGTATCATTTTTTAATTTTTAATTATTTAACCAATCCGAATATTAGTATTGTAGTATTGCGTAGTCGTATCTAAGTGATAATTCAACTGTTGCTAAATCATTACCGCTATAATCCATATCAGAAAATGTAGCTGAATTAATAAATGCACCTTTTAAAGTCCATTCTTCAACCTTATCACCAACCGGTCCTAATGAATTGAAAGTAATATCTTTTTTATAGAAATCGGAATACCCATCTCTACCAGTTACAGATTCATGATGTAATCTAACCCACTCCATTACAGCCTGTGCTGCTGATGGTACGACCGGGTCATACAAAGTTACCGATACTTCAGACCATTCACTTTTACCTTTAACGTACCTTTTAACATTAATGTGGTCTATAGCTACATTGTTGTTAGTGATATCAGGTCTGTTAGCTGATTTGATTAAATATGCAGGTATCCCTTCAATGTACATAATAAATCTATTCGACATCTTTGGTTCAAAGGATGTGAACATTATCTCATTAGGGTCTAATAATTGTGCCATTTATTTTTCTCCGTTGTTATCTATTCTTTTATATAAATATACACCATTTATTTTTTTATTCAGGGAATGCCGCGCCTGTTGGTAAAATGTTGAAATCTAATACAATAAATTCAGCTGTTTTAGCCGGTTGTAAGAATATTTCACCAACCATAATGTTTCTATCAATTACATCTGGTGTATTATTTGTTTCATCCATTATCACTCTAAATGCAAATAATCCTTGCCTTTGTTGTACTGATTCCAAAAATGGATTTACGATTGATAAGAATCTATTTCGTGTCGCTGATGTATTTTGTTCAAACACTAAGAATCTTGTAGATGATGCGATAAATTTCTTAACTGCTATCAATAATCTTCTTACGTTGATTCTATCTAATGCCGATGGTTTAGCCTGTAATGTTTTCTGTCCAAATACAGTTACACCCTGTCCTGGGAATGTTGCAATTGGATTAACTCTACCCTCATACAATTCATCCCTTTCAGCTCGTGTCAATCTTGTCTTAGCTTCAATAACATTTGTTAAACCACCACGATTTAATCCAGCTGGTGCGAACCACTCTGCTGCAACTTGGTCGTTAAATGCCATAACACCCGGCAGTACAACTGATGGCGGAACCCATACAGGTTTATTTTTATCAGTATCCAATATCTTAACCCACGGATAGTAGGTTGCTACATAATTAGAATCAAATGATTGAACTGTATTCACAACCGTTGATATGTTATCAGCGTATGCTGCTGCATCCATTACAAAGAACGTATCTTGTCTATCTTCACAAGTATCTTTAGCGAATGTTGTAACTGAACTATGTAATCTGTGTATCAACCCAGGTACTACTAACATATTCATATCAAATTCATCTGGATTAGATACTGCGTTTATAGCTTTTCTAAATGAAACCGTACCTGCGGCAGTTGCTGATGAACAATCATATCCTTGTGTATTACCAGCGGTAATTGATGAACCAACTGAAACAATTCTACTTGGTTTGAATCCATCAAAACCACCTTGAAATGGAACTAAGAATTTCTTAGATGCCAATGTTGTATTCGTAGTTAAATCTATTGAACCACTATATGGTGATGCTGATGTTGGAAAGTTAGCATCTGCTGATTGGTTAAAATCACCTAAGTTAAATGCCGAACCAACTGTAGCTGTTGATGAATCCGGCGTTGGTAGTAAGAATGATAAATTATCAGTTACCGATAAATCAAAATCAAAACCAAAGAACTTCTTAGCATTGTATATACTATTAATAGTCTGTGCTGAAACGTAAGTTGGATTTGGAATTGTTAATGTACTTCCAAACGGATTTTGTAGTGCCGCAAATCCAAATGGTACTAATGATGGGTCTATACCTTTGTTTGTAACACCAGCTGATACTTCAACTCTAATATTTTTACTATTGTTTGTATAATCACCATTTGTTGAAAGTTTACCATTAGAATCAACAGTTATGTATTTATCACCAATTACTCTTGAAATGTAGTTAGGTGAATCAGGGTCTAAGTTTACACCTTGAAATGTTTCAACTATGTTTGGTCTGATATCTGAATCAGTAACGCCTACAAATGGTGAACCATTAATTTTATCTTGGTCAACTCGTCTTACTACTACCGAAAACGAACCATATTCAGAACCGGGTACTGTACCTGCTGCTTTGATATCTTGGATACCAATTTTGAATTCATAGTTGGTTGCCGTACCATGTGATAGTGTATGGAATTTAATTAAATCAGTTGTAACACCACCAACTTTTTGAGATGTAATAAAAGGTGTTGATGCTTCTGCATATGCTTTTGTATAATCTATATCAGATGCCGTTATAGCGGTAACCGTTACTAATTCACCCGTAGCAAATGATGCTGATTGGAATGTTTTAAAGTTGGCGTAAGTATATGCTTTTTGATTACCTCTTGGTGAAAACCCAAATGTTTTTGTAAAGTAGTTTGTGTTTGTTGGGTTTAATGATGCCGTAAAACTTGCAGCAGATACTTCTGAACCAGATAATGTTAATGAAAACAAAGATGCGGTTACATTTGCTGAACCTAAATGGTCAGTTAATGCCCCTTTTATGAAAACATCAGTATCAGATATTACATTAAAAGTTGGATGTAATATAGCGGCAACTTTCTGGCCTTGTGATGATGATATTTGTAAAGCGATTGGATTTTCTAAGGTATATCCACTTGAACCCAAAACCCTAACAATTGTAGCAGTACCAGCATCTTCTAAGTAGTTTTTAGCTGTATATGGTAGGTATGAATCTTCTGTTAATCCACCAAAAATTTGTTGGTATTCTTGAAACGATTCAACCTGTGTTGGTACAAATGCTGGTCCCTTTACTGTAGAGCCGATAAGTGCAGCCCCTATTTCTCCAATTCCTTGTGGTAGGAACGATAAATCTTTTTCTCGTGTAAATACACCAGGACTTACTATTCTTTCAGACATTTATTTTCTCCTTAATTATTAATATTGTGTATATACTATAAGTATATTAGATTGACACAAAACGATTATGAATTAGATGATTTGAATATACCAGTATTTATATCCAATTCACCCTCACCATATTTTTTCTTTAATTCACTTGCCAACTTAACTTCAGATTCTCTTAATTGTATATAATCTGATTTAAGACCATCTTTATATTTTTTTAATGATTCCATTTGTTTTTCTACCAAAATAGTTTCCACTTCAATCTCACCAAGCTTGGCAGTTATTTCTGAAAATTTTGTTTTGAAATCATTAATTTGTTTCATTTCACTGTCTGTAAATTTTATAACTTGTGTTTCTTTCATAGTTTTTATTGAAATTGTGCTAAATGTTCTGTTATCATTTGTATATACTTATCTTTTCTTTCTTCTGTATATACATCATCAGTTGTTATATTAGGTAAATGAGTGTTAATATCTTTAACAGCCCCAACTTGTGTAAATCCAAGAATTGTTTGAAACTTAGACATTAAAGCATTATTTTGGTCAGCAGTAGTACCTATATTTCTATTATCTAAAACAAAAGTACTTATAAGGTTATCACAAAATGATTTGTCCATATCATATCTTTCTTCTATAGTAATTTGTGGAACTGCTCCTACATACTCTACTGTATATCCTTCTCCTAAGCTATCTGCAAATGCTTGAGCTTCTTCTAAAGTTGCGTATTTTTGGACTACTGCCCAATTAGCTTTTGATGTTTTATAGTAATTCATAGTTATATATTTTTTTATGCGTTTTGTATGTTAATCATAATTGGTTCTCTAGATGTATATGCATCTGTATTAGGGTACATATACAACGAACTTGGCATAGATGTAGGTAAGTTATTAGTAAATGGATTATACGCTTGTGTTGTTGTAGTTATTAATGTTCTGTTAAACTTACCTAAAAATCTATTATATTCCATTGCATATATTTGAGTGACTTTAGAATTATAATATGAAGAAGCGTTTTTAACCAATAAAGCCACTACATAAACCTTACCCGCTGACATTGTATAAGGTGTACTTAATGTTATCTCTTGTGCTCCTGCTACATTAAAATTAAATGTAGTTGATACTGTATGTACTAAATCAAACTGATAATACTCTACACTACTTTGAATACTTTTGCTTATCAATTCATAAACACCAATTGAACCCGTATTAGCAAATAATGGTGCTACAACATTTTCTACACTTACTTTTTTTAACACTACATCTTGACCAAAACTCATAGGTGCGGCATTTATTGTAGTTTCTGCAATTGTTGGTGTTAAGCCGTAACCTATTACATCCCCTAATATTTGATAAGGATATACAGTTTGTTCTGTAACAAAATAAGACTTCCCACTCGTATCAGTAAGACCACTACCATCCCCTACAAAACTTCCACTAAATACTGAGCCACTTATTACACCACTAACAGTTAGTGAGCCGGTTAATTGTGAATCTCCTTTGGAGTGAAATCCATTTTTTATTATAAATTCGTTTGCCATAATTTTTTAGTTTTCCCTATCCAACTAATGTTATGTATAAATATGTAGTTTATATAAATCTATCTTTTAATGCGTTATAATTTTGTGATATTTCATCAGCTGATAGTACTTTATTATAATATTTTACATTTGATATAGAACCATCGAATGGGTTTATAAAACTACTACCATCTCCTAAAGCACCAATTTTATAATCCGCGTTACCTATAGTAATTTGAGCATCGGAACTCTGGTCTTCAAAAGCGGTATCTATATAAATAGAATTATTTATGATATTAGATGTAACTATACCTTGATGCCAATTACCATCACAAACATTGGTAGTTGATATATTACCCACTCTAGAACCTAACGCACCACCATGATAACACCCTAGCTTATTACCAGAAAAATTACCATATTGGTCACTAGCTATAAATATATCAAAATGTCTGTATGAATTACTAAGACCGATTCTGTTTGAAAACAGACCACCTATTTGATTAACATTGGTAGTTTTAAACCAAATCTCAACAGTAAACGGTGGAAGTGGAAATACATCAAAGTTTGTTTGTATATAATCATTTGTGCCATCAAATGTAACAAAACCAGCATTGGAATTATCAAAGCTTGTAGATGTGTTTTTAAATTCACCATTAAAACCCGTATATCCTACTAAATCATTTGCAATAGTTCCACCACTTCCATCACCATTGTAGCATCTTTTATTTGCAAAATCCATACAGAATATTAAACCATCATTTATTACATTTGGTGATATGATACGTCCCATTAGATAAACCTATGTTTTAATACGTTATAATTTTGTAATACCTCAGTAGCACTAAGACATTTATTATACATCTTGCATATTGCGATTTTACCATTAAAATTACGACCAGCAGTTGGACTAATATCTTGAGCGATAATAAATTTTTGGAAATTCACAAAACTTGCACCCGCGTGTAAATTGGATTTTATCTGAACACCATTTTTATATAATCGCATACCAGAGCGAAATTGATAATCTGTACCATGTGAATATGAAAATGATGCGTATGTTCCTACAATATTAACCCATTCATCAGCTATAAGCACACCACTGCTCGAACCTAACCTACTATTTCCACCCGTTGTATGAACATTAAATCTGATTTGACCACTCGTTGCTCCCATATCAAAATTACCTGTATATCGCAGGTAGGAAGATACTTGCCAACCACCAAGTACATCGTAACTATTTACTACATCTGGTTTAAACCAAAATTCAAGAGATATTTCTTCACCAACAAGCCCATTACCAGATGATATTAGGGTTTTAAGATGGGTATCACTCACATCTATATGGTCATTCGTTCCATCAAAATCCAAATAACCTTTATTATCTGAACTGAATGTAGGGCTGTTTTTTAAAGAACCAGTAGTATTAATCATTAGATTATTTATATCTGTGCCACTTCCGTTGTATGACCGTTTATTGGCGGCATCAAAATATAATATTAAACCATCAGTTACTACACCATCTATACCTCGTGATAATCCCATATAATCCTTTATACGTTTTATTAACCCGTAAATATCATTAGATATCCAGAACCAGCAGCACCTGGTGGTGTTCCACTACCCGAAATCCAAAGTGAACCCGTTACGGTTGGTTGTGTTGTTGGTAAATCTTTCATCAGTATTTCACCACTACCCGATACTTTAAATAAGGTAAGACCCGAAACATCTTTTACATTTAGTAAGTTATGTGATAAATCATTTGTTATTGAAAATAAATTACCAAGAGTACCTTTTAATTTAAATATTGAATTTTCTTCTAAACTACCACTATTGGTTGTTCTATCATCTATAAATAGTGAACCTGTTATTTGTAAATCGTTAGTTGTGTTTTGACTTGAGCCAGTTACTACAAAGATTCCACTACCACCTCCGCCACCACCAGCTTCTAAGGTGGTTACTCTTGTACTAAACCCACCACTTATCGCAGTGAATGCTCCACTTATTTCCGTTGATATTTGAGCTGATGATGATAATGTTCCAGCGGGAACACCACCACTTGAGTTTAATGCAAACGAAGCTGTAAGAGCATATGAAGAACTTACTACACCCGTTATACTCGCTCCACCACCAGAAAATGAATTGGCAATTATAGTTCCACTTGAACTTATATTTCCACTTGCGGTTATATTACCTAGCGTTCCACTAGCAACATCCCAATTTGTTCCATTATAAACCTCTAACGAATTTATTGTAGAGTTGTAGACGATACTTCCAGAATCAAGCGTACCAAGTGCATCAATTTCAGATTGCGTTAATGATAGTATATTTAATATGTCGTTTATTTCCATTTATCTACCCAAATAATCTTAAAAATCAATTGCTGGCGATGTCCACTCATCAGTTGATAATATAGTTATTATTTCTGAATAAGTGTATGGGCCTTCTTTTGTTGTTAAATCACCAACCCATGATGGCATCGCACCATCCCATTTTACAAATGTTTTACTACCACTTATATTTGTTCTAAGTGTATTTACACTTGTTTCTAAAACATCACTAAATTGAATAGATGCAGTTTCAGAAGTTGCTAATATCATAAATTGTCTATTATCGTATGCCATTTTTACTCAGTTTTACATTGTTAATTAATCTACTAAATATAAATATAGATATTTTTATATTAAACGAATCTATCTTTTAATGCGTTATAATTTTGTAGTACTTCATCAGCTGATAGTACTTTATTATAATATTTTACATTTGATATAGAACCATCGAATGGTAAAACTGCTGACCCAATTGACCCAATTGTAAAAGTAGTGGATTCAGTCATACTTATAGTACTAGAACCAGCATTAGAACTAGCATCTACAAATGCACCATCAATATATAGATTATTATTTGAACTTATAGTTGAAACAAGTACACATTGATGCCATTTACCATCACAAACACTAAAAGTTGATAAACAAAATTGTCTAGTACCTGTACTACTTCTCACATAACATCCCAATAAATTACCACTTACGCTATAACCATGATTACCAGCTATAAATATACTAAATTGTCTGTATGAATTACTAGCACCAATCCAGTTTGAAAAAAGACCACATCTTTGATTATCATTGGTAGTTTTAAACCAAATCTCAACAGTAAACGGTGGGTTTGCGTATCCACCTTCACCCTTAAAGTCTGTATTAAAATAATCATTTGTGCCATCAAATGTAACAAAACCAGCATTGGAATTATCAAAGATTGTAGATGTGTTTATAAATGTACCAAGAGAAGAATCTATTAAACCACTTGCGGTAGTATTACCACTACCATCACCATTGTAACATCGTTTGTTTGCAAAATCCATATAGAATACTAACCCATCTGTAATTATATCCTTTCCTACTGAACCAGCCATTAGATAAACCTATCTTTTAATGCGTTATAATTTTGTAGCATTTCATCACCGTTTAGTCCTCTATTATAATATCTAATAATTGCTATAGAACCATCGAATGGGTTTATATAACTACTAACGTTTCCCATAGCACCAATTTTATAATCTGGATTTTCAGTCATATTTATAGTAGCAAAATCACTCTGGTCCTCATAAACACCATCTATATAAATATAATTATATGAGTTACCAGCATCTGAAATAACTATACCTTGATGCCACTTACCATCACAAACATTGGTAGTTGATACATT
>MDTC01274838.1_pt1 | contig 17367 bp, 23 predicted proteins | sample 811181 | NCBI WGS metagenome assembly MDTC01 (sample SAMN05326644, study PRJNA326480) | marine metagenome | isolation source: seawater | place: Pacific Ocean: North | collected 2011 | reverse complement strand
TTCTATGCAAATAATGAACTCATCAATATCTATTGGTATTACCAGTTTAGATTTGCCTTTGTATCTATGAATAGTCTTAGTTAGTATCTTGGCTTTTCCATAATTTTCAAATGGGCCGTCATACGTTATAAGATTCACGCCATATTTTTTAATAGTATTTCTACTTTTCTTAGACTTATGATCTATTACATAAATATTTTCTTTTCCAAAAAGATATATATGATATCTTAGCCAATCTTCAAGTATGTCGTCTTCATCTCTTTGTATCGTAAATATTTTAATAGTCATGACATTGTTTTCTTATAAAATAATATTCATGTGTTACATCTTTATCTGAGTATGGATTTAGTACTTCGTCATAATTTTTATTCAATAAATATCGTATTTTTTTAATCTCTAATGCTGTAGACTCAACTGATATAGCGTTTATGATGCAATTATCTACACTTTCTAAAATTTCATATTCATTTCCGTTTGTATCTAATGCTAAATAGTCTATTTGGTAATCCTTAATTACTTCACTTAATACTATAGACTGTTTTCTTATAAATTCGTGTGACATAGTTTTCATTAAATTAGTATGACACTTGTGTGGTTTGGTTGTACTTCTGCCTCTCTGTTCAAATTGTATATATTCTACTTCATTGCCGTCACCTAAGCACAAATTAAACACTTTACTATTGGGTCTATTTTTACAACAGGCTTCATACCATTCGGTATTAGGCTCAAATAAAAATCCTGTCCACCCCAACTCCTCTAATGCATAAGTACAACTACCTCCTATTCCACCACACGCTCCGGCTTCTACAAAAATACCATCACTTTTATTGGGATAAATAGTTTCACAAATCCATCTGTCATTCCATGTTTTTTTATTGTAGTATTTCTTTTGCATTTCTTTTCCATATTTTTTGCGTTGTAAATACTTTTATACTCACAAGATTCTTTCCATCAACCCATAACACTGTATAAATTTACATCTATTCATATTGATTTGACGAAGCATGTAAAGTTTTTCCCATTGAGGGTTGTGAAATTTCTTGGCAACTTTAGAATTAAAACCAACCAATATTATATCGTCATGAGTTCTCTTAGTGCTTATAAAGTATTCATAAGCTATTATACCAGTACTTATGTTTTTATTCATAGGATACCCTATTCTGTTACGAACATTAGCTAGCTCTTTATCTAATGCTCCTAACCTATCTGTATCGAAATCATAAGAGTCTATTACTTTTTGGTAGCTCCTACTTGCCACACCTGACATATGTGATGGGTGTGAATGAAAATATATTTTTTTAAATAATTCTTGATCTGTATGTATCTGTTTAATATTAGCATAGCCGCGATGAAAACCCACTTGCCGCCCATCTTTGTCTAACTTCTGATAGCCGGGTGCAAAGTTACGTGATATGCAAATCTTATTCTCATAGTCAAGTACTTCTTGGAACCTCAAGGGCCACAAGTAATTAAACAGCACAAGTAAGTTTTTGCCATTTAATTCTAGTTTATCTATAGATTCTTGTGTCAGCTCTTTGTTATTTGCTATTATATAGTATTTCATGAGTGGTGCGCCCAGTTAGTTTCGTGAGGTCTTGGATTTCCGTGGTAGCAAATGATTCTAGCTCCATCGGGAACAAACCCTTTGCAATGTTCTTTGTAGGAAACTACACATCCAGGTTTCAATTCATCAAATTTCAATACTATTGGCGAATAAATATCCGTTATAAACTTTTGGTCTCCAGGAATATTATATTTTTCCATAATTTTATCAGGATTTCGTATCCATTTCTTCCAAATAATGCCTCTATATTTTGCGGGTAGCCACATAACGCTAGACTGTAAGCCTCCCCTTGATTGCATTCGTTTAATAAAATTATTTGACATAATAGGAAAAGGATTTGTTGCACATATATCTAGGATGTCTACTAAGTTATCATATATTACAGTATCAAGATCCATGTAAAGAATGTCTTCTTTGATATCTGGTCTAAATAATTCCATTTTTGACCACCAGCCTGGCCAGTTGTATTTTAAAGGAGTGGTGCAATTTTCGTGATCAGATAGACAATTGAATTTAATATTGTATGTGTTTGGGGTATGATTGATTATTCCTTCATGTAATTTTTGAACGTATTCAAGGTCATAGCTTTTAACCCCTCGTACATTAGAGAGAACTGGTTTTTTATATACACAATAAAAATTTATCTCTTTTTTAGTTTTAAAAGGATTTTTGTATCCGTATTTAGATAGTAGCTTTGCAGATAAAAGTTCTCTATATTGTTTTAGATCATTTGATTTTGTATTTTTATTTTGAATGTGAGATCCTATAAAATTATTGTTGTTGTACTTAATATGTACCGCTCCATTTCTAAAATATATATGATCTGGCTTTTTTGTGAAAATAGCCTTGATATCATTTGTGTCTTTTAAAATTCTACCAGTCACAGAATCTGTCTCATCATTAACAATGCAGGGAATTCTAAGATTATGTTTCTGTGCAACCCATAATCTAGAAGCTCCCCAAAATGAGTCTAAAACAAATAAAGGCTTATCTCTAAGTTCTGGTGGTAAATACTTAATATTTAGTTTTCGGTGTGGGTAAGGATATGATAAGATAATAGGATCAATAAATCCATTTTTTAAAATATTTTTTTCCAAGTCTGTATAGTGAGAACAATATTGGTTCATTTGATACATGTATTCTTTTTGAATCAAATCTCTATTTTTCCTTCCGAGACCTGACCAATCAGACCACCTTGTGTTGGGTCCAGATCCACACCTGCCAACCATACCAAAAATTTGATGCGAATCTATTTCTGTATAAACTGATCTCATAAATAACCTTTAATTGCAATAGAATGAGGTTCTCTGAGCTTATATTCCTCTATAACATCAAAAGAGTCAAATATATTATTATTATGTCTAACTTTGTAAGTATTACTATCATGTAATATTAAATATTTGGTGTTTTTGACTATTTCATTGATTCTTTTGAATCTGTTGACTATAAGTTCCTCACTATCATGAAAAAACAAAAATGATTTTATAGGACTAAAAACATTCCAGTCTTTTACGCATATAAACTGGGTGCATTCTTTGTATACAAATTTTTCTATATATTTTTTCCATTCTAAATTTTGATAATAAACTATATGTTTAAGATTATTTTTGTAAGCAAATTCTGATATGATTAGAGAACTGTAAAGACCACATCCGGTTTCTATGACGGTTGAATTATTTGGTGTTTTTAATAAATATTTTGTCAATATTTGTATATGCGTAGAATAAGGGTCTCCCGTAGAGATTTTCATGATATCATACCTCCAGTATTTTTTCTAATAATATCGTTATTGTCTAACTTTACAAAGTATATTTCAAAAGCTATAGTATCCTCCAACGCAGAAAATCTGTGTTGTAGTCCGGGAGGTACTGAAGTGCTTTGTCTGTCTGAGATAATAGTCGTATCCACTAAGTCGTAATCATTTTGCCAAACTTCTATTTTAAGCTTTCCTTTTTCTACATAAAACATATTGTGTTTATGTAAATGATAGTGTTTAGAACACATATATCCCTTTTTGGCTTCTATGCGATGTATAGAAACATTATTTTTATCAAAGATAGATTCTGTATTTCCCCAAATTTTTCCATGTATCATATTATCAACCTTTAGTGTATACTAATTATAACTGCATTATAATAAACAAAGGAGATTACTGATGTTTTTCAGCCGCAAAGATTCGTTTCTTTTTCCATATGTAAAAGAAGATATATATTCAAATTTCTCAGATCGTCAGCAGATCCCTTGGTCAATATCACAATATAATATACCCCGTTTATGGGGTAAATATACTGGTCAAAATGTAGTAGTTGCCGTTATTGATAGCGGATGTGAACTAAATCATCCTGATTTAAGAGGCAACTATATAGAAGGATACAATACTATAGACAAAAATAAAGACCCACTTGACGAGAATGGCCACGGCACTCATGTAGCTGGTACAATAGCTGCTGTTAATAATAGTCAGGGAGTTGTGGGGGTAGCGCCTGATGCAAAGATCATGCCTATTAAAGTGTTTGATAAAAGCGGGGCAGGATCAACAGCTAATGTAGCTAGTGCTGTAGAATGGGCCGGTAAAAATGGCGCAGATATTATCTGTATGTCTTTAGGTTCTAAGCATGGTAGTAGACATTTAGAGAAAGCAATTATGGGAGCCTTAAATAGAGGTGCTGTATGTTTTTGTGCAGCGGGGAACTCTGGTGAAAAAACAGATATCCTCTATCCTGCTAAGTTTGAGCTAACGGTTAGTACAGGCGCCATAGATATAAATCAAAATAGAACACTATTTAGTTGTAGTGGAGAAGAGTTAGACTTTCTAGCACCCGGAGCAGATATATTAAGTACTATGATGAATGGTCGTTACGCTGTTATGAGTGGTACTAGCATGGCAAACCCATATGTTGTTGGATGTGCGGCATTACTTTGTGAGTGGGCTAAGAAACACAGAATTAAATTAAATACAGCTGATGATTATATCAAGCACTTAAAGAAATACACTACATCTTTAAAGAATATAAAATACAAAAACAACAAATCATATGAAGGTCATGGTATTTTAGATCCAAGAAAATTTAATTTTTAGTTTTCTCTTGATTTTTATAGTAAGAAAAATATGGTGTTTGTTGAGGATCTACACCTAACCACTGCAATACCATAACGGCTGTTCGTCGTTCTTTCTGTATTTCTCGATACTCAGATCTATCAGCATCATAAACGCTATTGTATATTGTCTGATGCTGATATTGTATTTGATTATGAGTAGTCAAGCGACCTCCGTTGTTAGCGAAGTTCATGAATCTACCCATACTATCGCCAACCATCTGCTGACCAAAACAATTAGAACAAGAACTAAGGACAAGTAATATAATTAAAGTTTTCTGAAACATCCCCAAGCCGCCTTTTCTGTATTAAAGTTTTCTACTTTTTCAAGGTTATTTGTCTTACAACTATCTATAATAGCATCATCTTGTACTTCAAGCCAGTTCCAATATTTATTTTTTATATGCTTATTAAATATGTCTACATCCTTTGCATAGTCGTGCAGCATAATATAGTCTCCTTGTTTTATAATGCTAGAAAGCATTTTAAATTCGCAAGGCTTGCAGCCACCATCGCATAAAACACAACTAGTGCCATTTTTATTTATTATATCCACTAGAATTTGTCTACTATACTCATCTGCAAAGTCAGAATAATCTCCATTGAATATGTTTTGATGATATACCGTGATGTTCAACAAACCGTCTTGTTGTAATAAATACTCAGCTTTCCTTACGTCGAAAGTATGCACACGAAAATCATTGCTATATTGCAGCATTATATCTCTTACTGCTTTAGTACAAGCTCCTTGATAGGTTCCTATCTCTATAATGTTAGAAGGTTTTATCTCTTTAAATAACTCATCAAAACAAAAGATAAAATTAGGATTTTGTTCTATAGCAATACGATCATAACTACAATGAGATATTTGTGGTCCTGATAATTTTTTATTAAAGTAATCATTATCAAAACAATCTTGACCATCGCACCTAACTCTATCTCTTATGGTCTGATTCATTTTAGTAGTTCTAAATTGGTCAAGTTTATACATCTTGATATGTTGTTATTCATGCCTGAATTTCTTTCGTACCATGCTCTAGCATTTTTTGTTATAAAAGATAAATATTCATGATTGTTCTTAACTCTGTCCCATATGTAGATAGTATTTTCTTGCATGTCTTTTGAATTTAAGTATTTAGGATTGCCATTATCCATATAGTCACAATTGTGATAACAGCTGATATAATGATAATTAGGAATAAGTGGATCTGGATAGTTCGTTACAATGATTGGACGAATAACAGGAACACCTAAAGCAAAGCATTCTATATCTCTATTACATATTTCAGTACCTCCGGGTAAACTCAATGCGCACTTATATGTTGATACCTCTTTTAAGTATTCTTGATATTCTATATTTTGATTCTCTTGATTTTTATCTAGAATAATAATGTCTCTACATCTTTGGTCAAATTGAGTAGTCATCTCTTTTCTGAAATCCCACATATATCCTCGAAAGAATAATTTTGGTATTGTTTTATTTATATCTCTATTTTTATATAATATATCAATCATTTCAGTACAACAATCATAATAACTACTATATGGTAATCCTTGGTATACAGCATCCATATCTATAGGAAATTTAGTATCGCTATTGTTTTGATTTTGTCTTTTAAAATGATAATAATCTAAAAAATTAAAACCCCCGGCATAAAAAAATTGCGTCATTTTCTGAGGTTCCCAACCCATATGCGTCATGAAATGATATTTCCAATTATCAAAAAAAGAGAAAACGGCATATTTCCCATTGTCTGGGTTCATTAAAGACATACTCATACAGCTATATACTCCCCCATAGCCATGTTTTTCGTATTCTGGATAGTTTTTATTGATAAATTTTATATCAGAGTATTCTTGACCAAACGCAGACATTAAATTGTTAAAAAAACTTGTTACATAAAAATTCTTTCCAGAGTGTATTATATTCCTAGAAAGATGACGAAAATATAATCTTTGCATTAAAATACCATGATATCTATTGTTACAACTTGTTTGGACTATTCTGATTTTTTAGCCGAGACATATAAATATAATGTTTCAGAACTAAAAAAATATAACTATTGGATAGTAACAGAAAAAGAGGATAAGGCAACCAATGAATTTTGCAAAAAACATGACATAAATGTTTACCACACTGATCAATTTAGGGCTGGGGGTTGTGCTTTTAATAAATCGAGAGCTCTTAATTCTTTCTTTTATGACAATAAAAATAATTTATTTACAAATGATTGGATATTATTATGCGATGCAGATGTTATTATAGCCCCTACTATTAAGTTTTTTGCAGAAAAAGCGGATAAGGATAAAAGGTGTTTATATAGCACAGGAAGATATATCTGCTATAATAAAAATCAGTTTAAAAAAGAAACAACTGAATATGAAAGCTGTAAGCATCTTGGGTTTTTTCAAATGTTCCATAAAGACCATATTACAGATAGACTGAATAAACATAAATGGTTTTTACATAGTTACTATAATGCTTCTACTTATGATATGGAATTTGCCAAAGAATTTAATTGCAAAATAGATCTACAAGGCTTTGATGTGCTACATTTGGGTCCAGCTTATACAAATTGGGACGGCAGAAGATCTGATACATGGTAAATTAAATTAGAGTAATCCTGTTATTGGAGGCGACCATCCTTGAGATTCGCTATGAGGCCAAACGATCCAGCTGTTTGGTTTAATCTCTGTTTGAAATTCCCTCCATACTTTACAATAGCCATCAGGATCAGTCTTCATTCTATCTATTTCTTCCTTGTTAGCATCCTGTCTATGTATGTCGTTACCTTCTTTGTCTTTGAAAGCTACGCACCAAAAGTCATAATCAGATAAAGGCACTTGTTCAAAAGAAATATCAATACAGTGTCTAAAAATACTTAAAAGACATCCATAAAATTCTTCGTCTGATACTTGATTATTTACATTAGGAGATACTTTATCTTTAGTCTGAGGAGAGATAGCTCTCTTCTTAAAACATAGACCTGCATATTTTTCATATTCTAGAAGAGTCCTTTCCTTACCAAATCCGTACTCTCCCAAATCTTCATATTCTTGACCGTCCATTTGGAATAATTTTCGATTTCTTAAGTGAGAGCTATTATTAGTGATATGCCAATCTTTATGGTCATCCCAATGTTTTGTTCTACCTTTTCTAGTGTATTCATGCCAACATATTACTTCGTTTGGATGGAATAAATCATAACCATAAGTGAAGGCTCTAGCAGCAATACTGATTTCTTCTCCATGAAAATACATTTGAGGATCGTGTCTAACTTCTGTAGCGAAAGAACCTAGTGAAAAAGCGAAGTGAGCACTATAAAATCTAGAAGGCAAAGGTTTACTGATGTCGTCATATGAATCAAAGGCAGCAGGTAAGAAAAACACAGCTCCTTCTGGAATATATCTATCAAAATTCATTTTCCACGGAACATTTACTCTAGCTGCTGGGTCATTATCTGGGTCGAAACTAGGGATATAAGCGGTTATTAAAGGTTTTTTATGGCCATCTTTTTGCAAAATTTGAATCATATCTTTAAGCTTTGTATCCCATCCTTGAGCGAACCTATGATGACTGTCAAGCTGTAAAGTGTAATCTTCTTGATCGTATAAGGATTGAACTGCATGTCTGGCCCAACATACCCCTTTTGCTTCTCTATAATCAATATCTATAATCTTAACTCTGTCATCATTTTTATATTCATTTAGATTATCCCATTCATCCTCTGATTTATGTTGCCAAGCTATGCCAACCCGTATATTCTCAGGATTGTCAGCATTAAAAAACATATCTTTTAATGTCGGTAATAATTGAGGATCCCTATAAGCGGCTATTTGCACAAATATAGTTTTAGTTTTCCCGTCTTTCTTCCTTGTCATAATGTTCTGTCCTATTATGGGTTATGGGGCTAGCTAATAATAAAGCCGAATTGATTACCTTCTCTTTAGTCAGAGTATATATATGACTCATCCATGTCTGCTCATATGGATGCGCCCATTTTGTATCCAAAAACATTTTTTGATTACCTTGTCTGCTTATTATATGAGGCCAGTTACAATAGTAAATTTCTCCTTCAGCATAAGGTATTTTATTTATTCTCTTGATGCATTTAAATTCTGTGGTAGGTCTTGATTTTATGTCTCCAAAGTACAATTGTCTTTTGTCTTCAGGCACATTGTGCCAGCTCCACTGTTCAGAATTATCTCCGTAGAATTCACTGAAACTCATCTTAAGAAAATCATAATTTTCTTTATCCATGATTTTAACAATAGTTTTAAGCAAATTTTTAACTTCTTTTCTAAAGCCAAAACCGCAATAGCCAGTGAAGTCTAATAACATATCATCTTCAAAAAACATCATATATTTATCGTCAGAATCTCCAAAGTGTTCAGCTGCGAACTGTCTGCCTCCGCAGATTCCCAAATTGCCTTGCTTTATCTGCTCAAAACCATAAGTGTTGCATATCTCATTGTACTCGCTATCGTATTCAGACTTAGTACTATTATTGATCAATACTTTATTGGTTTTATTTAGAAAATCTAAATCTTTTTCTTCAAAAGAGTTTATGACTGACTTTAATTGCTTAGGAGAATTATATGTGTTTATATATAGTTTGACAGTACTTGGTACATTACTATTGATTATGACAGGTTTTTTATAGTTCTTAATGTCCTCAAAAAACTTAAAAACTAAACCATCTCCATTTATATCGAATAGTTGAACGTCTTTATTTAAATTAGCTATAAGAGAAAAAATACTTTCCTCTGTTCCCATGTATCCATTATTGAGGGTGTCATTCAGTAAATGGTAGTACTGTCCATTCATTTTTGATATAGATTCTTTATGCCCTCCAAAGAAACCTCCTCTGCAAACATGATCAACTTCTTTTCCGCATATTCTATTCATTTCTTTAATATCAAATCCATGAATTTCTGTATCTGTTTTATATGGATATCTTATAAACATAAATGAATCGATAATTGTTTCTAATTTATCAATTACATTATCGTGGCTGAAATATCCAGGATGAACAGTATTGTTAATACCAGCATCTATCCAGTAGAAGAAATCTGAATCAAAAACATTCATTATACTTGCATTATGCAGAAAGAACATCTTACTCATCACCACAGGATTGTACATTTGCAGCATAGCCTGCGTACTGCCAGATAACCACCCCACTTGATTAAGCCAGCCCTCATTATTTCTTATCTTTTCTACTTGCTCACAAAAAGGAAAAAAATCTGAACAAAAGTCTTCTTCTTCATGTTTTATCCAATATATCCTGGTATCTCTTTTACTCAGTATATGATCCTTTATGGATTCAGATGAGAACACTATTATATTAGTGTCTTTTGTAGAGTCTAATAATTTAGATAAATTGTCTAGATATGTAGAAAAGTTCCTAGACCAATCTTTATCTAGATTAGATCTACCCAGATCCCATAGTCCAGTAACCAGGGTTGTATTAGATGACATGTAATTACGTACTTAGTAAAAGGTATTAATGCTCCGGCTCTGCATAAATATTAATATAAAATCACAGTCAGTCAAGTATAAAAATTATCATACGTTTTTTTGATTCGTCTTGACTTTGTGTTTTTAATAAATACTATAAAAATAGTTATTTTCTTTTTACTAAAAGACTTAAAGAAACAGAAAAATGGAAAAAGAAGACAAGAAAAGCATGAGGAAAGCGAAGATAGACAAAAAAAGGAAGGATAAATATCCAACCTCAGACGGCATGGACCATAAGGCAAAAGTGCAGAGTAGAAGAGACAGGCAAGTAGAAGAAGATGAATGGGAAGAATGGGAAGATTGGAACAGGTTTTATAATCACAAATGAAATATATAGAAGAAATAGAACCGGGGCAATCATTTTTTTATCAAGATAACTATTTCTTAATGACTGCAGATTTTAAAAAAAACGGAGATAGACTTTCAATAAGCCTTGCAAATGGAACCAGTAGATGGATGGGTGCTTCTGAGACAGTAGATTTGATAGTCTTATATACAATAGACGAAGATAGTAATTTCAAACATATTAGAGAAGAAGATTCTAATGATACTAATAAGAATATCTAATTTTATTAAATCTCTGTCTTTTCATATTTGGGCAGGATTTCCTAAATGCAATCAAAAACAAATTTCGAACAGACTTAATATATGCCTAAGTTGTGAACACTTTAGTAAAGAATATTCTATGTGTAATATTTGTGGATGTAATATTACAGATAAGAAAGAATTTTTTAATAAATTAGCATGGGCTGATCAAGAATGTCCTGTAGGAAAATGGAAAAAAGAACTAAAATGAAAACAAAACAGCAAACTAATAGAAGAAAAAATTATATATATAATAGTAAACATAATCTATTTAGCAGTGCTCGCCAGCAAATAGAATGTGACTCTAAAGGATGTCATGCTATTATAATTAATATATGTAATTCTCAGCATATTCATGTCAACGCTTTTAATAAAAAAATATATAATAATTACCCGCTAGTACTTGCTAATAGGGAAGCTGCAGGAAGAATAAGCTTAGGTAAATGTCAAACTATATTGGTTGACAAAAACAAAGAATACGGACACAAGCTTTACGTTACGAATCTATATGCTTGTGCTGGTAAGAAGACTTCTAATAATAGAACAATTAACTACTATGCTTTAGCTCTCAGCTTACATCACCTAGCTAATTTTATAAGATCTGAAATACACAATTCTGAGAATAGTGCGTTTAGAGTATTTATAGATAAGAAATCTCTGGCTTTTACCGGTTGTAATTGGTCGTTTGTTGATGATTTACTAGACGACATCATGCCAGATATAGAGGTAGAAGTATATGATCAATAACAATATCGAATATCTTAAACAACACCCATATGTTAGTGAAAACGTAAAGATCACTATAAGCGATAATCCATTTCCTCATATTATTATAAATAATCTTTTCAAAGATGATATATACGAAATGGTATCCAGTAACTTCATGGATATGATAGGAAGAACAAAGCCCTATAAAGATCTTCCAGGAGCAGTACATGATTATGCTGCATATATATATGGATTAAAAAAAGAAGATTGTAAATATGGTTATGATTTTTTTGTTAATGATATTTGGAAAAATTTCAATATGTTAACATTCGGATTATTATTAAATAAATATATCGCTATGAGTGCTCACTGGCATGAAGCTCCATCGAAACCCGGTTTTGTACACAATGACTACAATATTTGTTCGGTTCTTGACGAAGGAGCAACGGATTATGCTTTAACTGGTAATTGCTACTATTCTGATGATACTGCTGCCAGAAATCCTCATGCTCAGAAAATATCCAGAAGCATAGCCGTTCTGTATTATCTAAACAACCAACCTACAACTCCAAATGATGGAGGAACAAGCATATACGGTAATTATAAATTTTATAGTAAAATTAAAGACATCCCAGCAGATAGTAATTCCGTGTTTGTTTTTGCTGTACAGCCTAATTCTTATCATGGGTTTACTGGTGCTAATTTTAATAGATCTGCTATGGTGCAATGGTTTCACTCAAGCCCTGCTTATATGGTACATAAATATAAAGATTTAATGAAGGAAAGACAAGCTCAATATGGTTGCGGTTTTGAGCGTTGGCAGCCTAATGAGATGATGTGGGATATTAGAAATGATCCAGAATATAAAAAATATTTCGGAAATACACAATCAACTCTAGAGGAACTAATTGACTCATGAGCAAGTCGATAATTTGCACAACTTATTTTTCTCAAAAAATACATCCTAACGACCCTAATGATCAATGCGTTGCTGGCAGAGCCTCAGATGGAAGAGTTTTACAAAACGATATAAAATATATTGCTCCTTGGTATGATTCTGTCGATAAATTAAAACTGAATGGCATTATTTTCTATGACAATTTGAATTCTGAATTTATAGAAAAATATGAGACAGAACTAATTAAATTTGTTAAAATAGAGACATCTGATTATTCAAATAACGACTGGAGATTTTTTGTATACAGAGATTATTTTATAAATACAAAAGAAAATTATAAAAGCGTTTTCTTAACTGATGGGTCCGACGTAACCGTTGTCAAGGATCCTGCTGATATTATTGACGAATATCAAAATACAGATTTTTTCGTATGCAAAGATTCTTTAATGCTAGCTCAATTCCCTTACTTAAACATACATCAGCAAGCTAAATGGGAAAACATCCACTGGTTTGCCAAAAACCAAACTAATTTACCTCTAATTAATATGGGTGTTATAGGAGCAACATTTGACAATATCATGTATTTCTTAGATCAGTTTTGTCAGACTAGGATCAAGCTGTCGAACACTGATTTTAATGCAGATATGTGGGTTGGTCAATATGTATTTAGGAATAACCTATCTCACAAGAATCTACTTATTGGAGAGCCTTTTACAAGTATATTCAAGGGATACGAGACACATCGATCAGACGTATATTTTATTCACAAATAATCAAAAAAAACAAAAGAGTATCAATCATGAAAACAATCTGCTTTGTTTCTGCAGGAGACATTCCCGTACCGCCTCCGGGCTGGGGAGCTTTAGAAACAGTAGTCTGGGAACAAGCCAAGGCTTTAGAAAGACTAGGGCATAATGTTCATATAGTAAACAATCCAAACACCCAAGAAGTTTTTAACGAAATAGAAAATACTGATCCTGATATAGTACATTTGCATTACGGAAAGCACTATCAAATATTACCATATATACATAGAAAGAAAATAATAACAAATCATAATGGAAACTTTGTTAAAGATCTAAAGTTCCATGAAGAAATTATTAGAGAATTTATGTATGATTGTGAATTCTTTAATCTCACTACTTGGGAAGTTCAGTTGTTAAAAAGAATAGGTTTCCCGGACAACAAAATTAAAATTATACCAAACGGAGTTAATACCGAACTATTCAATGTCAAAGACCAGTCAGAGAATAACAAAAGCATATGTCTTGGAAAAATAGATTCCAGAAAACGACAAGCAGAATTACAAAAATTAAAAATTAAAATAGATTTTGTTGGAGCAAATAATGATCCAAACTTTGACCCTATGCAAGATAATTTCATTGGTGTTTGGACTAGAACAGATGTTTATCAGAACTTAACAAATTATTTAAATCTGGTACTCCTATCACAAGCAGAACTACAACCCCTTGTATGCTTAGAGGGATTATCTGCTGGACTTGGCTTGGTTATATCAGAAGCGTCTGCCCAAAATTTAGATACTTCTTTAGATTTTATTTCCGTGATACCTCAAAGTAAACTAGAAGATAATGAATATATTAAACAGACTATATTGGCAAATAAAGAAATCTGCAAAAATACATCAAGGTCTACTATAACTGAATATGCTAAATCTTTTGACTGGAACAATATTGCTAAATTGTACCAGAACAATATATTATGAAAATACAAACAATCTTATTTATGTGTAACGATTTTGCGAGAGCAAAATTTACGTTAGAAAATTTCAATAAATGGAATCCAGAATCGCCAATACTTGTAGTTAATTCGGGGGGAGAATCTCCGGAACGTCATTTAAAACACATACCAAATACAAGCTTTATTGATGCTCCTAACTTATGGCATAAGAAAACGTCTTGTGGCCAAGGTTCGTTTGGTCCGCTATTTGCAGATTATCTTTTTGATTATGGTTTAAATTCTGAGTATGACTATACGTTATTACTAGAAACCGACGTTTTAACTAATAGAAAAATATCTACAGAACCACGTTATGATATATCTGGACCTACTAATTTTTGCGGAGAAACAGAATTACCACTATACGAGCACCTTTCTTTGGAGCCGGATGTTCACACAGGATGTGGCGCAACTATGTTCACCCATAATTATTTTAAACATATCAAAGATAATAACTACATTTTTTTTAAGAACCTATTTGAAAGTCATAGTAAACATTATTTTATGGATTTAGTACTTACTTTAGCGGCTAGGGTGTGCGATCTTAGCTATGGATACTGGGAAGAAACAGCAAACGTTCCTATTCATCAATGGCAAGGAAAGATTTGCCCTGCTGATTACAACAAAACATTAATTCACAACTACAAAATATAAAATTCATACAGAATGAAAAAAGCAAAAATTATAGGCTGCGGACTATCTGGTATAACATCGGCAATAATCTTAAAAGAACAAGGTTATGACGTAGAAATTTTTGATAGCAGAAATCATATAGGAGGTAATTGCTATGACGAAAAAATAAACGACATTACCGTTCATAAATATGGAGCCCATATATTTCATACTAGTGATATACAAGTATGGAATTTTGTTAATAGGTATTCTTCTTTTAATGAATATAAACATAAAGTTAGAGCAAATACTAAGCTAGGATTAATATCTATTCCTTATAATCTATTTACAGAAAATCAGCTTGGGAGAGAATTAACAGATATAGAAATTACAGACTTAATTTTTAAGGATTATTCAGAAAGACATTGGGGTATTCCTTGGAGCGAGTTACCAAAATCAATATCTGCAAGAGTGCCAACTCGCAGAAATAATTATGATGATAGATATTTCACAGACACTTATCAGGGAATACCGTCGTATGGCTATACTTATATGATGAATAATATGCTGTCTGGAATTAAGGTTAATATTGGAGTTGATAAGCAATATTATAAAAAAATTATTGATGATAATAGATATGATTTAATGATATACACAGGCCAAATTGATAAATATTTTGATCAACACTATGGGACATTAGAATACCGATCTCTAGTATTCAAACACGAAAAAAGAATAAAAGATAATAACTTTTCATGGAATACCGGAGCAGTTATAAATGAATGTAATACAAAAAAGTTTAATAGAACTGTTGACAATAGTATTTTCTTGAACGAACAAAAAGATTATTCTATATATACAGAAGATTATCCTGAAGACTATAATGGTACCAACATTCCTATATACCCTAAGAACTTTGCCAATAATACTTCTATATACAGCAAATACAACAATCTTGCTAAGAAGCAAAAAAAAATAATGTTTTTTGGACGACTTGCGACATATAAATATCTAGATATGTGGATGGCCATAAAACAAGTGATGAGAGGATTAAATTTTAATGACTAATTAGAAAATAATATTGTCAAGACTTACTTAACATCTAGTCGATAAAACAATATAGAAACTTCTCTTGACTTTACAGCGTCCTCGCTGTATAATATCTTATAAAGGTTTTATATGTTAGAAATTTGTATTATTATCGCTATGTTCGCCGGGGTTCTTGACGGCATCAAGAAATTGAAATCTACGCCAAAGATCAAGTCTTCCAATAACCTTATAGAGTATTTATTTATAGACTACTAATGAACAGATTAAAAAATCAAAGAGTTTATTTAGCTGGAGCAATAGATCGTGTCTACGATAAAGGCAGAGGTTGGAGGGAAGAGATATCTCCATTCTTAGAGTCTCTCGGCGTTGTAGTATTTAACCCTATTACAAAACCAACAGAAATAGGATTGGAAGATAATGATACTCATTTAGTAAAATCTAAACTAAAAAAGAATAAGAGATATGACGAACTAAGTTCTATGATGAAGATCATCAGATCAGTAGATCTGAGATTGGTAGACATAAGTGATTTTTTGATTGTAAACCTAGATTTAGATATTCATCCTTGTGGTACTTATGAAGAAATTTTTTGGGCAAATAGACAGAAGAAACCTATTATCATACATATGGTACAGGGAAAAGAACATGCTCCTGATTGGTTGTTTGGTACAGTACCTCACCAAATGATATATTCTGACTGGAATGACATATATGGCTATCTAGAACACATAAATTCTTCAGAGAATATCAATACCTACAATAGATGGTACTTTTTTAATATTTAATTATGATAACTCTTCAACAAGTATATGACTATCTCTACTTATATCCATCAGACAAATTAAGTCTAGAGATATTTGAAGATATAGATAAAACTAATTTTAACACAAAAGAACAAGAAGAATGGGAACTATGTAATAAATTCATTGAAAAACATAGAAGATATGCTATATGTCCAAATTACTTCGCCAGACATCCTTTGTATAAAATAACAAGAAGATCCAAAATAGCCCACGAACAATCTTGTATTATAGACTTTAATATACAAGAAGATAGAATTTCTTTGACTAACGCATTAGATTTTATGGGCGGAGATATGTCTAAACAGCTTATAGATTATATCATTACTCCAGAACGTAATTTAATTCTTGGAAAAAAACATTACTGGATGGCGGAAGGTCATACTTTTGTTTATGGCGCTGGAAGAATGATAATATCAAGTACAGGTATTATATCTTACATAGATAATCATTCTGGACATTTTCAGCCATCTCCTGAAACCTTCATAAGAAGTTTGGAATTACTGTCTCATCTTAAAATAGAACAGATTAACGAGTGGCGTCATGAAAATCCTTGAAGATAAAAAACTAGACTTTGATGATGTTTTAATCAGACCCAAAAGATCTACACTTAAAAGCAGGTCTGAGGTTTTGCTAAACAGAAAAATAAGATTTCCTCACTCTAATAGAGAATTAGATTGTGTTCCGGTCATGGCTGCTAATATGGACACTACAGGATCATTTTCTATGAATGACACACTCTCCCAATTTGATTGCATAACCTGCCTACATAAACACTATAAGGTCGAACAATTAC
>MDTC01094826.1_pt1 | contig 17368 bp, 17 predicted proteins | sample 811181 | NCBI WGS metagenome assembly MDTC01 (sample SAMN05326644, study PRJNA326480) | marine metagenome | isolation source: seawater | place: Pacific Ocean: North | collected 2011 | reverse complement strand
TTTCATATTAATTAATAATTGAGGTAATAATTTATGCTCAAAACCTTCAATATCCATTTTTATTATATCTGCATTTTCACATAATTTGTCTAATTTATAGGATTTTACAATTGATTTTTTATTCCAGTCTCTTCCTTGTAAATCTAAATCATTATTAGTATCCGTTACATGCCCTTGTTTTAAACCGTTTTTTCTTTCTTGCTCTTCAAATCCAATTAAGCAATCACCGTCATAATCATTTACAGCACCGTGAATTATTTTTACAACTTTTTTATTTTTAAATTTTTTATTAAGAATTGTAATATTCGAAGGATGTGGTTCAACACCATAAATTTCACTTCCTTTAGAGTTATTTAAAAAAAAATCTATCATATAACCTTCATTCGCACCAATATCATAAATACTTTTATTGTTAAAATTTACATTTTTTAAATAATTATTTAATTCTTCTGAATAAGCCATATAATTTACTTTATAAAAAAAAAAAAAAAATTAACTTTATTTTTTTTTAAAAAGTTTTGTATCTCTTGTTTTATAGGGATTATTATCATGTTCATCAAAAATTTCACCTACGAAATGATAATAATCATTTTTGTAAGAATCATCTGGAAATGGTTGGCTGTATTTATATTTAAAAAATTGGTCATGTTCAAGACTATTTCCATTTAACTTATCATAAATTAAATCTAAAAATTTCATATCATCCATTCTTTTGAATTGATATTTTTTTTTTTTAAGAAATTTTTCCATCAATTTTTTAATTGGAAATTTTTTTTGATAGTTTTTATAACCCCACATCCCCCCTAAAATCTTGTAAAAATGGTGGGGATGGTCTCTCATTACATGTAATAATTTATTACTTCCTAGCCATTCACTTACAGCTTTTTCTTCACGAAAATTAATTCTAGAATCAGTATCTCTAACTATAAAAATACTTACTGATTGGTCATCAAATGGTAAAAATCTCCAAAACATTCCTGGAACTTTAGAACCTGTCATATCTACTAACTCCGCTCCTAAACTTTTTAATTTATTTTGAATTTCCAAAGGAACTGTATTATTAATATAATATCTAAATACCCAATCTTTGTAAATTTTTTTTTTTATATGTATTTCCAGATTCCTAATTGCACCATTAATATACATATTATGTGTTTGATATTTATATCCGTCCATTGGTTTATCTTGACACCATAAACTATAAGAAACGATCTTTTTCATTTAAGATAAATAAATATATTTAAAATTAAATTTAATCGTTTTTTTTTAAATAAAATTAAATAATATTAATTAATGGAAAATAAAAAAATTTGGTATTCTCCGCATAAATTTGATTGTTATGGAAAAGAAGAAATAGATAATGTTGTAAATTGTCTCAATGAAGGGTGGTTAGCGGGAACAGGAAAATATACCAGTGAATTTGAAAAAAAAGTTTCTGATTTATTTCAAAAAAAATATGGTGTCTTTGTTAATTCGGGTTCTTCTGCAAATATGTTAGCATTAGCAAGTTTGAAACTTGATAAAGGTAGTCATGTAATTACTCCTGCATGCACATTTATAACAGTTGTTACCCCAATTATTCAATTAGGTTTAAAACCTATTTTTTGTGATGTAGAATTACATAACTTTGTTCCTAGTTTAAAACAAGTTACTGATTTAATTGATGATAAAACTCGGGCAATTATGGTTCCAAATTTGATTGGTTATATTTTCGATTGGAAAGGATTAAGAAATTATTTAAAAGAAATTAATAGAGAAGATATTTTTGTTATAGAAGATTCATGTGATACTATTGTTAAAACTCCATATTCTGATATTGCTTGTACAAGTTTTTATGCAACACATTTAATTACAGCAGGTGGAATGGGTGGTATGGTAATGTTTAATGATGAAGAATTGTATAAAAAATCTTTAGTTTTCAGAGATTGGGGAAGAACTGAAATTAAAAATTGTAAAGATTTTTATGAAAGCGAAAAATTAGAACATAGACTATCAACAGATGTTGATGGAATAAAATATGATTCAAAATATTTATTTTCTGAATTAGCCTATCATTTTAAATGCTGTGAAATGTGTGCAGCCTTTGGATTAACTCAATTAACTAAATTAGAAAATATTATTACAAAAAGAAGAGAAAATATTGAAAGATATTATAATAATTTAAAAGAATGTAATTATGTAAAATTACCTGATGATACAGGAAAACCTAATATATTAGCTCTCCCTATTTTAATTAATAAAGATAGAAATAAATTAATGCTTGAATTAGAAAAAAATAATATACAATCAAGAGCTATTTTTTCAGGAAATATTACAAGACACCCTCCTTTTAGAGAATATTTTCAAGAATTTAAAAACTCCGATAAAATTATGAAAGAAGGAATTTTAGTTGGAATTCATCAGGGATTATCTTTTGACGATATAGATAAAATTTGCAATATAATTAAAAAAATATAAATTTTAAAAATATTAATAAAAAAAATATAATTAATTTTAGTTAATAAATTATATTTTTATTATTATACAATTATATGAATGAATTAGAAATAGTAATGTGGGCAATTAATGTTCCAGAACAATTAGAAAAATGCTGTATTTCATTTAATAATAAATCTAATGATATTAAAACTAAAGATTGTATTTTATATATTAATGTGGATCCATATCCAACAAATGAAAATATAACACAAATGAAAACCATATCAGAAAAATATTTCAAAAAAGTAGAAATAAGATACGGTTCAAAAATTGGTGATCTTTTACATGGGGTTCCAGAATTAATAAAAAAAGTTAAAAATGATTTTTTTTTTATAATGCCTGGAGGAAGAACATGGCATGGTGAAAAATTCAGTATTTTGAAAATGTATGAAAAATTAAAAAATGAAGATAAAAATGTAGTAGAAATGTGTATGTTTTGTGATAAAGAAAATATTTATAGAAAGTATTTGTTAGATCCATGTGTTTTATTTAGAACCTCTTTTATTAAAGAAAAAATTTTACCTAATTATTCACCATTTTTATGTTGGGAATATCAATTAAGAGAAATAGGATTATTAGAAAATGTTAAAAGTAGAAATTATGAACTTAATGATAATCCATATAAATATTATGGAGGCACATACTTTTCACAAAGTTTCAAAAAAAAAAAAAATATTTTTTTTGGTAACATATCAACTGATGAAGAAATAAAAAAAATTATTGATGAAAATGGTGAATGGCATCAAATTATATTTGAAAAATATAAAAATAATAAAAATGTTTCAAAAAAAGTATTAAAAAATTTTAAAAAAAAAATTAATAATAAAAAATGGATTTATAGATGGACTGGTGTTAGAACTTATGTTCCAAATACAAAATATTATTTAAGACATTATTAATTTTATTTTATTTTACATTAAATAAAATATGTTCGTAAATTGTTTTTATCCCTTTTTCTAAACCAATAAAATCATTTAATTCATAATTATAATTGTAATTTCCAGTATATGAATTACCTATTTTATTATTTAATATCTGAATATTTACTTTTTTTTCACTTAAATTATTTATTATATTTGCTATGTCTGATATTCTATGTTTAGTTTTATATACACAATTTATTTCTTTTTTTTTAATATTACCTTTTATTATATTCAAAATAATTTTAAATAAATCATCAATGTATATAAAATCAAAATATTTATCCTGATGAACAATTATATTTTTACCATCTATATAATTAATAATGTTACCTTTAATCATTCTTGTGTTTAATTCATTTATACCAAAACAATTAAAAATTCTAAGATTAATTACATTTTGATAATTTCGTAAATCTTTTTCGATATAATATTTTGAATATCCATATGGATCTTTAGGTATATTTAATCCTAATTTATTATTGTCAAAATTATTTATATCAAAATCTCTGTTAAATGATGCACCTGAACCAAAATAAAAAATTAATTTAAATTTATTTCTGTGAAAGATCATATTTTTATACATATTAATATTGAATGAAATAATTTTATTACTATCTTTAATTGTCCTATTACCTCCATAAACAGGCGTGAAAATTAATATATCAAAAAAATTTGTATTGAAAAAAAAATTTACTTCTTTTTTATTTAAAAAATCTAAATCTGTTTTACTCGTTCTGTAAATTTGATAATCTCTGTTTTTAAGAAAAAGTTCATAAAGAGATTTTGCGATAAAACCATTTTTTCCAATTATTAAGATTTTCATAATATTATAATTATATTTAAATAATATTATTATTTTAATTAATAAATTTAATGATATAAATTTAGGTTGAGATTCAAAAATAAGTATTTAATAAATATTTAAAAGAATAGTTGGAATAAGTTCAACAAATAACATTAATTTAATTATATATAATATATATAAATGAAAAATTCAGAATTAATTATAAATTTTCTATTAGATAAAGGTTTTGATACCTACTTTTTAGTTACAGGAGGCGCAATTGCACCTATAATTGATGTGGTCGGTTGCAACAAAAAATGTAAATATTTCTGTTTTCAACATGAACAATCAGCATCTATGGCTGCTGAAGGTTATTATAGAACAACAGGCAAATGTGCTGTTGTTTTAACAACTAGTGGTCCAGGGGCTCAAAATATTATTAATGGTTTATGTGGTGCATATTTTGAATCAGTGCCTATTCTTTTTATAACTGGACAAGTAAGCTCATTTGAATCTGTAGATAATATATTATCTAATCCTAGACAATTGGGTTTTCAAGAAACAGATATAATAGCTATGGCTAAAAATTTTACAAAATTTTGTAAAAAAATTACCAATAATGATAATATATTAAATGTTTTTAAAAAAGGTATTGAACAAATGCATAATGGACGTTATGGTCCAAGTTTAATAGATATTCATGTTAATATCCAAATGTCTGATAATAATTTAGAAAATAAACCGTTCCCCATTATTGAAAAAGAATCTCATAAATTATTAAATAAAACTAAAATTAATGAAATAGTTAAAACTATTCTAAATTCAAAAAGACCATTAATTCTGGTAGGAAGAGGTGTGCGATTATCAAATTCTATAGATTTATTAGAAAAATTAAATTCTCTTTTAAATTTACCTATTGTTACTACATGGAATGCCACCGATATTGTAAATAATAAATATACTAATTATATAGGAAATATCGGTGTTTATGGTGATAGAGGTGCTAATTTTGCAATCCAAAATTGTGATTTGTTATTAATTCTTGGTTCTAGGTTAGATACCAGGCAAACTGGTGGAAATTTAAAATTATTTTCTCGTCAATCTAAAAAAATTATGATTGATATTGATATTGATGAAATTGAAAAATTCTCAGATAGAGGATTAAAAATAGATATATTTATTAATAATGATTTAAAAATCTTTTTAACAGGTTTAATAGAATGTATTGAAAACTTTAATTTTCAAAAACAATCCAAAACACATCACTTGAATAAACTACCTTATAAAATTACAGATACATGGGAAAAAAAAATTAATTTATGGAAAATGTATTCTTACGATAAAGAATATAGAAGCACAGATTTTGAAAATCTTAATGTTTATACATTTTTAAAAGAATTATTCAATAATATACCATCAGATTCTGTTATAATAGTTGAAACTGGTGCAACCTTATCATGGGTTATGCAAACATGGAAACCTAAATCTAGACAAAGATTGTTTTCAAATTTATCAAATTCATCAATGGGTTATGGATTACCTGCTAGTATTGGTGCTGCTATTCAAAATAATTATAAAAATATTTATTGTATTGTTGGAGATGGAGGAATACAAATGAATATACAAGAATTACAAACTATTTATAATTATAACCTGTCGATTAAAATTATTGTATTAAATAATTATAGCTATGGTATGATTAAACAATTTCAAGATCAATATTTTAAATCAAGATATATTGGTACTGATTCAATAAATAAAGATTATTCTTGTCCTGATTTTATTAAAATTGCTGATGCTTATAAATTACATACTTTAAAAATTGATAAGAATAATTACATAGAAAACATTAAAAAATTAATTAATTCTGATAATAGTGTTCTTTGTAATGTTATTTTAGATCCAAAAAATAAAATTTTTCCTAAGCTAAGTTATGGTAATACTTTAGAAAACATGCATCCATTTTTAGATGAAAAAATAATTAAAGAACACATGATAATAAATCCAGTTGATAAAATTGATAATAAAAATTGGGTAAATATGGAAAGTAGATAAAATATAAATTTATATTTTTTATTTTTAATAATATATAATATATAATATTATTATGAATCCTTACATGAAAGAAAAAGAAATTAAATTGTTTCAAAAATATTTACAGAAATCAAAAAAATATTTTGAATTTGGTTCTGGAGGAAGCACTGTTTTTGCAATTAAAAATGGAGTTGAATTAATTCATACTGTAGAAACAGATTTAGAATGGATTGAAAAAATTAAGGAAGAAAAATTAATTAAAAATAAAATAAAAAAAAATGAATTATTTATAGATTATATTGATTTAAATTGCACATGGTGGAAACATGTTTCGTGGGGGCCAAAAAATGAATTATGTGATAAAAAAAATTGGACAAATTACCATAAAGCAATTCAAAAATGCTCTTTCAAACCTGATTTAATATTAATTGATGGTCGATTTAGAGTTGCATCTGCTCTAGAATCGATTAAATATTTAGATAATAATGGATATATATTATTTCATGATTATCCTCATAGAAAACAATACCATGTAGTAGAAAAATTTTTAAAAAGAGTTGCCAAAAAAAAAAGTTTAAGAGTATTTAAACCTAAAGATAATATTAATTTTGAAGAATTAAATAAAACCATTAATCAATATAAATTAATTATCGACTAAAAAAATTTTAATAAAATTAATTTAAATATTATTTATTATTTATTATTTATATTAACAATCATGATTTATAAAAAATTATTATTTACACCAGGACCATTAAATTGCCCAATGAAAATAAAAAAAAAAATGTTATTAGATGTAGGTTCGAGAGATTATAATTTTTCTAAAACAATTAAAAATGTTAGAAAAAATATTTTAAAATTTGGTAATGCACCAGAAAATGAATATTCTTCAATTTTAATTCCTGGTTCTGGAACTTATGCAATTGAATCTACCTTATCATCGATTATAGGTAAAAATCAAAAATTAGGTTTATTAATAAATGGTTCATACGGAAAAAGAATGTTAGAGATTGCTAATATACATAGAATTAAAACAGAATGTATCTATTTACCAGAAAATAAATCATTCAATATTAATCATCTAAAAAAATTTTCATCTAATATTTCTCATATTGCAATGGTGCATTGTGAAACTACAACAGGAATTTTAAATAATATAAATTCAATAGGTAATTTTTTTAAAAATAATGATAAAACTTTTATAGTTGATGCTATGAGTTCATTTGGAGGAATACCAATAGATATAAAAAAAAATAATATTGATTATTTAATTAGTAGTTCAAATAAATGTTTACATGGTCCCCCTGGTTTATCTTTTTGTATTGCAAATAAAAAAAATTTATTAAATAATAGACACAACTCTAAAACATTAAGTTTAGATTTAAGAAAACAATATGATTATTTTGAAGAATATAATCAATTTAGGTTCACTCCTCCTACTCATATTGTGAATGCATTGAATGAATCATTAATAGACCTTGAGTCAATTGGTGGTGTAAAAGAAAGAAACAATAATTATATGAAAAATAATAAATTAATAAAAAAAAATTTATTAAATTTAGGTTTTAGAAATTATGAATTAGAATTAAATAGTAATATAATAAGCACTTGGTATTATCCAGAAAAAAATTTTGATTTTGAACATTTTTATAAATTTATGGAGAAAAATAATATTATAATTTATCCAGGTAAATTAATTAATGAAAATGTGTTTAGAATAGGTAATATAGGTGACCTTAATGAAGATGATATTTTATATTTTATTCATATTATGAAAAAATATCAATCTAATTATTCATAAAATTATTTTTCATTTCAATAAAAGATTCTTTTGGTCTTTTTAAATTTTCAAATGTTCCTTCTTTAATTTTTATTTCAATAAATATTGGACCTATTTCTAATAATTCTTCATAATCAAATATATCATAAAATTCTTCTATTGAATTTACACTAAATGTTCTTACATATCCACATGCTTCTGCGATCTTAGTAAAATTAGTTTTCTCACTATGAGACAATTGACCACCTACAGATTCATGCATATTATTGTTAAATAAAATATGAATTAAATTTTTTGGAGAATTATTACCAATATTCGATATACTCCCCATGTGCATTAATAGGGAACCATCTCCATCTAAACATACTGTTGGTCTATTTGAGTATAAACTATATCCCAAAGCTATTGCAGAACAATGACCCATTGAACCTACCGTATAAAAATCATTACAATTTGATTGATTATTATTTTTTCTTATTGAATAAAGTTCTCTTGAAGTAAATCCAGTAGTAGAAATAAATTTATAATTTTTAAATTTTTGGGTGATAATATTGATATATTCATTTCTTAACAATAATGAATCTTTATTTATTTTTTCAATACTTTTATCAAAAGTTTCAAAAGTTTGTCTTTTTATTAAAAAAGCAGCTGGTTTGTTATTTTTCTTAATGTAATTAACTAATTCATTTATCTTAAAAGAAGCATATTCAAAGTTATCAGGTAAAATGGAATATTTCAAATTAATTGAATTAAGCATATTTTCTGTTATTTCACCTTGAGTTAAATGTTGTGGTTCGTCTTTTTTATAAGGTTCTCCTCTCCAACCAATTAAAAACAACATAGGTATATTATACACCTTTTCATTAACAAGTGAAATTAAAGGATTTATAATATTTCCCAAGCCTGAATTTTGTAAATAAACACATGGGATTTTTCCTGTCGCAAGATTGTAACCTACACCCATAGATACTGCTAAACCTTCATTAGCCATAACTACATTATTTTTGTTTTTAATAAATGATAAATAATCTTTTAACAAAGAATCAGGAACTCCTGTATAAAAATCAATTTTATAATTTTTAAGTTCATTGTAAAAATCACTACATGATAAAAAATCCCTGTTTAATTCTGTTAAATTAGAATTAGTATGATATTTTCTTTTTGAATATTTTCCTGCAAAAATATTATTTTCAAAATGTATATCATTTTTTACAATTTTATTTACTTCATTGGTATTTAATTTTGATGGTGTAATAATTGAGTAATTTTTTTTACCAGGAATATAATAATTAGTTTTATTACTTTTACTAAATAATATAGTTTTGTAAGCATCTTCATCTTTTGTAAGTTGATTAGCATTTTGTAATCTAAATATTTCATCAACAGGTTCAATATTATTTTCAATATTAATTAAAGACTCATTTTCATATATATTTTTTGATGTTTCTTTCATTGTTTTAATTATACTCCTCATATTATGATTAGCCCAGATAATTGAACTTATATTTGCATCCTTAAAAACTTGCGTTGGTGTTTGCCAATATTTAGTAGGAACAATTATCAAAGGGGTATCAGATGTCCAATATTTTGTAAAATTTAAAATATCAGATGCATCTTTTTTTTTACTATGAACTAATATTGCATCCGCACCTGCTCTTGAATATGAATCCGCTCTCTGTAGGGCATCTTCTAAACCCTTTCCAGTTATAAATGATTCTAATCTTGCTACCACACAAAAATCAGGATCTCTTTGGTATTCTTTACAAGCTAATATCTTAGAACTAAATTCACCTATATCAGCTAAATCTTGATTTTCACCATTAATAAATGAGTTTGTTTTAGGGAATAATTTATCTTCAAAACATACTCCTGCAATACCTCTTTCTTCTAATTTTCTAACATACCTCCTTGCATTATTAAAATCACCATAACCAGAATCACCATCAACTAGTATTGGAATATTTGTAGAGTCTGACATATACTCTAAATTATTGAGAATCTGACACCAAGATGCTTCATTATTATCTCTTAAGCCCATCGATGCAGACATTGTTAATCCACTAGCCCAAATAGCTTTAAAACCTGTTTCTTCAACTATTTTAGAACTAATACCATTATGAGCCTCCATTATAAAATCTAAATTTTTAGAATTTATTATATTTTTTAAAAGTGTCGTTTTCCTCAATTTATTAAACATTTAGTATAATTATATTTAGAAATTATTAAATAAATAAATCGTTATTTAATATTTTTTTAATATTTTTTTATAAAACAATTCAAAAAATTAATCAGTCATTATCTTTATAAATTTTTTTTTTAAAATAAATAGTTCCTTTGTTTTTAAATTCATTTACATCAGGATTTCCGCAAATTTCTTTAAAATACAAATAATTTAAATGCGTTATCATATCATTCCAATTTTTGAAGTTAATTTCATTATTAGGATAAAATAACTTATATGTCTCTATTGTTTTATTCCACGAATCATCATTAAAATATTTTTTTTTATTTTTTTCACTTATTTTTACAATACAATCGCCTATATCAGATCTGCGTAATACATTTTTACCTATAATATTATTTCCCCAGGGTTGTTTAAATCTACATAAACAATCCTCATATTTTGAATTTATAAATTTTAAAATGTCTTTTTTATCTAAATCTATTAAATCTCCACAAATTAATAAACAATCTCCATTTACTGAAATAGCTTTTTTGATTGTTGATTTAGAATAATCATCTTCAACAATTAAAATATTTACATTTATATTTTTATTATTAAAATTATAATTTTTAACGTGTTCAATTAGTTTTAAATTTTTTTTATTAATCAAAACATGTAAAGATGTATTTTCTATATGACATTCATCCAATATTTTATCTATTAAAATTTTACCTTTAAATAATTCTAAATGTCTTTGTCTATTTTTTTTTGGGGGACCTCCACATAAAATTACAATATTGAATTTACTCATTATAATTAAATACTAAATATTATTTTTTAAGTGATTATCAATTAAATTTTAATCATAATTTCTTCTATTATTTAATTTTTACTTTAAATTCAAAATTTTATTTATTATTTGGGTAGTGCTTGTTCCTAAATTATAATCGATTCTCATAAATTTATTTTCTTTTACACAATCTTTATACATAAATTGATATTTTTGATCTTCATTTTTATCATGAGCATGAATTACCATGTCAATTTTGTATTTATCTAGAAAAAATTTGTTAGGTGAAATTGGAGCATCTTTAATAACCTTATCAACGTATTTACATGATTCTACTATTTCAATTCTTTCCATCATATCTATAATTGGTTTTCTTTTATAGCTGGATACAGTTTCATCAGAATGAATACCAACAAAAAGAAATTTACACTTATTTTTACATTTTTTTAGAAATTTCACATGATTTACATGAAATAAATCAGCAACCATATCAACATATATAATATTATATTTATATTCCATATATTATTATATATTATTATATATTTAATTTTTTATTTTATTTAACCTAATTATCCCGTTATTATTTATAAATATTTATTCATTAATTCTATTTTATCTGAAATATTATTAAAAACTTCGAAAATATTTTCACTATAATTAAATATATTCTTTCTCCATATATAAGATTTGTTGTCAATAAGAACTAAACCTTTGCATAGATAACCTGCAAATAAACTCATACTACTTGGAGCTAAAATTAAAATTTTACTATTAACTAATTTATTAAAATCATCCGAAAAATTATCAATTCCACCAACATATAATGTCGTATTATCTAACTTATCTAGTTTATTAAGATGACTATAATTAATATTTTCACAATAAACATTAATTTTAGTATTAAAATGCATATTTATTATGTCAATAATATTTTTATAATAGGAAAATGTAAAACCTTCCTTCATTAATTGATTATTTAAATCACCACATCTTATATGTATTGAAATTACATTTGAAATATTATTATCATTATCACCATAATACAATTTATGTAATTTAGGTAAAATTTTATTATGATAAATATCATTTTTTATATATTTTTTTAAATACCAATCATATATAATATGTGGATGTATTTTACATACATTAGATAATCTTAATAAAATATTATTGTATTTTTTTGATAATTTTAATATATTATTTTTTATTTCAATATAGTCTTCATATGAAATACATTCCCATTTCCTTATATAATCAATGTCTAATATATAATCATATTTATAGTCTTTATAATTAGATGAATATTTTAAAAACATTTCTTTTGATAATATTTTTTGATTTTCCCAGGTATTATTATATATTACTTCCATATTTAATAATTCAGAAAAAACAAATGTTGTAAAAATATCACATAATGCATGACCACTTCTCCCATTTGAATTTTGATTATAGGTTATAAATAACATTATATATAACATATATTAAAAAATAGTAAGAATTGATGCATTTCTAAAAGATTTGGTCTCCAATTAAAAAATAAAAATATACAAATTACTATAATATCTGATGGAAAAATTAATAATTTTCCTGAATACAATTTTATTCTTTTATTACTCGTATAGCTAATTGATAATTTTTATGTATTATTTCAAAGTTATAATTATTTTTTTGGAATTTGAGAAATTTATCAAACCAATACCTTATTTTTCCTTCATTAGTTGTATTTCCACCATAATCATCAAACCAAATTATACCATTATTATTTATAAACTTTAAAGAATTTTTAATATCATTCTCAATATATTTGGGTTCATGATTTCCATCAACATATATAAAATCAAACATTTTATTATTGTTATTAAAAAATACATCTGATGTTGAACGATGATGCTTAATTTTATTACTATTTTTACTTTTTTTAATATTTTCTTTAAATAAATTAATAGTATTTGCATTAACACATTGGGTTGTTATTCCTTCAACAGTTCCTGATATATAAAAAGGATCAACACAATCTAAAGAAGATTCTTTATTATCTAAGAAATTATCTGAAAAAAAACAAGCTGATAACCCTTCAAAACTTCCTATTTCTAATATATTATATTTACTTTTTTTATTCAAATATTTATGAAGATTTGTTCTAATTTCAGATACCTGAAACCATGATTTGGTAAATTTATACTTATTCATATTCATGTTATATTTATTGTATAATAAAAAATTAGTAAAAATTAAACTAATATATTTAAATTTTAAAATTTATAGTTGAATAATTTAAAGTCTCTTTCATATTTTTTATATACATATTCTTTTAATTCTTTAGTATAATAATCCTTATAATTTTTATTAGATGAACTGTTAACTTTTATCAAATTAACCTTTGTATTTAAAATATTAGACAATTCTTCATTTATATTCTCTAATTTTACTACTTTTGAAATTATAGTATTATCAGGTGTTATTATCCAATAAAATTGTGGATACATGTGGAGCATATCTTCAAACTTATTGTTAATACATAAATCTTTTATAAATTCTCCAAAAGTGTGAGTAGTACAATAATTATGCAAAGGATGAATATCATATTTGGTGCTACTATCACTACTATGCCAATAACTTTTTTTTAATTTTGCATAATTATAAGTAGAAAATACTCTTGAATATGGATTTCTGACTATTGAAATTGTTTTATTCCATATTTTTTTAGGAAATTTAGTAATTTGGTGATGTCCTGAATGTATATTACAAAATTGTTTTTCAAAAGAGGTTCCTCCATTTTTGGGAATATGAATAAAGTATAGGTCATAATTTTTTAATTTTGACATTTTATATCTATATTATTAAATAATTTTTTTTTAAACCAGGAAAATATCTTAAATTTAAAATTCTAGATATTTATTAAAAATATAGAACTAATTTAGTAAATGAAAATAACTGTTATAATACCTTGTTTGTATAAACATTTTAAATTAATTAACACAGTTTTAGATTGCCATTATAATAATTCTATTAAACCTAATCAAATAATAATATCACTAAACGGTTGTAAAAAATTAAACAAAAATGATATTGATAACCTAGAAAAACATTATAAATCAAAATTTGAAGACTTTTTTATTTTACGTAGCAAAAATAAACTTAATAGAGCCAAAGCAAGAAATGTATGTTTTGATTACATTAAAAATGATATTGTATGTTTCTCTGATGCAGATGATAAAGAACATTCACAAAGATTTGAAATAATTAAATATTTTTTTGAAAAAAAAAAAAATAGATCACTTAATTCACTCCTACATACTTGAAAAATGTAATAAAAATTTATGTAATAATTGTTTTTTATGTAAGAATAAATACAATAAAACATTCATTAATTACAAAAAAATAGAACAAATAGATTTTTGTGATTCAAAAAAAATTTTTAGTATCAATTATCCTAATAAAAATATTAAACCTAATGTTAAAAATATACTAGCTATTAATAAAAATAAAAAACAAATAATGCCTGTTCATGGTTTAGTTTGTGTCAAAAAACATGTTTTAGAAAAAATTAAATTTAATGAAAATTATCCTAGAGGACAAGACTCGTTATTCTCACATGAAGTTTTATATAAATTCAAAAATTCAATTGTCATTGATGCTCAATTACATATTTATACAAATGGTTGGATTCCAGAAAAAGAATCTTTTAAAAAAATTGAATTAGAAAAGGGTGAAATTTATGTAAATTTTGGTTCTCCTAATCCCCCCTATCCGGGAAAACCTCAAAGCCAATGTGAAATAAATTCAATTATTGAATCAATAAAAAAAAATTATTAAGGTTTTTAAAAAATTATTTTAAAATTTATATATTTATATGAAAATAGGAATTGTTGGTATTGGAATTGTAGGTTCAGCCATTTATAAAGATTTTATAAATAAAAAAATAAATGTTCAGATTTATGATAAATATAAAAAATTAGGAGATATTAATAATACCTTAGATTGTGAAATAATATTTCTATGTTTACCTACTCCTTACTGTGATATTTTAAAATCATATGATAAAAAATCTATTTATGAAATATGTAATTTTTATAAAGTAAATCAATATAATGGCTTATTAGTTTTAAAAAGCACCGTTGAACCTTTAGTAACAAAATATATTTATGAAAATTATAAAATTAATATTCTTCATAGTCCTGAATTTATTAGTGCTAAAACTGCTTATGAAGATATAAAGAATCAATCTCATATTGTAATAGGGAAACCACCAAATTTTAAAATTGAATTACTGAATAAATTAATTGATTTTAATAAAAGGAATTATCCAAAAGCTGATATTTCTATAATTGACTGCACTGAATCTGAATTAATGAAAATTAGTGCTAATTCATTTTATGCTGTAAAAATTCAATATTTTAACGAAATATATAGCCTTTGTCAAAAACTTAATATATCTTATGAAAATGTAAAAAACACTATTATAAAAAACAAATGGGTAAATAAAATGCACACAGAAGTTCCTGGAACTGATGGTAAATTATCCTATGGTGGTATGTGTTTTCCAAAAGACACAAATGCATTAAATCAATTTTTATTGATTAATAAATCTCCTAATCTTTTATTAGAAAATACGATTAGAGAGAGAAATTTGATTCGTAAATAATCCAATATTAAGAAATTATTTATTTACAAATTTAAAAATAAATCATATATTTATATTTATATTTATGTTATATTTTCCTTTAGAATTATTACAAATTTATAAATCGGATGATTATCCTAAAATAAGATTAGGAAGGGGTAAAGATGGTGGTTATGTTATAATAGATGGGTTAGAATATGATCTTTTATTAGGTTGTGGTATTAGCAATGATGACTCTTTTGAACATTGTTTCTTAAAAAAATATACCAAAATAAATTGTTTTGCATTTGATGGAACTATCAAAAATTTACCTAATTCTCATGAAAGAATTAATTTTGTTAAAAAAAATATATCTGATAAAAATTCTAATAATACCACAAATTTACATAAAATAATTGATAACTACCAAAATATTTTTTTAAAAATGGATATCGAAGGTTGTGAATATAAGTGGTTACATTCACTATCCAATGAGCATTTATCAAAAATTAGTCAGATCGTAATTGAGTTTCATTCAAAATATTTTAATTTACCAAGATTTAATGATAAATATTTATATTCTGTATTTGAAAAACTAAATAAAACACATTATTTAATGCATTTACATGGCAATAATTTTAAAAAAACTGCTCTTTATAATGGGTATTGTGTTAAAGTTGGTTCGTCAAATTGTAATATTAAAAAAATAAAATTGGATAAAAAATATAAAAAAAATACAAATATTGTTCTTAAACATCATAATAAAGTTCATAAATTTGAAATTAAAATTGAAAATAAAACTTTAATTGTCAAAAGAATAGATCAAAATAAAGGTTGGAATTATGATCATAAAGTTTTAATAGGTGGTAATCAAATTCCCGATGTTTTTGAATGCACATTTGTTAGAAAAGATTTATTTAATGCAGTTTATAAAAATAATAATAAAATTCCTTGTGAATTAGATATGAAAAACTGCTTAAAAAAAAATGAAATTGAATTAAAAGGTTATCCATATAATAATTTATAACTTTAATGATTTATGTCTGTAAAAGTCATCAACTCTTTTTTTTTTAATAAAAATATATCCATTTGATAATAATAAATTTCTAATTTGAGTTCTTCTTGGTTCTATACGATTGTGTTCTACATGAATTATTCCGATAGTATATTTATCAAAATCAAATGTTTTTAATATTTCATATTCACTTCCTTCTGTATCTAAAGATAAATAATCTATAAAATTAGGTGATTGACATTTTTTTAATAAATCATTGAATGATAAAGTTTTTAAATTAACAATTGTTTTGTTATTTCCTATTTTTTTTTTATGACGGTCAATATGCTTATCAATACCTGATTGATTTTTTTTATGATTCGATATAGCAAAATGAATATTTTGGTCACTAATACAGTAAATTGGGTTGTTTATGCAAATTGAATTTGGTCTATTTTTGCATAGTTTATCAAAGACTTCAGGAACTGGTTCTACGCAAATTCCATTCCAATTATATTTGGTTTCTAATAGATAAGTATTAGATAAACGAATTCCATCTGAAGCTCCTATTTCAATAAAATAACCATTTTTTTTATAATTATAAGATTCTAATACATGTAAATCCTGTTTAAATTGAGAAAATGAATCACTCATTATATATTATTTGATAAAAATAATTCCCTTAAAAAACAAATTAAAAATACAATTTTATTTTATATTTTATAATTAATGAAAATATATACTTTTTTTGGAGAATTTGGGATTTTAAATAGATTTGTAATTTCAGAATTAGAAAAAAAATTACAAAATAATAA
>MDTC01198363.1_pt1 | contig 17370 bp, 20 predicted proteins | sample 811181 | NCBI WGS metagenome assembly MDTC01 (sample SAMN05326644, study PRJNA326480) | marine metagenome | isolation source: seawater | place: Pacific Ocean: North | collected 2011 | reverse complement strand
CCGACCAAAGGCTAAAGGTGGTTATTTCCCGGTACCACCGGTCGATAATAATACTGATTTACGTGCACGAATGGTATCAACTCTCCATGAAATGGGCGTACCAATGGAGAAACATCACCATGAGGTGGCTCCTTCACAGCATGAGCTTGGTATGATGTTTGGTACGCTTCTACGTACTGCAGATAATATGCAGTTGTATAAATGGTGCGTGCACATGGTAGCCCATGAATCTGGTAAGACCGCTACCTTTATGCCAAAGCCAGTATACAACGATAACGGCTCTGGCATGCATTGCCATCAGTCGATTTGGAAAGATGGGGACACAACTTTCGCCGGTACAGGCTATGCAGACCTTTCCGAAACAGCACTGCACTACATAGGTGGCATTATAAAGCACGCCCGTGCTATCAATGCCTTCACTAACCCTACAACTAACAGTTATAAAAGATTAATTCCTGGTTTCGAGGCGCCTGTGCTGCTTGCATATTCATCGAGAAACAGATCTGCGTCTTGCCGCATTCCCTACGTTGAAAGTCCAAAAGGTAAACGCATTGAAGTGCGCTTTCCTGACCCTTCTGCTAACCCATATTTGGCCTTCTCCGCGATGCTTATGGCTGGGATTGACGGCATTCAGAATAAGATCGACCCCGGCGAGCCCATGGATAAAGATCTTTATGATTTGCCTCCCGAAGAACTCGAGGGAGTACCAACTGTATGCGCTTCACTTAGAGAGGCATTAGCAGCGTTGGACAACGATCGGGACTTCCTCACATCTGGTGATGTAATGACCAACGAACAAATTGATGCATATATTGGTCTTAGAGAAGAAGAGATTTTAGCGTTTGAACAAGCTCCACATCCAATCGAGTTTGAAATGTATTACAGTGTTTGATAATTTTTTGCACGATACAGAACAATAAAAAATATTGAAAACCCGCGGAATTTAAATTTCGCGGGTTTTTTTCTACCTTAAGGATTTTTAGCTTGTTTGAACAAAAGCATTAAGCTTTTTACTCTCTGTAAAAATGACTTACACATTTCACCATTCATATCAGCTGCCTTATCACAGAAGATCGCGCAGCTACACGACAAAGATTAAACCCCAAATCTACAATCAAACAATCGCGCTTTTGCACCCTCAATTGCATTTAAAAGTGTTGAGCATTTAAATGACCCTTGAAACGATATTTGCGAGCTTGCCATTGCCCGTGTATACAGACGCTTATAGAGGCAAATTTTTATTAAAATAGAAAAACTGGCTGGGCAAAAATGGATATAAACGAACGTATCGTTGATGATTTTATTCGTAATGAGATTGGGTTTGTAACGACTGTGCCATGCAAACAACTATCTGGCGTGATCGATGCAGTTGAGAAACATGATCAAATTCATCACGTTCCATGTAACCATGAGGCAGAAGGGATGGGACTTTGTGCAGGAGCTTTTCTAGGAGGCACCAGGCCATGCATAATTATGCAAAACACAGCCCTAGGGGTTACCGTAAATTCACTTGCCGCTCTAATACAATATTACCAGATGCCTCTGCCTATGTTGATTAGCTACCGTGGAGAGGTCGGTGAAAAGGTGGCATGTCAAGTAGAAATGGCAATGCATACTAAACCAATACTTCAACAAATGAATATTCCGTCATATCACCTTCATAAGGCTGATGACATTGAAGAATTAAGCGCAATTCTGAACCACACGTTTATGGCTAGTAAACCCACTGCGATTTTGGCCGACGCAAGCTTTTGGAGTGCAACATAATGATACGGAGCGAAGTTACCAAGTCCATAATCCCGGTTATTACTGACGAACTTGTTGTATGCAACATTGGTCTACCTTCTCAGGAATTATTCATGCACGATGACCAGCCGTCTAATTTTTATATGCTTGGAACCATGGGCCTATGCTCATCCATAGGTCTTGGCCTGGCGCTTAACCAAAACGCGCCTGTGCTAGCCATTGATGGGGATGGCTCCATACTTACAAATTTTGGCACACTAGCCACGATAGCAAATAACCCAGCAGACAACTTCACTTTACTGATTATAGACAATGGCTCCTATGGCTCTACGGGAGATCAACCGACCTATGCGGGAAAGAAGACTTCTCTATCCAAGGTCGCAAAAGCTTGCGGATGCGCTAACGTTATAGAATGCCAAGGAGAAGAAGCTGCCGAAGAGGTTGGCAAGGCCCTTAAAGGAAACCAGATGACGATAATTGTTTGTAAATGTGAGAGTGGAAATGTTCCCGTTCCTAATATTCTGACTCATCCCGTTTCTATTCGCGATCGTTTTATGACTGAAGTCGAGGCGCGCAATTAGAAACATAAACAGTTGGCCCTGTTAGGTTAATGAAGGCTCTCGCATTACTTAAGCTATCGGAGTCAGAGAAAAAAGTATTACTCCGCAAGCTTTTGTATTTCAGTCAGCAGTTTTTCTGTAATGTCGATCCCGTTCTTTAAATTTTTCTTTTTTTGTATTCGTTCAAATTCACCGGGCATTAAAACCATTTCTGTGCCTGGCAAAGGCTGACTATTGTGTATTTCAGATGCTAATTCTTCCACGCAACCTACAAACCTACGTTTAGAACCAATAGAGCCAGGATCGATAGCAAGAAACATATCTCCTTTGGTAATTTCTTGATCAGTATTCATAGTTCCGCTTACTTTTGTTCCTACAGAGCCACCAGCTAAACCTCCTGCTAAAAAATCAATCATAATCGCTAAAGCCGACCCTTTTGCCCCACCTGCGGGTAATAGAGCTCCTTTCAATGCTTCTGTTGGATTTGTGGTTGGGTTTCCCTCTCCATCAATAGCCCACCCCTCTGGAATACTCTCACCACGCTCAAGAGCGTTAACAATCTTGCCGCGAGCTGCGACGCTTGTTGACATATCTACCAAATACGGAGCACCTTCCGAGGGTACAGAAATAGTTAGAGGGTTGGTGCCGAGTATTTGTTGTCGACTCCCAAATGGAGCCACACCAGGCTCCGTGTTTGTTACCACTATGCCTATCACGCCCTTTTCGGCGAGCCACTGAGAGTAATATTGCAAAATGCCGATATGCGATGCTTTGCGGACACTTACCACCCCAACACCAAAGTTCTTCGCCTTTTGAAGCACAAGATCTGTAGCTTTTTTTGCAACCACAGGCCCAAGGCCATAATCACCATGTATCAGAGCGGTTGCACCTTTGTCTCGGACAACTGAGGGCTGACATACTGATTTAAGTGCACCACAGTCTAATCCTTTGATCCAATTTGGTATACGAATAACGCCATGAGAGTCATGCCCACGTAAGTTAGCCTCTATCAATATATCTGCAACTAAAACCGCGTCTTTCTTTGGCACACCGCGTTTTCGGAATATTGTCTCAGCTAAAGCACGAAGGCCGTCTGAGGAAACTTGCAAAGAGGATGCATTTCTTGAAATCATCATATTAAGCGCCCCTAATAAATTTTTCTCAAACCATCTAACTTAATTTTGCGTGCTCCATTGTGCTGTCGTCGAGGTGGGATGAAGCTTCGTGATTATTATATTTTGCAAACTTTCCTGTGTGTACAGAGCCCGATCTAAATTTCTACAACCTCAACACCAAGTGTTGTCCAATATTCTTTTCAGCTCTACGCTGAGTTAGCGTAACAGCGTTACTTGGCTTAAGGGTTAGCTGTCTGATTAACGGTGATTGAAAGCCTTAGCCGCCTTTTTCTTGTTATTTTTTCAGACATGGTCCGTTCACGCCCAACGCACCTTATCCTGGCTATCCGCCGCGGTAATTAATGTCATTGTGTTTACGACTGTCCAGTCACATAAATCATAACGGCGGTTAAGCTTTTCGCGCATTTCAAATTCAATCTCATTAGCAGGTATCTTAGAACGTTCCCACATCGCTAGATCGGGCCTGCGCGTCAAAAGTAAGCTACGCACCGTTGGTCCTTCTCCGTTAACCTTCCACAAACCAATAACTTGCGAGTCATAGGAACTTTCAAAGTCCGGCCAAGCCGCAATGCAAAGCTCCATAAATTCCTCATATTTTTCTGCCGGCGTCTCAAACCAGCGAAACGCGTAGTTACCTTGGCGTTCAGGTGGTTCATCAGTTTTTGGACGAGAGGTTGGACGTAAAATTTCATGCCCCGACGCGCGCACCGTAGCCAATCCTCTGTCAAGCAAGCTCGCATGTTCAGATGCAGATTCGATATCAGGCCACATTGTGATAGCAATCACCGTGTCGCGGGGCAAGCCAATCTGGCTACGCCATACGCCGTACATAGATCCTCCTGCTTTTTGTATTCTTTCGACACCATCAGTGATAATCGACCCTGCAGCGTCTTTCCAACGTCTTGGCACACAATCGATCCTATGACAGGCAAAAATTGCATCCATTTTATTCTCCAAAAGATTCTAACGTTAGCACCAACTACCTTTTCGGTAAACTTTTCACCGTAACAGAGAGCACTAAAACTATTTGATTCCATAAAAGTTTCTTCATTACTTGTTCCATCTAACATAGAAGTAATTTGTAACCCTCATGGCTCGCAACGAAACCTATACTGTTATAAAATTGATGAGCGTTTGTGCGCTTTTTGTCAGTGGTTAACTGTACTATACCGCAACCCCTTTCCTTGCAACGTTCTACACCCCAACAGAGCATTCTGCGGCCAAGCCCGGTATTTCTGTATTCCTTCAAAACTCGTACTGCCTCTATCTGACCTCGCCACATTCCAGTGCGAGCTATGCCCGGAATAAAACTTAGCTGCATAGTCCCCACGATAGTCTTGCTATTCACTGCAACGATTAATAGCTGGTTTGCATCAGCTGAAATAGCTCGGAATGCATCCCAATAAATATTAACGAGAGGCTCTTCTGGCACCTCACGTGCTGCACCTATGGGATCGTCTGCCAGCATTTTAACAATTGCACAAAGATCAGCCTCAACGGCTCGACGAAATACAATATCGCACTTACACATATTTCACTCCTCCAGCGTCATCACACTGGCGATGTCGCGGCGAAGTTTACGGTTGCGCTTCAAGTGCCATTCTCGGCTCATTGCTTCGCTCCTATTTTGGTAGCTCTCAGCGTAGAGTAGTTTCCATTTACGGCCTCGAGTTGCGCGCGCACCAACTCCCGCATTGTGGGCGGCCAATCGTGCATCAATATTATTGGTCCATCCGACATAAGTACGGCATACCCTTTTTGCACTGCGAGCCCGGCACTCTAAAGTTCCGATAACATAGACATAACAGCTCACTTACATAGACCTCAGTTATCCAAGATGCAGGTTTTAACCCTGGCAGGTAATTGCTCATCCAGATCATACACGCGATATGAAAAAGGCTTCTCGCAAAATGCGGGGGCACCAGAATGAAGAACTCTTCCCTCAACCAATGTTCCAGGATGATAGTGTCCCGATAACACTGCAAGCACCCTACCCGATTGGTGTATTGATTTTTTTAAATCAACAGCAGTCGTATACTGATAGTGTTTGTTCTTTGCGAAAACCGGCGGATGTATCATGTAATGCTGCACATGAACTTGTGCGCACTCATGCTCTTCACCTGAAATTGCTTCTTGGAAAAGAGCCGCATTGACTTTATCCCGTATTGGTTGTTGTTCAGCAGATAACCTGTCCCAAAAACAATAAAAACGTAATCCGGCAATATCATTGGAAAACCTATAACCGCTGAAAACTTCAGCGAAAGATTTTTCATCATCATTATTTCCAGGCACCACAACAAATGGTACCCCAACTGCCGACAACCATTCTTTTATAAAATTAAGATCTGATCTCACATCATTGAGCCAATCACTAAGAGGCCGCTCATCTGGTGAATTGCCATTAATTACCGATGCTGGAACATCGAGTAAATCACCAGACAACACCAAAACATCGGGCGAGTGTGATAAAATCTTAACCTCCAGACGCTCTAAAAGAGCCGGTACGTTACGCGAAAGCCGAGACGGATCTTTTGCTGTGCCAGGTAATTGGCGGCGCATATGCATGTCTGTCCAGTGAAGTATTCTTGTCATAGCCATATCCTAGCAGGCTAACCGCTTGTTAGTACAACATTTACCTTCCACAAATAGAATGTAACGACTTGCCAGTAAAACCCAACCGGTGTAATCGTCAGAAAGAGTTCTAGGAGAAGGAACCCCAAGTGTTCATATCAAAAATTATGCGTCATCCCGGTTTTGCACTCGTTGCAGCAGCATGTATAATTTTTGCCGCCTTCGGCATTCGCCAAAGTATGGGCCTTTTTATGCGTCCCATCTCTGAAGGATTGGGATGGGGGCGCGAGATACTCTCTCTTGCTCTTGCAACACAAAACCTTCTCATAGGTTTTGCCGCTCCATTTTTTGGTGCACTAGCAGACCATTGGGGGCCGCCAAAAACATTAGCAGTTGGCGGGTTGTTGTTCTCATTGGGGCTACTGCTCATGAGTCTTGCATCGACCCCTTTCGCTATGTTTATGAGCGCCGGCGTTATGATGGGTATCGGGCTCGGTGCCTGTGGAATGCCCCTAGTGCTAGCAACTGTAAGCAAAGTAGCCCCCGAACAAAAACGCAGCCTCTGGATAGGTATCATCACAACTTGTGGCACTGGGGGACAGCTACTGTTGGTCCCAGCAAGTAGATTAGCAATCGGCGAATTTGATTGGCCTACTAGCTTGCTTATGCTGTCTCTAATAGCAATACTGATTGTGCCAATAGCATTGGCCACATCATCTGCAATTACTAAGGATACTGGAAAAGATAATAATATTAATGTTCGCGAAGCACTTCTGGAAGCATCCCATCATAGAGGCTATCGCTTGCTTACCTCCGGATTTTTTGTGTGCGGTTTCCACGTAGCTTTCGTTGCTATTCATTTGCCGGCTTTTGTCCATGACCGCTGCGCAGCACCAGGTCTCGGTGCTACGGCATTAATGTTGATAGCATTTTGCAATATGATTGGAGCTGCAACATCAGGTTGGCTAGGAGGACGATTCTCTAAAAAATATTTATTGTCTGCTATCTACAGTGGCCGGGCTTTGGTTATGTGTAGTTTTCTTCTATTTCCAATAACTCCATTAACTGTCATTGTTTTTTCCTGCTTTATTGGTCTTCTCTGGTTAAGTACGGTTCCACCCACATCTGGCTTAGTAAGCCAGATTTTTGGTCTACGGTACATGGGGATGCTATACGGGATTGTTTTCTTGAGCCATCAATTAGGTGCATTTGTAGGGATATGGCTCGGCGGCTATATTTTTGACAGCACCGGTAGCTATACGATTGTATGGTGGATCGCCGTTGCTTTGGCTGTAGCAAGTGCGATTATTCATTTACCAATCGATGAAAGACCACTGCCCCGTTTAAATAACGCTTGAAAGTCACATTCTGTGATGTGAAATTTTCACTTGAATGTATTTCGGAGAGAGTAATGACTATTCTTTTTGAGGAATTAGCTCATAGCAAAAGTCCATTTGGCGATTTAAGCCTGCGCCGAAGACATGAATTACGTCTGAATACAGATGTTTATGAAATCAAACTAGGTGATGACTTTTTAATGACTAGTCTTTTTCATAAATCAGAAGATGCGCTTGCGGATCTTGGCCTACAAAAACTTAAATCAGACAAACTCAACGTTGTTATTGGAGGGTTAGGCCTCGGCTATACAGCAGCTACCGCGCTAAAAAATCCAAAAATACATGACCTCATAGTAATAGAAATACTACCCGCAGTCATCAAATGGCACCGTGCCGACATCATCCCGATGAACAATCACATAAAATTGGATAAAAGATGCCGCTTTGTAGAAGGAGATTTTTTCAGCCTTGTTCAATCAAAGGACGGATTTGATCCTGATAACGCAAACCGGCGTTTTCACGCCATCTTAGTGGATATTGATCACTCACCTAACCAGTGGTTAGCATCGACTAACTCTTTTTTTTATAGGAAAAAGGGTCTCTCAGCGATCACTCAACATCTCCTACCGGGCGGCGTATTTGGACTCTGGTCAAATGATGCACCTGATACAACCTTTACCGAACGCCTCGCATTAGCAGTTGGTAAAGCTGATGCTAGAGCTATTACTTTTGAAAATCCACTGACCGGCACTACTGTAACTCAAACAGTTTATATAGCGACAGCGCCCTAGTATATTTTGACGTCCGAGTTAGGGATATATTTCCTACGCAGCGACAACAAAATAATGAAGAGAAAACAGTTATTTTGGATCAGACATTTAAGAAAAACCGAAAACCTAAAGACAACGCCTAAATGAATGGTTTTTCTATATCAGTGGCGCAAAATCCTTCAGAAATTGCAAAATAATTCCCAGAACGGGAGTTTTTTGAATGTAAAAAAGCTTGTATTATAAAGTATTAAATAATTAATGTGTAATTTTTAATTTTTATTTGCCTTTTGTTAAATAATTGTATTAATTTTGTTGATATTCAATGAATAATAGTGTATTATTTCAATTATTACTCACTTGGTTTTTATATGCTCGCAAATCATCAAATAATCCCCTCACAAGTCTCCGAACAAATTCTACCTATAAAAAGTTTGGAAACAAAGTGTTCCTTGGAGCTATTGCTTGCAGACGAAATTAAGCATTTAGCCGCAAGCGCCGACAATTGTATCTTTGCATTATATGATGCTCACATACCAAACGAGGGACCAATTGATTTTGTAACGTATGAATGCAGTGACAAACATGTTTTGCTTGATATAGATGTAAATTTTAAGTTTGAGGGAATAGGCGTTTGGTATATTTGTAATCGTTACGATGAAACATACCAATTATGCCATATTTTAGTGCAGATAAAGAATGGTCGTTTTGTAAAGGGTCAGGTTGAGCAGTTCCATGGATATTGGGACGAATTTCCTCAATTCATTGCTGAAGATCGTTGGATAAAAGCATTAACTCCAGACACTAAATAAAGCCAAACAAAAATCTACGTTGCGATAGTATGTGCGCTCAAATGACTTCTCGGTAGCTCTACCTTATCCTTTATAACATTCACTTTACACACTCAACACATCTCCTTGCAGCAGGGTTAATCTGGAGTCTTTTTTCAGGGATATCATCGCCGCAACCCTCGCAAATACCATACTCTCTTTGCTCAATCCGGTTAAGCGCAGCATTTAATTCCCGACATCTTTTTTGACGCCTAGTGTCGAGAGCTTTGGCCATTTCTTGTATTTGGAATGCATCCATACGCGAAAGTCTGCCTACACTTTGTTGGTCCAACCTTACAGGCTTACGCTCTGCTGAGGATTGATTACTTTGAGAAATAAGATCGGTCAGCTCAATTTCAATTGCGAGACGGAACTCATTAATACTATCGTTCAGTTTGTCAGGCATTTAGTAAGGATGACAGATTTTGAGTATACAAGCAAAGATGCATTCTTTCCTGTTCACACTTCACCGTGATAAATAACACTTCATGTTACATTTGAAAGATCTAACGTATCGCGTAGGCGACAGAGTATTGCTTGACAACGTTAATATAAGCATACCCGCTGGCCATAAAGTTGGTTTTGTTGGACAAAATGGCACTGGCAAAACAACGTTGCTAAAGCTAATCATGCGTCAATTAAGCCCATCAGGGGGTGACATCGTTTTCCCGCAAAAATGGGAATTGGGGATGACAACCCAAAATGCACCTGAAGGCTGCCTTTCGTTACTAGATACTGTACTCGCAGCAAACAAAGAACTAACCAAGCTGAAAAAGGATGCTGAGGATATAAGTAATCCTGAACGTCTCGCTCAAGTCCATGATCGACTGCGGGATCTAGAGGCCCATAGTGCGGAAGCGAGGGCAGCAAGAATCTTAGTGGGGCTTGGCTTTGATGATGCTGCTCAACATCGTCCATGCCAAGAATTTTCTGGTGGTTGGCGAATGCGCATTGCTCTCGCTTCTCTTCTATTTGTTAAACCTGACTTGCTGCTCTTGGACGAACCAACTAACCACTTAGATCTTGAGGCCTCGATATGGTTAGAGGATTTTTTGAAGCAATACCGCGGGACATTAATAGTTGTGAGCCACGATCGTCATTTATTGAATCTGGTAGTTCAAGAAATTCTCCACCTTGAAAAGGGTAAATTGACTCTTTATTCGGGTGGCTACGACAAGTTCGAAAATGCACGTCGCATGCGCTTGGAGCAGAATATTCAACAACGCAAAAAACAGGAAAATGAGCGTGCTCATATTCAAAATTTCGTCGATCGATTCCGTTACAAGGCAAGTAAGGCGAAACAAGCACAATCTCGATTGAAGAAATTAGAGCGATTGCAACCAATTGCCGATCTACAACCTGATAACAACAGAAAATTTATATTCCCAACACCATCGCCTCTTTCGCCCCCATTATTGACTTTGGAAAAAGTCGATGTCGGCTATACCAGCGAGCCTGTCTTGCGTGACATCAATATTCGACTGGATAGTGATGACAGAATCGCAATTCTCGGTGCCAATGGAAATGGCAAGTCCACACTAATCAAACTGCTGGCCGGGCGGCTCAAACCCGCTGCCGGAAGAAAAACTAAATCGAGCAAACTTCGCATTGGATATTTTGCACAACATCAAACCGATGAACTCAATATGAAGGGAACACCTGTATCTGAAATCACCCGTGGTAGACCTCGAGATACCGAAACCCAAGTACGAAGCCATCTTGGCAGTTTTGGCTTTGACCAAGACCGTGCGGAAACACAAGTTGCAGCTCTGTCTGGTGGAGAAAAAGCGCGCCTTCTCTTCGCTCTCATGAGCTGCAACAACCCACATATACTTTTACTAGATGAGCCGACTAACCATCTTGATGTGGATTACCGTCAAGCTTTAATTCAAGCAATTAATTGCTTTGAGGGGGCTGTAATTATTGTCAGCCACGATCCGCATGTCATTGAGCTTACGGTAGACCATTTCTGGATAGTGCAAGATGGCACCGTGAATAGTTTTAATGGTGATGTAAAAGACTACCGGAAACTGTTATTGAGCCGTCAACGCAACAAAATTTCCAATAAGAAGTCAGAGAGCCCCCGTCATATTCGAAAAAAACAACGCCGCACGGCTGCCTCAATGCGAGCTAATTTAGCACCACTCAAAAAAGCTCTGGCCCATGCAGAAAATATGGTGGAAACTTTAGATAGTGAAAAAAAGAGACTTCAGATAAGCATGGCTGACCCTGCTCTTTATGATGGCGCTTCGGATCAATCAATTCAATTACAAAAACAACTTGGACGAATTGAAAAAGATCTTGAAAAAGCTGAAAAAACTTGGATGAAGTTGCAAGAGGACTGGGACCTACAGGAAAATGGTTAACTTATAACTTACAGTATCTAGGAGCAAATAATGCGATACTTTCTGTTCATGGCTCTGATCCTAGGCATCTTAGGGCCGGTATCCGCAGGCCCCTTAGAAGCGCTTGCCGCGTACAAGAGGGGTGATTACGAAAATGCGTTCACTGCGTGGGTTGATCTCGCTAACCATGGCACGACAAAGGCACAGTATTACGTAGGCATAATGCACATTAATGGACAGGGAACTAGGTCTGATCCAACTTCTGGAGCTCACTATATCGAGAAAGCAGCGATTAACGGTTACGCACCTGCTCAACATGTCTTTGGAATACTCTACCAAAAAGGGCAAGGCGTTGATAAAGACCTAATTCGCGCATACATATGGCTATCCTTGGCTGTGATGCATGGTCGTGAAAAGGCAGGAATAGAGCGTGATAAAGTCTGGTGGCAACTAGACCCACCTCAAGTTGCGAAGGCTCGGTTAAAACTGGCTGACCTAGTTGCAGATAATCGGACTGGATTGGGTGACGATACAAAGGCCGCACAAATAGTAAAAGCATTGGCCGAATCTGGCCATGCGGAGGCACAGCTCAGATTAGCAAAACTTTACTTCGAGGGTCGTGGTGTGACGCTTGACATTATTGAGAGCTACAAATGGCATACACTGTCTGCTTTTAGAGGTAATAGCGAGGCACAGGCCACAGATACTCATTTGCAGTCTTACATGACACAAAAACAGATTGACGAGGCATCATCACGGGCAGCTAACTGGGTGCCATGTGGGCAAGGAAATAGAGAGTGTTGATAGATTTTATCAGGTGTTATAGAGCCCTAAAAGATGTGCCTTTTGCTTTAAAAGAGCCACAACTACTTTCAAAATAGGTACTTTGATACCAGCTTTTTGAGCTAGTTCGACAGGGACACCAACCATTGAGTCAATTTCCATGCGATGAACCCGTTCAAGATCCTGCAGCATTGAAACCTTGTGCGACCCTCCCTTGGTCAACTTGAAACGTTCAACTGGGTCTATGGCAATTGATGTACCCAGGCTATTCGCTATTGCCATTGCCTCCTTCATTATTCCAATAGCAAGGGCATGTGTGCCATCGTTTTGCTGTAATTCATCAACTGTACCATGTGTTAAACAACTAATGGAGCCAGTAGCCATATTGCTCATCAACTTGTCCCATACCGTATAACGAATATCGTTAGTAAGCGGCCCCATATCGGCCTCATCAAAGGCATCATGAATTTTTTTTATACGAACTGATTTAAATCCCGTTGGCTCACCAATTTGTAGCCAATTGCGGCCCGGGCTTGTATTTCTTACAACACCTGGACTTTCTAAAGTGTTGGCCGAATATACCACGCCGCCGATTGCGCGATGAACACCAAGATCGTCCCAAAGGCGGCCTCCTGGATCTAAACTTTCGATCCTTCTCTCCTTTGAAGGTTGATCGAGGCCATAAAAATACCACCACGGAATGCCGTTTTGCGCATAAATAATCGGTGTCTCAGGGCCTAGTAGCCCCTTCATTTGATCTACAATGTCACTTAACGAATAACTTTTGACCGTGACAATAACGAGGTCTTGCACTCCAAGTGAAAACGGATCATCGCTTGCATGTACCTTTGCGTGCAACGTTTCTTGATTAACTCTATGCAACGTAATACCGTTTTCACGTATCGCATCGAGTTGTTTGCCACGTGCTATGCAAGACACATCGACACCAATTGCCGAAAGTCGTACTGCAAAGTGGCTCCCTATGGCGCCAGCTCCAAAGATGCAAACTTTCATAAGAAAAATAAACCCATGGGCTTCATTGCAAGATAGGTTAGAGAACACCCATCTGGTTTTGCACAGCCATCTCTTAATGGGTGTGGTCGATCATACGTTCCAGCGACTAAGGTAACCTGAAAATCGCTCATATGTTTGCTCCAATATTTTAGATCAATCAACTTGTCATGCCTGATTGATTCAGGCAAATTCGTATAGCCATTTACTGGGGGAAAGTTCTAAAAAAGTTCTTTAAATCACCATTTACAATTCCTTAGTCCAAAATAGCTAATTTGTACAAGATTTCACATACCTCATCCTTTACTGTGCGATTCACTAGCAGTGCCTTATTATAGTCACTCGTTCATAGCCTGAATAAATTAATGTCTTTAACAACAGTGAGGAAAAATTGCGTTATTTGCACACAATGATAAGGGTTTCGAACCTTGAGAAGTCACTGATTTTTTTTCAGATACTTGGACTCAGGGAGATAAGGCGCCGGAATAGCGAGAAGGGTAAATTCACAAATGTGCATTTAGCTGCAAAAGATGATATTGCATCAGCGAAGGCTGTTCGAGCCCCAACTTTGGAACTAACGTATAATTGGGATCCCGAGGAATACAAGGGTGGTCGAAATTTTGGACACCTTGCGTTTGAGGTTGAAGATATCTACGCCATATGTGAAACACTCACAGAAATAGGTGTGGTTATTAATCGTCCACCTCGTGACGGTCATATGGCTTTCGTTAGAACTCCCGACGGGGTATCAATAGAATTGCTGCAAAAAGGGGAGAAATTACCCAAACAGGAACCTTGGGCGTCAATGAAAAACTCTGGGGAATGGTAAATGAAATATCTTCACACCATGCTAAGAGTCACAAATCTTGAGGACTCCATAAATTTTTTTACCTCCAACTTGGGTATGACGGAAACCCGCCGTATTGAAAGTGAGGCAGGTCGATTCACACTAGTTTTTTTAGCGGCTTCCAAGGATCTTGGAAATGCAAAAAAAAATGGATCTCCAATACTCGAGCTCACTTGGAATTGGGAACCTGAGGAATACACAAGTGGTCGAAATTTTGGACACCTTGCATATTCAGTTGATAACATTTATTCGACTTGCCAAAAGATACTTGACAATGGCATCACAATCAATCGCCCACCAAGAGATGGGAAAATGGCTTTCATCCGATCCCCAGATGGCATTTCTATTGAATTGTTGCAGGAAGGTGAAAGTTTACCGAAAAAAGAACCGTGGATCTCAATGGACAACGTAGGAGTTTGGTAATTTTGTCGATATTCCAATATTCTAAACAATGACATCGCCTTGCTTCAATGCAAACCCGCAGCTAAAGTGGCCGTACATAGATAAACGGGAGCCTGTCAATGGTTGATTTAACTGGCATTTCACCTCGCCAACAATATCTGGACTATCTTAAAAAAGGCGAACTTGCATATCAGGTTTGTAGTGAAAATGGTCAAGTGGTTTTTTATCCTCGCGTTGTTGCGCCGGTCAGCGGCAATACGGATCTGGAATGGAAAGTGAGTAAAGGCCTTGGAACTGTCTATTCAACAACAACAGTGTGTCCCCGTGGCAAAGAGCCCTATGACGTTTCGCTGATAGACATGGATGAAGGATTTCGACTGATGAGCCGCATTGAAACCATAGATCCTATGAATGTCAAAATTGGCATGCGGGTAAAAGTTAAAGTGCATCAAGATAACAATGATAGTGATCCCTACCCAGTTTTCCAGCCCGCGGAGTAAGTAGAAAATGGATTTAAAAGGAAAAGTTTGTGTAGTGGGAGCCGCTGAATCCGACCTAGGCAAAGTAGCGGCAAACACGAGTCACTTGGACTTAATTGGACAGGCGGCAATCCGTGCCCTTGATGACGCCGGCCTAACATTGCAAGATGTTGATGGGGTCTTCGCAGCCACCAGTCAATCACGTATGGTTGGTTTAGGCACTTGCGAATACCTCGGCATCAAACCTAACTTCATTGATTCCACCCAAATCGGTGGTTCATCGTTTATGTCTCACGTGAGCCATGCAGTTGCCGCCATTACAACCGGAAAATGTGAAGTAGCTCTTATTGTTTATGGTTCTACCCAACGCTCCATGAGCAGGGCTGCGACTAGCCAACGAGAGTTAGCGTGGTATGAAGACCCTTTTAAGCCGATGATGCCGCCATCAGCCTATGCTATGTCGGCAGCACGTCACATGCATGAATTTGGCACCACTCGCGAGCAACTAGCCGAGATCGCTGTGGCTGCTCGGAAATGGGCTATGATGAATCCTGTTGCCTACAGTCGTGACCCACTTACCATTGAAGATGTTTTGAATGCCCCAATGATAAGTTATCCATTCACTATTCGTGATTGCTGCCTCGTTACAGACGGCGGCGGAGCAATTGTTTTAACGTCTGCAGACCGAGCAAAAGACTTAAAACAACCTCCAGTATTCGTTTTGGGAACTGGCGAACAAATTGGGCATGCGAACATTAGCAGTATGGATGATATGACAACTACTGCTGCGGTTGAGTCAGGTAAAAAGGCTTTTGAAGCCGCAGGTGTCTCTCAAAGGGACATAGATGTGTTAGCACTTTATGATGCATTTACTATTACAACCCTTCTTTTTCTAGAAGACCTTGGCTTCTGCAAAAAGGGAGAGGGTGGTTCATTTGTTGAGAATGGACGAATTGCTCCTGGCGGAGATTTGCCTGTTAATACATCTGGCGGTGGCCTTTCATATTGCCATCCAGGTATGTATGGATTGTTTTTGCTTATAGAGGCAACGCGCCAAGTAAGGGGCCAGTGTGGTGAACGCCAAGTCAAAGACGTCAATGTCGCGCTTGCTCATGGCAATGGCGGTGTTTTGTCAAGCCAATGCACTGTAATTCTCGGGGATTCTAACGCTGTCTAAAGAAGAAAGTTTCTAGACATACAAGGTCATTAAATTAGTCGTTGAAGCGGTTTCTAAATCCTTTGAACGCGGTAGGAATATTCTTTATTTCTTGGAGTAAGTCTGCAGGTATTTTTGGGTCCACCCCAGGTATTTGATTAAGATATATAGTATCCGAAACGCCGTTGTAGCGCTCTCTAATACATCTAACGATGTCCTTGTGTGTTGCAGCAGCAACAAAAAGATTTACATGGTCATCAGAGAGTTGTTGGGCCATTTCCCCCCATTTTCCCTCCTTTGACATGCTATGCAGTTTCAATCCTAATTCTTGTTCACCATGGGCTGCCCAAACTGGTAGATATGTTCTAGTCGATCCATAAAACGCTAAGCGCTCACGCACCCATTCAAACTGCTGCGCAACCGTTTCTTCGTCCGGGCCCGTAATAACATACCCCCCTCCAACTACTTCAAAGTTCTCTCGAGCCATTCCGCTTGCTTTCCAGCCCTTCTCAAGTTCTGGCAACAAAACGTCTCGCATGTATTTACCCGTACAAAAGGAGTGCAGGCGCACGCCATCAGCAATGGCGGCGGCAAGCCGAATCATCGCCGGTCCTACCGCCGCCAATGTAACAGGAACCATAGATTTGCCAGAAGGGTTTGGTGAGAAAACAGGGGTCATCAGATCAAACTGATAATGATCACCTTGAAAATTAAGCTTCTCGCCTTTCTCCCAACAACGCCAAATAGCGCGCAGTGATGCAACATATTCTCTCATTCGGGGGGCTGGAGCACTCCAAGGCACACTAAATCGGCGTTCATTGTGCCCTTTGACTTGGCTACCGAGTCCAAGGACAAAACGCCCATTCGAGCTGGATTGAAGATCATTTGCCATCATTGCTACAACCATCGGGCTTCTTGCAAACGCTATGGCTATACCAGTCGCCAACTCTACACGTTTGGTTCCATTTGCTACAGCTGCTAAGGGTAAAAAAGGATCGTGTGATAACTCAGAGGTTTTCAGTCCATCTACGCCTAGTTCCTCATAATGAAGTGCATACGCTCTAGCGGACTCAAATTATGTTGAGGCAAAAGTGCCATCACACGCATACCAACTCTCCAATATTTACTATATATTTTTTAGCTGCCCAATGACCTCATTGGTTTCATGTAGCAATCTTTTCATTAAATCACTTGCGGCCATTGGCCTAGAAAGACCTGCCCCTTGCCCTACCCACATGGGCATAAACTCTTGTGAACCCTTTGCACTAGCAGCAGTACTTAGTTCCTTGCTGGCTTCATAAGCCATTGGATAGCCGACTGCTGCTGCTAAGGCTGGAGAAGAAGTTCCAGCCATTGGCGCTTGTACTATTGGCACAGCAATATCCAAAAGTTTTGTAATT
>MDTC01172792.1_pt1 | contig 17372 bp, 22 predicted proteins | sample 811181 | NCBI WGS metagenome assembly MDTC01 (sample SAMN05326644, study PRJNA326480) | marine metagenome | isolation source: seawater | place: Pacific Ocean: North | collected 2011 | reverse complement strand
TACAATATCTATATTATCTTTAACTAGTCCTGAGGACATAGAATGGCAATCTAATGCCAACATCAATTCATAATTTTTTTTTGTATTAACTATAATTTCTCGAATTTTTTTATGGTAAGGAAAATAAAAATTTAGAAGCCTAGACTTTGCCTCAACAAATGGCAGCCTTGAAGAGTAAATATATTTTCCAAACAAGTTATACTTTGCGAAAACGCCGATACCATTTAAAACCCTTGTAGAAGAAGCATCAAACAAGGTTTTTAGATTATTATCTTCCCACATAGTCCCATCAATTTCTAATGGAGATCTGTTAACATCTACAAATATTCTTGGGAAGGCTGCATTTAAATAAGAAAAATCACGAGGATTTGATGAGAATAATTGATCAATGCAAAAGTCTTCTGTATTTCTGAGATCTTTAATACTTAATGAAATATCCTTTAAAAAGTTGCTATCATAATTTCTACCACTATGCGGTGTCATGATTAGTAGTGGAGATTTATTAAGATAAACCTCAAAAGCTTTATTTTTAGCATTCATATATTTTATATCTCAAAATAAGATCTAATATAATGCAATTATTTATGCTTTGTAAAAAAAATAATTTATTTTTTTGTTATTTTTAGGTAAGTAATAATAATGAAACATTTTGTTGATAAGTTAAAAGACTCAAGTATAAGCCTTAAAAGAGAGAATATATCTATTTTACAAGTAAATATGGGAAAGCTTTGTAATCAAGCTTGCTCACATTGTCATGTAGAAGCTGGGCCAAAAAGATCTGAGATAATGAACATAGAAGTTATCTCACAAATAATAAATCTTTTAAAAAGGGAAAATAATATAAAGGTAGTTGATATTACAGGAGGAGCGCCTGAGTTAAATAATCATTTTAAATATTTTGTTACAGAACTTAAAAAATTAAATTTTCACGTAATTGATCGTTGTAATTTAACTGTTTTACATGAAAAAGGGCAAGAGAATACTCCAGAATTTCTGGCTAATAATAATATAGAAATTGTTGCTTCTTTACCATGCTATACAGAAGAGAATGTAGACAAACAAAGAGGAAAAGGTGTTTTCTCTAAAAGTATTGATTCCTTGAAAATGTTAAATAAGTTAGGTTATGGAAAAGGAAATGACCTTCTTAAGCTTAATTTAGTTTATAATCCATTAGGTGATTTCTTAGCTCCTGAACAAAATAAGTTAGAAATAGAATATAAAGATTTTCTAAGAAGTAGGTTTCAAATATATTTTGATAATTTATTTTCTTTAAATAATATGCCTATAAAAAGGTTTAATAATTATCTAAAAAGAAATAATAGGTATGAGAAATACATGGATTTACTTTATTCAAATTTTAACTCTCAGGCGGCCTTAAATATAATGTGTAAAAGTCTAATATCTATTTCTTGGGATGGATTGATGTATGATTGTGATTTCAACCAAATGTTAGATATTACAGTGAATGATAAAAAGAAAAATATTTTTCAAATCAGTAGCTTCAAGGATGTTACAAAAAACATCTCTACAAGTAATCATTGCTATGGATGTACTGCTGGATCAGGAAGTTCTTGTGGAGGGTCTTTAGTTTAGTCTGTTGTGAGGTTTTGGCTTGCCTGCCATCTTTTTTTAAGATATTGACAAGTGTCACAATTTTTCGATCCATTAGGCATAATATCTCCTCTTAAAGTATTTACAGCTTCTATTATTTTCTCCTCAACCCAAGAGTCGTCGCATTCAAGACTTATTAAGTGTTTCTCAAACTTTAGTTCCTGGTTAAACATGGGTTGATTTTTTAGTCCGTTGTAATAGAGAAGATATCCAGTGTTAGAAACATTGAATCCATTTTTTCTAAATAACCATTGATACATTTCCAATTGTCTTCTATATCCTTTTGGATATTCCCAATTATTCCATGTTTCCTCCCAATTAAAATTATTTTTTGATGTAGATTTAACATCAGATATTATTAATTCTCCATCAGGTTTTATCCATACATCGTCAACAGCACCATGAAAATAATATCCTTTTTCTTTATTTTCATATGATATACCAATTCTATTATTTCTCCATTTATCCATATTCTCATGCTTAAATGGTATTGCCTCAATATTATGTTCCTTAAATAAGGGATGAGGTTTTTCAAGCTTTCTGTAAAAGTCAAATTCATTTTTGCATAAGTTATCAACAGCACTGTTCAGAGTAAATGGTAAGGTTCTTAATTTAATATTATATTTGTAAGATAAAAAAAAACATCTCTTACAGTTTATAAATAATTCTACAGCAAACCTGCTAATCTTTTTCATTAGATATCTTCACTCCTCATTAGTATCTTCCAATACTTTAAAATCATTACCAGTTCCTAATCCTTTAAAATGGCCAATTAATATCTGTTGAGACTCTATAACCTTATCAATTTGTTTTTCTCTAATTGCAAAGGATTTTTGCATACTTCTTTTGTCTATTTCTAATTGATTTTTTTGATCTCTTAGATAATCGAGAATTGTCCTAATCCAATTAGCAAATTCTTTTCCGGTAACGTAATCATAAACAAGGCTTTTTTTATCATTCTTAAATGCTACTTTTGATTTCATTTTGCTTTGCTCAATAATATTGTTTCTTAAAAGCTTAATTGCCATAATGTATTCACTAAAACCACAAATAAAAAGATCCTCTTCTTCAAATTTTTTTTGATCTTTTGGAATATCTACTGTTACAATGAGCCCAAAGTTTGCGTTTTTTCTTTTCATATCATCTTTTAATTTATTTATCCAGCCATAGGAAAATTTTTTTGCATTTTTAGACTCTATACAAATTAGACCTAGCTCATTTTCTTTTGCATCTCTTACATAATGACTTATGTCTGCTCCATTAATGCCCTTTGGCACCTCTTCAATACGGTCAATAGGAAACTCAATTTTTAGAGCATTTTCTATTAAAAGCTCGCCAGCTTCTCCTTTAGCCTGCTGGGAATTTTGAATTGATTTATTTTTAAGTTCCTTAATCAGATCTTGAAGGCGTATGATTTGTTCATCTTTTTCTGTTTGTTCAATAGTAAAGTTTGCCGAAAGTTCTTTTTCTTGCCTTTGCAAACCTTTCATTAAAGCCAGTTTAATTTCTTTTTCCTTATTATCCTCTAAGGTTTTTAACTTATTCTCAAGATCTAATTTTTGTGTTTCTAGGTCAATTTCCTTTTTTGAAAATTCGGTCTTTAATTCTAATTTTAATCTCTCTTTTAATAAAATATTTTTATTTTCTAGCTTATTCTTTAAGTCTTGATTCTTTATTTTTATTTCTTCTATTTGAGAATTAAATTTATTTATAATTTCTTCTTGCTTTTTAAAATACTTTCCTTGTAATTCTTTTTCTAAGTCTTTTCTAAAAGTAAGTGTTAGATCATAACCACAATTAGGACATTTTTCATTCATAGTAGGATAATATCATATAAAATTTGTTATCAAAGAAGATTTCCCATTTTTCCGTTTTTATAATCATTGATAGCATCCTCTATTTCCTTTTTTGTATTCATAACAAAAGGCCCATAAGAAACTAAAGGTTCATCAATAGGTTTCCCATTTAGTAGCAGTGCTTTCAAATTATTAGTGGTTTTAAAGTTAATTTTTGTACCCTTTTGGTCAAAAATTATTACAGAATTATCTTTATAAGAAACTCCTTGTAAATCTATACTTCCGTTTCTTATAAATAGAACGGTATTAGTATTTTCATCAAGATCTAATGTTATGTTAGATTTGCTTTTGCCGTAAAGTTCCATTATTTTTATTTTCGTAAAAGTTTTAGCAGGGCCTAATTTATTTTTATAATCGCCAGCAATCAATCTGATATTTATTTCATTATTTAGTTTTATACAAGGGATCTCTTTTTTTTTAATGCTTTGGTATTTAGGAGAAGTCATCTTAAATTCTTTTGGGAGATTAATCCAAAGTTGAACCATTTCAAAAACACCTCCTATTTTGGAAAAATATTCAGAATGAAATTCGTCATGAACTACTCCTCTTCCTGCAGTCATCCACTGCACATCTCCAGCTCTTATAATCCCCCCACCTCCAGCTGAATCTCTATGTTGGATTTCACCTTGATAAGCAAATGTTACTGTTTCAAATCCTCTATGTGGATGCTCTCCTACTCCCTTAGGAACAATCGATGACCGGAATTCTTTTGGACTTGCATAATCCATTAAAATAAAAGGACTAATGATTGGATTAATTTTTTCATTAGGTCTTAAAAGTCCATAAACATGAAAGCCATTACCAACCCAATGTTTATTTTGTTCATTTTGATAAGCTATAACTTTTTTTAGCATTAGAATTTATACTTTTACAATAATTAATTCCCAAATTAAATTTCAAGTTAGATAGAATCAACATTTACTATATAAAATTTTTAAATTTTTATTCTATAAAGATTTTAAAATATATATATAAAATTATCAGTTTTTATTTGATTTTTTTTCATTAAAAAACTCTTAGTTGTAGCAAGATCTATTAGGTCATATACATGGTGCATAAGAGGAGAAAAAATTTAGAATTATATTGGATTGTTAGTTAGTCTTATATTAAGTAAATGTGATCCAAGTAAAACTAAACCTCCTAATACTGTAAAGATAGTTTCAAGGGTTTCTCCAATTCCTCCATGTTCTTCGTGTTCATGGTGATCATCTCCGTGAACATTATTTTCTTCATGTATATTAGTTGAGTCTACATGCTGCGTAATGAATTCGATATCATGCATAAAAATTGCTGCCACGAGCATCAATAATCCTATGCATGCTAAAATAATACATTTATAGTTATGATGTTTAGTTAAGGACTTCAACATTGCAAACAAGCTTACGGGAATTGCTAATATAACTAAAATAAGATGAACGTTTTCACTGTTTATCCAAAATGAGGCAAAGCTTGGAATCATTATTATTACAAATGGCAAAGCTATGCAATGCAAAATACAACACATAGATAAGCAAATAGATAGTTTATCGCTTATCTGTTTATTATAATGTGTGTTATTCATAAATGAAACAGCTAACATTTTTAATGATCATGACCATCATGTCCACCTTCACCCAAATACATAACATATTGAAAAATTAATTGATTGTCGACTAAATTAGCTTGAGGTTTTTCATGATTAAGTTGTAATCTTAGAATAGAGGCTGAGTCAAACCTCCACTCTGACATTACAGAATAAGCCTCAGGATCATTACCACCAGAATCTAATGCGCTACCTACTAATCCAGTAGGAGTATCAGGTGCGAGCATTTTACTATATCTAAATCCCATACTTAAGTTATTGTTAAACTGGTTTACTAATGCCAGGTAATATCCACTGTCGTTATCATCAAAGCTTACTTCTCCGGTAGACTCCTCGCTATCCTCAAAAGTACCGTCTTGATTTCTGTAAAAATATTCACCGCTTATGTTTATTTTACTTTCCTGATTGAATGATTTTTCATACTCTAAACTTACTACAGATAAATCACTGTCACCCTTAAACGTAACATTATCCTCATTACTTACTCTTGAATTAAGCCCTCTGGATTTACCTGAAAGATGATACAAGTTAAAAGCAATTTCTTCTATGTTAGAAATGTTGAAAACCGATTTATAAAAAACAGACCAAGCATCACTTCCTTGTCCTTCTGTAGTACTATTACCAAATGGAAAATCTTCTCCTCTAAAGATACCAAAACCAAATTCATTAATACTCATTGTTGGTAACAAATATGATGTCTCAATTCCGTCATCGTTATAAGCTTTATTCAAGAAAACTCTGTAAGGCAGTGGCCTATCTGCAAAATCATCCGCATGAGCATGTTGAGTGTTCAGCGCTGCAACATTCCAAAAGGCTCTCCCTACTTTAAAAAAGGTATTATCTATAAAACTACCTTCAAGGCTTTCAAAATAAACTTCTTCTAACTCTATTTTATCAGCCCCGTCTTCATTAACTATTGCGGCCGTCAAAGAACCACTAAATTTCTCACCTATGTCTGAATTCATAATTAATTCAGACTCTCCTATATGTAAGCCTTCTTTTCCTCTTTCTCCTTCATGAGCTACACCAAATCCTTTTGGCGCAACTTCACCGCTTCTGCTAAAAGAGGAGTATTTGCCATTTAGCACTGCTTCTATATTAAAGCTACTTTCTTCTTTATGACCATTTTTAATTTCATGTTTATCATCTTTCAAAGAAAGTTTTTCTTCATGATCCATTTTTTCATTTTCAAGTTTTTGTATTTTAGCTTCTAAAGCTTCTATTTTATTTTCATAAAGCTCTTTTAATTGCTGAAATTCTTTTTTCAGATCTGTAACTTCTTTGTTTATGTCTGCATTTGTACTAAACATTAACAACGTTGAAAGAAATATTAGAATAAATATTTTCATTTTAACTCCCGGATTTTATTTTTATAAAAAAATTAATATAAATGCAATAATATTGCAACAACGAAAATATATTGAAATATTTTTTTTTTTTAATTAATCTCTTAATATGCAAAAATGTGATAAGAATGATATTTTAAATTACTGTATAAAAAATAAATTATTTTTGACACCCCCTAGAATAATGCTGATTGATTTACTTTCAAAATATTCAAAACCTAAGTCCGCATATGAATTACTAAAAGTAATTAATAAGAAAAAAAATATGAACCTAAATATTTCTACTATTTACAGAGTATTAAATTTTTGGATAGCACAAGGATTTGTTCATAAAATTTCTGCACTTAATAAATATATTTTATGTGTAAGACCAGATGAAAAGCATGTACATATGCTGAATTTTTGTATACGTTGTGAAAAAATAATTGAAAGTTGTAATAAAAGCATGGACCTGAACCTTGAAAAAATTACTAAAAAATTAAACGTAAAATTTTGTAAATCTAGGTCTTTAGAAATACCAGTAATTTGCTCTAGTTGTAACTAATGGAACACATATTAGAGCACTATTTGTATGGCTATTCTTCAAATCTTAGGGGGTTTGTATTCGGGTTTTTTCATGCTGCCATAATGATCTTGGGTTATTATACAGGATGGAGTATAAACAGATTACTTAATATAATTTCTAATGGATACATAGCAGGTATCTTTGGAGCAGCTTTATCTCACGTTATTGCAGATGTAATTGCTAGCTTTTTAGATCCGCACATTAGAAAAATGGTTTTAGGAATTGTAGTAGGAGGTATTATTCCCTTGTTCTTAATCCCTATCTTAGAAAAATATGTAGTAAAAAGTAAACACCACGTAGCAACTGGTGATCACAAAGATATTAAAAAAGATTTAAACAATCACAAGGAGATATAAAAATGAAATATTTACTAGTATTTTCTTTTCTGCTTACACTAATTTGTAATTCTGGAGAACATAATCACGACCATGGTCACGAACATAGTCATGACCATAATCATAAAAAGGAAAATTCTAATAAAAAATCTATAAAAGCTCATCAGCACGGAGTTGGAATTTTAAATATAGTTAAAGAAGATAATATACTCTTTTTTGAATTTGAACTTCCAGGATATGATGTAGTGGGTTTTGAATATAAAGCAAAAAAGAAAGATGATATTAAAAAAGTAAAACAAGCTTTAAATTTACTGTCTGATTACAAGAATATGATTGAAATAGATAATTCTGCTGAATGTAAAAAAGAGAGCTCTAGTTCTGATTTACTAAGTGAAGGAAATCATACTGAATTTAGAAGTAGCTACAAAATATTTTGCACTAGCATAAAAAAGATTGATAAAATAAAAATAAAATATTTTGAAAATTTTAGGAATAGCAAAAAACTTAATGTCAAAGTTATCTCAGAAAAAAAAGCTAAATCATTTGAGTTGAATTCTAAAAACACATTTTTTAGCAGCAGAGATTATTTTTAAAGTAATGAGTAAAATAGGGAATATTCTTGAAATAGAAAAACTTTATTTTAATTGGAAAACAAATAATAGCTTTGCTTTAGACATAAATAATTTAATTCTAAAAATTAATAAAAAAGTCGTCTTATTGGGCGAAAGTGGCAGCGGTAAGTCAACGCTGCTAAACCTAATAAGTGGTATTATTGAGCCCGAAAGAGGAAAAATTTATATTAATGGTACACTAATCTCATCTTTATCTAAGAGGCAAAAAGACTCTTTTAGAAATGAAAATCTAGGAGTAATTTTTCAAAGATTTAACATTCTTGATTATCTTTCACCTCTTTCTAATATCTTATTGCCGTTTTACTTTTCCTCCTTGAATAAGGATAACATTAATTATTATAAAAATAGAGCTTTTATCTTAGCTGAGAGACTTGATATAAATAAAAGTTTACTTTTTCAAACTAATTCAAAAGATCTTTCCGTTGGTCAACAACAAAGGATTGCAATTATAAGGGCTTTAATTAATTCTCCTAAAATAATAATTGCAGATGAGCCAACATCCTCACTTGATTATAAGAATAAAGAAAAATTTTTAAGTCTTTTATTTCAAATATGTAATCAAGAAGGAATATCTTTATTAATGGTTACTCATGATAGTACCATTACAAAGCATTTCGACGATACACTAATATTAGAAAATTTGAATAAAAAATATGAGAATACTTCTTCACATAGCTCTTAAATCTTTATTGAATAGAAGAATCACTATACTTCTTACCGTAGTTTCTTTAACCTTATCAATTTCATTATTTCTCTCTATTGACACTCTAAGATCAGGTGCAAAAAAAAGCTTTTTTGGAAATGTTAAGTCTGGAGACCTTGTTTTAGGAGCCAAGTCAGGAGAAATACAGCTTATTTTATACTCACTATTTCAAATTGGAAGTCCAACAAATAATATAAGTTGGCAAAGCTATCAAACTTTTTCTAAACATCCAGAGGTATCTTGGACTATTCCTATTTCACTGGGTGACAGTCATAAGCAATTTAGAGTCATGGGTACAAATAATAACTATTTCAAATACTTTAATTATAGAAAAAATCAAAATCTAGAGTTTTCTCAAGGAGAAAAATTAAATAATATTTTTGACGTAGTAATTGGTAGTGATGTTCAAAAATCTTTAAATTACAATCTGCAAGATAATATCATTATTGCTCATGGCATCTCTTCTCAATCCTTACATGATGAATTTCCATTTAAAGTTACTGGTATTTTAGAAAAAACTGGAACAGCTGCTGACCGATTAGTAATAGTCAGTCTCGAAGCACTCGAAGCGATTCATAAAGATTGGAAAACTGGTATTAAGCTACCATCTAAAAAAGAGTCCAGAACTAACCTTCTAAATGAAAAATTAGACCCAAAAGAAATAACAGCAGCTATTGTGAAAATCAAATCTCCTATAAAGATTTTTAAAATTCAAAGAGAAATAAATAATTTTGAATTGGAACCTCTTCAAGCAGTAATACCTGGAATTGCTCTTTCGAAATTATGGCAAATAGTTTCAGTTACAGAAAATATAATGCTATCTATATCTTCTATGGTAATCTTCACATCGCTTATTGGCCTTATTACAATTTTATACTCAAATCTAAATAGTAGAAGACATGAAATGGCCTTGCTGAGAATTGTGGGTGCTTCACCAAAAAATATTTTTAGTTTATTGCTATTTGAATCATTAATTATTTCGCTTTTTAGCATAATCATTGCTATTTTACTAAAGCAATTATTAAGCCTCATATTTTTTCCTATATTAGATAAAAATTTTGGGATTTATTTGGAAAAGCAGTTTTTGTCCATAAAAGATATATATTTTTTGACATTAGTTTTATTTAGTTCAATTATCGTGAGTATATTTCCTGCCTTTCAAGCTTATAAAAACTCAATAAATGATGGTATATAACCTTTATATGTACAAAATTTTTAAAAAAACATTGATAATTATCAATATTATTTTTTTAGTAATTGCTACCTCTTTTTCTAAAGATAATATTACCTTAAAATGGGTAGAATTAGTGCCTAAATTTGCTTACAGTTTTATTCCTGAAGAAGGGGTACCAGAAGAAATGTGGGAAAATGAGGACTTCTTAAAAAAAGTAGAAAAAGCTGGTCTTAAAATAAATAAAGAAATATTAGGAAAAAGAGTAAGAATCGATGGATTCATGGTACCATTAGATTTTGACTATGGAGAAGCTCTAACTGTAGAGGAATTTGTATTGGTGCCTGATGCAGGTATGTGTATTCATGTTCCTCCACCTCCTCCAAATCAAATGATTTTTATAAAGCTTAAAAGACCTGAAAGGGTAAGGTATATGTACCAACCTATAGCTGTTGAGGGCATTATAAAAAATGTTGCTCCAATCGAAGAAATATATAATAGCATTTATGAAATGACTGCAGAGAAATTAGAGGATATAGACTTTGAAGATCTTACTTACTGATTTCTAATATTTTATTCACCCATATTCATAAGAGTACCCTTTTTTTTCGCCTGCTTAAAAAATATATGGAATATAAATATTGAGAAAATAAAATATAATAGAGTTAAACTCGTTGCGTAAATTATATTTTGCAAAACAAATCTTTCATTAATAAGAATATTTCTTGCTTCCTCAAAGATATGAACCAAAGGTAGTGCAGTAGCTACATGTTGTAGCCACGTAGGTAATATATCTATGGGATAATATATACACCCTAAAGGAGCCAAAAGAAACAAACTAGCCCATGCAATATTTTCAAAAGCTGGACCAAACCTTATCAATCCTGAAGAGACTAAAATACCTAAACAGACACCAAATATGTGTAAATTTAAAAGTAAAAGTATTAAAATAAGGCCTAATTTAAAAATTGATACGCCGAAAAGTGGTATTGCAAGTACTGATACTGGTATTAATCCTATTAGTGCCCTAAAAATTGAAGTTAAAGTTATTGCTGTAATTATCTCACTTATTTTTAGTGGCGTTATAAACAAGTTGGTAAAGTTTCTGCTCCATATTTCTTCTAAAAACATAATATTATAGCTAATACTTGTCCTAAATAAAAAATCATACATTATAGCGGCGGTTAAAATTACTCCAATAGTGTCGCTATAATAATTGGAATTAAGGGTAAAAAACTTGGATATAAAGCCCCATAAAATTATTTGTATTGAGGGCCAATAAATTAAATCTATTATTCTAGGTAAGGATCCAAATATTAAATAGATATGACGCAGACATAATCCATATATTCTATAAATATTCATATTATTTCTTAAAAACGTTAAAGTAGATTTTTTCCAAATTTTTATTTTTTACAATGTCCTTTACTTTGCCTTGCAATAGAATTTTTCCTTTTTTTAAAAAGATAATTTGATCACATAGTCTTTCTGCTTCAGACATATTATGGGAAGAGAATAATATAGAAATATCGTGTTTTATTTTATACTCTTCTATAAATTTTCTTAAGTATTCTGATGTAACTGGATCTAGGCTTGCAGTAGGCTCATCTAAAAGTAATAACTTGGGTTTATTAATTAATGCTTTTGCTATAGATACTCTAGTTTTTTGTCCTGAAGATAAGTCTCCCGTCTTTTTATTAATTAATTTTTCTAGGTCAAAATATTCTAGGATCTCTTCTAATCTCTTCTTAATATTTTTTACATTGTAAAGTCTTGCATACACCTCTAGGTTTTGTTTTACAGTAAGTCTTTTTGGTAATTCAGTATAAGGAGAAGCAAAGTTTACTATTTCCAAAATCTTAGATCTTTGGTTTGAGGTAATATCTATATTATCAATCAAGATTGTTCCATAGGATGCTGTAATTAATCCAAGCAATATTCCTATTGTTGTGGACTTGCCTGAACCATTGGGACCTAGCAATCCAAGTGTTTGTTTTTTTTGTAAAGTAAAACTGATATTATCTATAGCAATTTGATCTTTGTACTGTTTTGAGAGATTTTTTACTTCAATAATATTTTCTAATCTTTTCATAGCTAATATATTAAAAATATAGCTTTATCTATAAAAAACTACATAAAAAATACCCTCTGTTATTAAGAGAGGTATTACATTTAGATATTTATATAACAGAGGGTAATTTAGGGAGAAATATTAAAATAATTTGAGATTGATTAGCTATCTCTATATATGTAGATATAATTAGAAACTATAGTGCTCATTATCTTCTTTCTCAGATTCATATGATTTTAATAATAATTTTGCTATCAATTTTTTTTTTTCTGCGGATAGTGATAACAAATGTTCATCCAAAATACATTTAGAAGAAATAAATAGCTTTGAGAACTCAGATTTACTACCCAACCATTCATATAGTTTATTATTCAAATTGTCATTCTGGTATAATTTAAGTTTTTCACAAGCATTGGCACTAGAAATTAAAAAAAATGAAAAGACAATTAAAAATTTTGACATTAACAAACTCCTTTATAAATAAAGTACTAGTTTGTTGTTTTTTTCATAGACTAATTAAAGTTATACATTTTACTTTAAATATTCATTATTTTACTAAATTGTACTAACTAGATTTACATAATATAATTTTAATTCAAAAGTCGGTTATTTTTTTTTTTTTATCTTTAATATATTTTTCTAGGTTTTTATCATAATGGAACAATGCTTTGTGAGCATCAGCCAATCCTGCTGATTTTCCTTTTTCATATTTACTTTTGCAATACAATAACCAAAATTCAACACGCAATTCTGTTGGTAAAATTAGTATTTGTCTCTTATTGTTAAGGTTTTTTTTAGTAACTAACCAACCTTCTGCAACTGACTCATTTATTATTCTGGTCAAACCGGTTCTGGAAATATCTACTGTATTGTTTAAAACAGAGATTGAGCAATTTATTTTTTCATAATAATAAATTATTATATTTCTATGAATAATATATTTTTCAAAAGTAGAATATATATAATTAAGAAATCTCTGATGCTTCATCATGAGATTTTTGTTATTGTCATACCAGGATAAATCTTTAATTTTATTTTTATAGTATCCTTTCGTAAAATCCATACTCTCTGATTTTGCTACTCTACTAGCATACTCTATCATTAGAAATTCTCTAAAGTTATCTTTCATTTTTATATACTTTATTATCGCAGTACTTGTATAACATTTTTATTAATTAATTAAAAAATCCGACAGTCAGTTTAATTTTTTTATATCTCCAGACCTCCAGTTTTTATAATAAATTTGTATACTGGTTTTAACCCTTTTCTATTTTTGACCTCTGCAAAAGACCATGGCTTTTTTTTTCTCATTTTTGTTGTATCTTTACTCATTATGTTCAAAGAAGCCCCTACCATGCTGGATAAGTCAGTTTTATTTATTACTAAAAAGTCTGATTTTGTAATGCCAGGACCTCCCTTTCTGGGGATTTTTTCGCCCCCGGAAACATCTATTACGTAAATTGTTATATCAACTAATTCTGGACTAAATGTTGCAGCCAGGTTATCGCCCCCAGATTCTAAAAATAAAACTTCCAGCTTCGGAAATCTTTTATTCATTTTTTCTATTGCAGATAAATTTATTGATGCATCCTCTCTTATAGCAGTATGAGGACAACCACCTGTTTCCACACCTAAAATTCTTTTTTTATCTAAAACTCCAGAGTTAAATAGTATTTTAGCGTCTTCCTTAGTGTATATGTCATTGGTAATTGCGCATATCTCAAATTTTTTTTTAAACTCTCGACATAATTCTATAAGTAGGCTTGTTTTACCTGATCCTACAGGCCCGCCAATTCCTACTTTAAGAGGGCCATGGTAAGTCGCAGTTTTATTCACGTTCTAAATATCCTGGTATATTGATTTTCATGTTTCATGGATACAATATCATTAAACCATCCACAATTACCAATATAATTTATGTTTTTTTTAAGAATGTTTTTATATTCTTTTTGAATAAAGCTATTAAGTTTTAATTGTATTTTTTGACCTTCTGTTTGACCCAAGGGTATTAGTTTAACTCCTGCTCCTAAAAGATTACATAAATTAGAGTGTAAATAGCTAAGCAGAGTATCTTCTAAAATAATATTTTCTTGTGCGGCTGAGCAAGCATAAGCGATAGGAAACATTAAATGATCATTCATAAACTCGTGATCCCAAGTATCTTTTGAAATTTTAATAAATGACATTCCTTGTTCTAGGCTTTCAATATACCTTTCGTTAGATTGGTTTAATGATATTGCAAAGTTATTTAATTCTAAAATTTGATTTTCCTTATTATTACGAATTAGCCTCCATGCCTCAGCTAAAAGAATTGCATCTGATTGAAGATTACCATATTTTAGAAAATCTTTGAGCCAGTCACATAATTCTTTTGCAGATTTTATTACATTGGTCTCAATTGCATACTCTAATCCACTAGAAAAACTATATGACCCTATTGGATATGACTGATTATTCCATGTAAGAAGCTTTAATATATTATTAAAATTCTTCATTTTTAAAGATTATGATAAGCTCCTGATTGAGGAGTAAATGACAAATTCCTTTTAAATATTTTAGCCCCCAATGATTTTAGCATTTTTCCTATGACCTCATCCCTTTTTATTAAGATATAATCTTTATGTATTTCTGCTGGTATGTGTCTGTTACCAATGTGCCAGGCCAAAACTATTAATTCCTTATTACTAGTTGATTGTATTTTAAAGACCTTCTCACTTTTGGCTTTAACTTTTACTCTATAATTATTAGTCAAAATTAATAATGCTCCATTACATAAATTTACTGGTCTTGCTTCATCTAATAAAAACCTTATTTTTTTTATTGACTCTAAACTGATTCTTCTTTTATTTCTTTCAATATGGTCTAAAACTATCTCATCGTCTGCATTGGTTTTCCAGCTCTTATTATTTATTATTTTTTTTACTGTGAGCATTTAATACATAAAATATCTTTGCGACATAGGTAGCTCAGAAGCAGGCTCACAGACAAGCTTTTCACCATTTGCTTTAACCTCATAGGTCTCTGGATCAACTTCAATCATTGGCATAAAATCATTATTTATCATAGACTTTTTAGATATACCTTCCCTAGTATTCTTTACTGGAACTAAACCTTTATATAAATTTAGTTTATCCTTAATATTATTCTTAATTGATGCTTGAGATACAAATGTTACAGAATTTTGAGAGAGAGATTTTCCAAATGATCCAAACATATGTCTAAAATGTATTGGCTGAGGTGTTGGAATGGATGCATTTGGATCTCCCATTTGAGCTGAACTAATTATTCCACCAATACAGACTATTTCAGGCTTTACTCCAAAAAAAGCTCTCTCCCAAATACATAAGTCTGCTCTTTTTCCTTCTTCTATCGACCCTACATAGTTACTAATTCCATGAGCTATTGCAGGATTTATAGTATATTTTGATATATACCTTTTTACTCTAAAGTTATCATTATTTGAGTTATCCTGATCAAGCGTTCCTCTTTGAGACTTCATTTTATGTGCTGTTTGCCATGTCCTAATTATAACTTCTCCTACTCTACCCATTGCCTGACTGTCAGAAGCTATTATAGAGAATGCCCCCATGTCATGAAGAATATCCTCTGCTGCAATTGTTTCTTTTCTAATCCTACTTTCAGCAAACGCTATATCCTCTGGTACATTTTTATCAAGATGATGACATACCATTAGCATATCTAAATGTTCATCTATAGTATTGATAGTGTAGGGCATGGTAGGATTTGTCGAGGAAGGTATTACATTTTGTAATCCACAAAGCTTAATTATGTCTGGAGCATGTCCTCCTCCAGCTCCTTCAGTATGATATGCATGGATAGTTCTATTTTTGAATGCTTTAATGGTATTTTCGACATAACCAGACTCATTCAAGGTATCAGTATGTATCATTATCTGAATATCATTTTCATCAGCTACCTCTAGAGCTTTGTTAATTGTAGCAGGAGTGGTTCCCCAATCTTCATGTAATTTAAGAGAGCATGCGCCAGCATTAATTTGTTCGATTAATGGCATTTTAAGAGAGGAGTTGCCCTTTCCTGCAAAACCCAAATTCATTGGAAAAGCTTCTGCTGCTTGAAGCATTCTACCAATGTGCCATGGACCTGGCGTGCATGTAGTAGCGGTTGTACCATGCGCAGGCCCAGTACCACCTCCTAACATTGTAGTAATACCACTAGATAATGCTTCATCTATTTGTTGTGGACAAATAAAATGAATATGTGCATCTATTCCTCCAGCTGTTACTATTTTTCCTTCAGCAGCAATTACTTCTGTTCCTGGGCCTATTATAATATCAACATTATCTTGAGTATTAGGGTTTCCTGCTTTACCAATCTTTGAAAATTTTCCGTCAACTATTCCAATATCAGCCTTAATTATTCCCCAATAATCTATAATTATAGCATTAGTAATTACAGTATCTACTGCGCCTTCTGCATTTGTAAGTTGTGACTGGCCCATTCCATCCCTTATCACTTTTCCTCCTCCAAATTTTACTTCTTCTCCATAAGATGCATAATCTTTTTCTATTTCTATAATTAAATTTGTATCGGCTAATCTTATTCTATCACCAACAGTAGGACCATACATGTCTGCATATGCTCGTTTATTTATTTTTATTACCATTTTTATACTCTTTTCAAATTAATATTTATTGAATCCTATTATTTTCTTTTTTCCTAAGACTTCCACTAACTCTACTTTTTTATTTTGTCCTGGTTCAAATCTAATGGAGGTTCCTGAAGGTATATTTAGTCTCTTTCCCAAAGACAGGTTTCTATCAAATTTTAGATTTGAATTTACTTCTGCAAAATGATAATGGCTACCAACCTGAATTGGCCTATCCCCCTCATTCTTTACTTCAACACTAAAAGTATTATTATTATCATTTAATAATAAATTATCATCACTTATTATGTATTCTCCTGGCCTCATATCACCTTATAGGATTATGAATTGTGACTAATTTTACTCCATCAGCAAATGTTGCTTCCACCTGTACTTCTTTTATCATATCAGGTATACCTTCCATTACTTGATCTTTATTTATTATAATACCACCATTTTCCATTAGATCAGCTACTGATTTTCCATCTCTGGCACCCTCTAACACAAAATCGCTTATAATTGCGATTACTTCTGGATAATTAAGTTTTAACCCTCTTTTCATTCTTTTTCTTGCTACATCTGCAGCTAAAGAGATTAATAGTTTATCTTTTTCTCTTGGAGTAAGTTTCATTCTTAATCAAGAGCTCCAAAGCTTTGGTACGTTAAAATTTTTATCAAATACATAAAATAACTTTTCTAAAAAAAGTCTAATGTCGCTAATATCTTTTGCCAATACTTTAAGTAATAATACGCCGTTAACTATTGAAACGCCTGCCATATGTTTTGAGTCAGGAATATTATTTAAAATTTTTCTTTTATATGTTTTTATTTTTTTACCTACAAAAACTATATTACATAAAATACAGTTTCCCC
>MDTC01262110.1_pt1 | contig 17373 bp, 14 predicted proteins | sample 811181 | NCBI WGS metagenome assembly MDTC01 (sample SAMN05326644, study PRJNA326480) | marine metagenome | isolation source: seawater | place: Pacific Ocean: North | collected 2011 | reverse complement strand
CAATATTTGATACTACTTTTTTGGATATAATAATTGAAAATAAAATAGATTTTATAAAGATTCCCTCAGGTGAAATCACAAATGCCCCCTTATTAAGAAAAGTTGCCAAGTTGAAAAAATCAGTATTTTTGTCAACTGGTATGTCAAATCTGAAAGAAATTACTGAAGCAATAAATATATTAATTAGCTCAGGAACAAAAAAATCAAAAATTTATATAATGCAGTGTAATACTGAATATCCAACACCTGACAAAGATGTAAATTTAAATGTCTTAAGCTTACTAAAAAAAGAATTTAATTTAAAGGTTGGTCTATCTGATCATTCATTAGGTAATGAAGCTGGAATAGCAGCTATAGCAATGGGAGCAAAAGTTATTGAAAAACATGTTACAATTAATAAAAAAATGAAAGGACCAGATCATTCTTCTAGTATGAATTCTAATGAATTTATTAATTTTGTAAAAGCGATTAGACGAACGGAACAAATGTTAGGTAAAAAAATAAAAGTAGTAACAAAAAGTGAAAAAAAAAATATTAAAATTGCTAGACGTTCGATTTATACAAAAAATGATATTAAAAAAGGAAAAGTAATTTTAGAGAGTGACTTAATAATGTTAAGGCCAAACTTAGGATTAAGTCCAATGAAAATGGAAAAAGTAATTGGAAGAAAATCAAAAAGAAATTATAAAAAATATGATTTGATTTCTCTGTAATGATATGTCATTAAAAACAATTGTATTTGTAACCGGAAGTAGGTCTGAGTATGGATTAATGAAAAATTTAATCTCCATGCTCTCAAAGAAAAAAAATTTACAATGTCATATATTAATTACTGGAAATCATCTGTCTGAAAAATATGGGAATACTAGTAAATTAATAAAAAAAGATAAGATTATAGAATATAGCCTAATTGATATTGAGGTTGGTCATTCTAAATCACAAAATATAATCAATAGTATGTCAATTGGATTAATTAAATTTAATAAACTATTTAATAAAATTAAGCCTGACAAAGTAATCCTAGTAGGTGACAGGTTTGAAACTTATATTGCAGCGATTGCTTCAAGAATTAATAATTTAGAACTAATTCATTTCCATGGAGGCGAAACAACTACAGGTGCTTATGATGATTATTGGCGTCATTCTATCACAATAATGTCTGATAAACACTTTGTAGCTAATTCAAAATATTTAAAAAGAGTAACTCTATTAAAAAATTCATCTAAATACATATATAATGTAGGAGGCCTTGGCATTGAAAATATAAAAAATATGAAATTTTACAGTAGAGATGATCTACAGCAAAAATTTAATTTTTCTTTTAATAAAAACAATGTTCTAGTTGTGTATCATTCTGAAACAGTTTCTCCAAATCAAAATAAAAAAAATTTTATTAAGATTATTAATGCATGCAAGAAAGTTAAAGAAACAAATTTTTTTATATCTTACCCTGGCTACGATTTAGGTAGTGATGATATTATTACTGAAATAAAGAAATTATCAAAACTTAAAATGAAAAATTTTATTTCATTTAAAAATCTAGGTGAAAATGGTTTTTTATCTTTACTTAAGATATGTGATTGTATTCTTGGAAACTCGTCAAGTGGTATTATAGAAGCTCCATATTTATCTACACCAACAATAAACCTTGGTTTAAGACAGAATGGAAGAGTAAAAGATGTTTCTATATTTGATTGTGATATAATATCTTCAGATATTGAAAAAAAGATTAATTATATTAATAATTTGAAAAATACAAAAAAAATGTTTAGATCAAAAAAAATATATGGAAATGGTAACGCGTCAGAGAAAGCATCAAAAATAATTTACAATGGAAAATAAGTATAAAAAATTTATTGCAACCGATAAGATTAGCATCAACTTAGCTTTAAAAAAAATAAAGAAAGGTGGAAAGAAAGGTCTAATTATTACTGAAAAAAATAATCTAGTTAAAGGCACATTAACAGATAGTGATATAAGAAATGCAATAATTGAAGGAGCTAAACTTGACAGTAGTATTCAAAAAATTTATCAAAAAAAACCATACTGTATAGACGAAGCAGAAATTAAAGAAACAAATTTGAAGAGAATTTTTCTTAAAAAAGGCTATCCTTTTATTCCAATCGTTGATAAAAAAAAACAACTAGTCCGTATTTTATTCTGGGAAGATATATTTTCTAAAGAGAAAGATCTAATCTTGAGAAAATTAAAAGCTGATGTCGTTATTATGGCAGGCGGAAAAGGAAATAGACTAAAGCCTATGTCAGACATATTTCCAAAACCTCTGATTCCCCTAAATGGAAAACCTTTAATAAGTCATGTAATCAATAATTTTGAGAAATATAAAGTCTCTCATTTTTATCTTTCAGTTAATTATAAAAGTTCACTTATCAAAACTTATTTTAAAGATATAAAAGCTAAATATAAATTAGATTTTATTGATGAGATTAAACCTCTTGGGACTATCGGTGCTTTAACTAAATTAAAGAGTAAATTAAAAAAACATTTTATCCTTACAAATTGTGACATAATTGTCGATATTGATTATGTTGATCTTGAGAAGTTTCATTTCAAAAAAAAGAATGATATTACGTTAGTAGTCACATCAAAAGAGTTTTCTCTTCCCTATGGAAATTGTATAATTGGAGAAGAAGGAAATTTACTAAGAATTGAAGAGAAGCCAACCTATAATTTTTTTGTAAATTCTGGAATTTATATGATCAACAGAGATATGATTAGTCTAATTCCAGAAAATAAAAAATATGATATTGATCAATTTTTAAATCAAGCTCTTAAAAAAAATTACAATATAGGTATTTATCCAATTCAATCTGATAAATGGCTAGATGTTGGAAGTTGGTCTGACTTTTATAAAGCATCTAAATTAGGTAATTGATAAATAACGTAAAAAATATAGCAATTGTTGGCTTTGGAAGTATTGCCAATAAGCATCTTAGTATAATAGAAAAGCTATACCCAAAAACAAATATATATATTGTTACGAAAAGAGAACTTAAATCAAAACATAAAATCTATAAAAACTTAACCTCACTAAAAAATAAAGATCTTGATGCTATATTTATAACTTCGCCATCTAATGAGCATTATAGAGCCTTAAATTTGTTTTATAGGAAAAATATTAATTTTTTTGTTGAAAAACCAATATTTGATAAAAATAAAGATATTAAGTTAGTTTTAAAGCATTTCTCTAAAAAAAATGCACCGGTTCTTCAAGTGGGATATGTGTTCAGGCATGATGATCTTTTTTTAAAGTTTAAATCTATGTGTGACTCAGATTTCATTGGAAAAATTGTAAGAGTGGAGATTTATGCTGGTTCAGATTTAAGTTTATGGAGACCTAATAGTAGATTAAAAGATTCAATCTCATTAAGTAAAGAAAAAGGTGGTGGAGCATTATTAGAGTTAAGCCATGAAATTGATTACTGCTTTTGGTTATTTGGTGATTTAAAATTAGAATTTTCAAAATTAAACAGATCTGGAATGTTTCATTCTAAAGTTGAAGATACTGCTGATCTTTACCTTTCATCTAAAAAGAAAGTTAATATAAATATGCATTTAAATTTTTGGCAAAAAAATTCAGAGAGATATTGTAAAGTTTATGGTACCAAAGGAACTTTAGTCTTAGATATTTTGAGAAGAGAAATTAATTTGAATAATAAAAAAACTAATAAAATTATTACATTTAAATCTAAATTAAGTGATGCTTATAAAAAACAAATCACAAACTTTTTTTATTCTATAAATCATAATAAAAAAAGTTCTGTAAGTATAAGTGATAGTCTAAAAGTATTAGATATTATTGAGAAAGCAAAATTATACGAGGGGTCTAAAAAAAATGTCTAAAGTTATCGCTCTAATTTTTGCTAGAGGTGGTTCAAAAGGTGTTAGAAGAAAAAATATTAAGCCATTAAATAAGAAACCATTAATTTTATATACTTTAGAATTTGCTAAAAAATCTAATCTATTTGATTATATATTTGTTTCAACTGAGGATAAGGAAGTAGCTGATATAGCTCTTAAAAGTGGAGTGGGTATAATAAAAAGACCCAAGAATTTGGCTTCTGATACTTCTCCAGAATTTAAGTCTTGGAAACATGCTGTTAAATATCTCGAGTCAAAAAAAATTGATAGTAAAAAAATAATAATTTTGCCAACTACTTCACCTCTAAGAAATACTTCTGATATTAAAAGAGCCATTAGCAAATTGAATAACAAAAGCGATATTATTATTTCAATTAGTGAGACAGATCATAACCCATACTTTAATATGGTTAAAATTGATGATAAAGATCTTGTAGAGATTGCTTTAAAAAATCAAAAAATTAATCGCAGACAAGACTCTCCAAAAATATACAATATCACAACTGTTGTTTATGCCACTACAGCATCATACATTAAAAAATCTACAGGTATATTTGATGGTAAAGTAAGGGCGGTAAAAATACCTGTTGAAAGAGCAATGGATATCGACTCAAATTATGATTTTTATATGACAGAATTGCAGATAAAAGATGAGAAGCACTAAAATTTCAATAAAAAAAATGTCTTTTGCGTTTAAAAGATGTATATTTTTAAATTCATAAAAAGTAATCAATATTAATTATAGTAAAACTAGATCTTTTTTGGGGCACTAATCTGTAGTTAAAGAACTTGTCGATCTTATTGAAATAATATATGAAACACACATATTAAAAATGAAAATTCTTATCAACCCAGGTACATCAAAAAACATAATAACTATTATTGCCCTAGGAGAAGATTACTATGCTAATTGGTATAAACATTCATATCCTTGTTTACAGAAATATTGTAAAAATCATAAATTAGGACTTATTGTTTTTGATAAAGATCTAATTTCAAAAGATAGTAAATTGTGGAAAAAAGCTACATGGCAAAAACTATTAATTGCTGAGACTTTAAAGAATTCATCCTTGTTAGTAGAAAATATATGTAACCTCGATGCGGATATTTTAGTCAATCATAATGCGCCAAATATTTTTGATAAATATGATCCAAATACCATTGGACTAGTTTCAATGATTAATAATTTACCATTTTCCCTAACTGAAGCTCAAAGGAAGGTGTCTTTTCTAAGACATAGGTACTATGACAAAAAATATCCACTAGATTCCTCAATTCTAGCAAATTTGGAACAAAGATTTACAAGTAATAATTTGCCACCTCAAAAAGATTATGCATGCTCAGGAGTAGTTATATTCAATGTAAAAAATCATGCTAATTTAATGAGATCTTGGTTTGAAAAATATGATTCAAATAAACTTACTTTGTCATCAGGCGAGCAGCAATTATCTGATCCTATATTCAATTATGAATTTCAAAAATGGGGTAAAATTTCATGGTTAGATTATAAGTTTCAAGCTTTATGGAACTTTGAAATGGCTATTAAATATCCATTTTTATATAAACTTAAAAAAGATAATGATAATTTAATTCGAGAGTGTATTGAAGCTTCACTAATGACAAATTATTTTCTTCATTTTGCTGGACTATGGTACGAGAGTGATATGTTTGAAATAGGAGGGGTTTTAGGCAGTGAAGAAAAGAAAAGTGAAATTGAAGATTATTATCGGTATCTTGCCACTCCTGTTTCAGGAGTTGGAAAAGGAGTAATTAAACCTTCTTAACTTATCATATATTTTTCTTTTGATTTCTATTATTTACAAGTAAATTAATAAATAGCTATTTTTTTTTAATACTAAAATTTCTTCACATTTCCTATTTTATTACACTTCTGAGCTAAAATTTAGATAAGTTAAGTTTATAAATTTAGACAGCATTGTTTCAACTAGTACAATTGATACTTTCCAACACCCTAGTTTATTGTTAAACAACTAGATAAATATGAAAAATAAAAATTTATTGTCTTTTGGATTAATTGGTAAAGGTCACTTTGGATTAATTTTACGTGAGGCTTTAAAAAAACTTGGATGTTTGAAATGGGAATTAGATTCTAATTTAGACTTTACTTCTTTTGAACGGACTGATTGGGTATTTATAGCAACTCCAAATGTTCTTCACTACGAACAAGCAGAATATTTTCTAAAAATAGGAGTAAATGTTTTTATTGAAAAACCCTCAGTTTTAAATCCTGATGCTTTATGTAATTTAATAGATATAGCAAATAAAAATAACGTACTATTATATATAAGCGATGTTTTTTTATTTGATGAACGTATAACAAATAACATAATAAGTGATAATCCATATCAATTTTATTGGCAAAAAAAAATTGATAATCAAAAAACTTCAATAATTGATAGGTTGACTTATCACCATCTTTATTTGATTTATAATAAAATTAACAAATCTAATCCAAAGTTATTAGTTAATAATATTAATTTGTTAAATAGCTCTGAAATTGATCTAGACATAAGTATAGCAGGATATAATTATAAATTATCCTACAGAAGAAGTCACACTGATGTAAAAAAACATATTATATTTGGAAGTATTCTTGAGGGTGTTAATAATGATAGTGTTTTTTTGATGTTAAAATCAATTATACAAAAATCTGTTGACTTTAATAAAAATCACCAGAGATCTTTGTGGGTTCTCAAATGTATCGTAAATATAAAAGAAAATGCTTATAAAAATGTAGCAGTTGTTGGGGGAGGTATATTTGGATGTACTTCTGCAATTGAACTAGCTAAAAGAGGGCATAAAGTTACACTCTATGAGCAGCATGAAGATATCATGTTAGAAACATCCTCTATAAACCAATATAGAGTTCATAGAGGTTATCACTATCCAAGAAGTTTTGATACTGCATCTAGTTGTAAGCAATCTTCAATTGATTTTGTTAAAGCCTTTCGCCAAGCAATTGTTAAAGATAATAATATTGAGCATTACTATGCTATTGCTAAAACAAATTCATTAACATCTCCAACACAATATCTTGAATTTTTAAATTTAGTTGGCTTAGATTATGAAATTGTTAAAAATATTCCCAATACTTCACTTACTGTAAAAGTTCATGAAAGACTTTATGACCCAGATTTGTTAAGAGATATAATCAAGAAAAGACTTAAAGGCTCGAATGTAGAGATTAAATTAGGATTTAAAGCGTCTCATAATGAAATAAAAAATCATGATGCTTCAGTTCTAGCTACATATTCTAGTTTGAATGATTGGAATCCAAAGCCCGTGTCTTATAAATATCAATTATGTGAGAAACCTGTTTTTAAATTACCTGCAACGTATCAAAATAAAAGTATTGTAATAATGGATGGCCCTTTTATGTGTATTGATCCATATGGAGAGTCGGGTTACCATGTTTTGGGTAATGTAGTTCATGCAATTCACAGCACCAATACTGGAGATTATCCAAAAATTCCAAGAGGATTTGAAGGCTTATTAAACAATGGAATTATTAAAAATCCATCAATTACTAAAGTTGCAGATTTTATTGAATCAGCACTTCCTTTTTTTTCTGATATAAAAGACTCTATTCATATAGGTTCAATGTATACTTTTAGAGTTGTAAAACCTAACTTAGAAAAGACTGATGCAAGGCCAACACTAATAGACTCAATAAGTTCTAGTATGTTTAGTGTGTTCTCTGGAAAAGTTTGCACAAGTTTGTTCTCAGCCAAAGAACTTGCAAACCTAATTGAAATAGATTACATATCTTAGGTGCTTGTTTATGTTGACTTCTTTAACTTTTGAAATAAGAAAATGCACAAAAAAATAGTTATAATAGGAGCTGGTTCAATTGGCTCAAGACATTTACAAGCAATTAAAAAAGTTAATATAAAAATTGAAATATATGTACTCGATAAGAGCGATACTTCTCTGAAGGTTGCTAAATCTAGATATATGGAAATTAAAAGTAATAATAATATCAGTAAAATTGTATTTACTAATAAAATATCTGACTTACCTAAAAGTATTTATCTTTTAATAAGTGCTACAACAGCATCAGTAAGGTATGTGAGTACTAAATCAATTTTAGATTTATGTGTGGTAAAATTTATTATCTTTGAAAAATTTCTTTTTTTAAAAGTTAAAGAAGTCAATAAAATGAGGAAAATTTTAAAAGATAAAAACATAAAAACTTGGGTTAATTGCAGCTATCAAACAATTCCTTTTTTTAAAAATAATAAGTATTTTAATTCTGGTAAACTTTCAATGATTGTTCACGGGGGAAATTGGGCCTTTGCATCTAGTGCGATTCATTTTATAGAACTATTCTGCTATCTAACAAAAGAAAAAATATCTAAAATAGACTTCGATTTACTTGGTGAAAAAGTTTTAGTCTCTAAAAGAAGTAAGTATTATGAATTTGGTGGAACCTTGACTGCAAAAACTAAAGGTGGTGATTTTTTAGTAATAGAGTCAAAGAAGGATAGTAAAAAACCATTATATCTTGATTTATCAAATAGTGATTATTTATTTCGGCTAGAAATATCAAAAAGAATTGCATCTTTAACTGATTTTAAGAAAAAAAATTCTCAACCAAAGAATTTAAAGCTTAAATTTCCAATGCAATCTGAATTATCGAATCTTTATTTAGAAGAGATTGTTAAAAAAAAGAACTGTGGACTGCCAAACTATCAAGACTGCTCTATTAATCATATAAGTTTAATTAAGCTTTTTAAAAAAAAATTGTCTAAAGATCAAAGGTATAAAAAAAGAAAGGATATTGTTTTTACATAAAATCTGTAATGATAGAAAATAAAACAATTGCAATTTTTGGTGGAGAGGGTCTAATCGGAAATAGTTTAGCCAAAGCTTGTTTAAATCATGGTGCAAATGTAATTGTGCTAGATAAAATAAAAAAAAGTAAAATTAATAAAAATTTAGATAAAAATATATCTTATTATTATTTAGATATTACTAAAGAAAGTTCTATTAATAAATTTTTTCAATTAATCAAAAAAAAACAAATTAAATTAGATGTAGTCATAAATGCTGCATACCCTAAATCGAAAAAGTTTGGTGTGAGTTTAGAAAAATTAGAGTATAAAAATTTAAAAGAAGATTTGTCAAATCAACTTGGTAGTTCGATAATTCTATCTAAACATGCAATAAAATATTTTAATTATCTTGGAAAAGGAAATATTATATTTATTTCATCAATTCAAGGATTTATGGCTCCAAAATTCTCCCACTATGCGGGAACAAACATGACTTCACCAATTGAATATAGTGCAATTAAAGCAGGAATAATTTCAATTACTAAGTATTTAGCAAAGTACTGTAAAAATGATAATATTCGAATTAATTGTATAAGTCCTGGAGGAATTAAGGATAGTCAACCTAGATCTTTTATTAAAAAGTATAAAAATGATTGTGTTTCAAAGGGTATGTTAGATCCAATTGATTTAAATGGTGTGTTGCTAATGCTTCTTTCTGATGAAACAAAATATTTGACTGGACAAAATATAATCATTGACGATGGTTGGAGTTTATGAACATAATTAATTATTAAATCTACTTTAGTATATTATGAAAATTGGATTATTAAGTCTAGCGGCTGAATTAAAGAAAAATGGGGTATTCAAAGATGTTCATAATATGATGGATATGGGCACCAAGACACTTAGAGTCCATTACAATGATTTAGAAAATCTTTTTGATCAATTAGGTATGAAATTTGATAAGAAAAAATTTTCTTTCCTAAAAAAATTTCCAAAAGGCAAGAGAATTACAAATGAGTTATTTTGGGATGAATTAAAAATTAAATATAATTGTCTCGATATCAATGAAGAAAAAGGATCTGAATTTGTCGATTTAAATTATCCTTTTAATAATAAAAACCATCTTGGTAAGTATGATTTAGTAATGGATACTGGAAATAATGAGCACATTTTCAATGTTGCTGAGGCGTATAAAACTATGTACAACTTGACTAAGCCAGGAAAATTTATGTGGATTTTTCAATCTGTATATAATGGAAATGGTTTTTTTCAATATGACATTCCCTTTTTTGAGGGCTTTGCCGCAGCCAACAAATTAAATATTATTTATGGTGCATACGTAATTGGAACTGAAGATTATGGTCAATTTTTAATACCAGCTGATAAAGATTTGTTTAATACTCTTGATTTGAATAAATGTCAAAGTGTGTATATTACATATATTTTTAGAAAAAATTTTAATAGTGCATTTAATTATAATTATCAGTATAATTTAAAGGATAAAGCAAAGGCTCCTTTCAGAGTTAACTATGTTACTAAAAGATTTCCACCTGAAAGATATTATATTCAATCAAAAACTTTAAAAGCAATTAAAGAAGATGCAAAAAAGGGTGATAAGTATTGCATTGAATGGCTTAGAGCTACAGGCGACTGATACATAGTATTTTTTACTTTTTTAAAAATAATAATTTAAATTGAGATACTAATGTGTGGAATTGTCGGAATAGTAAGTTTTAATTCAGAAAAAATTGATGAAAGAACTTTTCATTTATTTAGAGACTCGCTATATCACAGAGGCCCTGATGGATATGGAACCTATTTAAATAATGAAAAAAACGTTGCTTTAGGGCATAGAAGACTCTCAATACTAGATACATCTCTTGCTGGATCTCAGCCGATGAGTTATGCCAATGAAAGATACTGGATAGTCTTTAATGGAGAGATTTATAATTTTATAGAGATAAGAAAAGAACTTAGAGATTTTGGTTACAATTTCAAATCTGAAAGTGATACGGAAGTAATCTTGGCATCTTACGATAAATGGGGTGAAGAATGTCAAAATAAGTTTAATGGAATGTGGGCTTTCGCTATCTGGGATAATAAAAAAAAGGAAATATTTATGTCAAGAGATAGGTTTGGTGTAAAACCATTATACTATCTGTATGACAAAAAATTTTTGATTTTTGCGTCTGAACTAAAAGCTTTTATGTGCCTCCCTGATAAATTGGTACCTGAATTTAACTTTAAAAATTTAGCTTCCCTAGGAAAAGACAATCATAATAATCAAACAATCCTAAACAAAGTATTTTCTCTTAACTCTGGATCCCATATTAAAACTAACTTTTTTGGAAAGTTTAATATATCTAAATGGTGGGAAACTAGTGATCATATTCAAAATATTACTTTATCTTACAATGACCAAATAGATTACTTTAAAGAGCTTTTTACCGATTCATGTTTAATTAGAATGAGAAGCGATGTTCCAATTTGTTCATCTCTTAGTGGAGGGATAGACTCATCTTCTGTGGTTAGCATGATGTCAAAAATTAGAAGTGGAGAAGTTAAAGATGAAAGATATAATAACAATAATCAAGCTGTATTTATATGTGATTTCATTGGCACGGAAGATTATAATAAATTTAGTGAGAAAAAGTATGCAGATCAAGTAGTAAATTTTTCTGAAGCAAGACCATATTATATTAATTACGATATAAATTCTGTTGATCAAAATACAATAAAAAAAGCAACTTTTTATCAAGAACTTATTGGTGAGCCCGCCATTGGTCCATGGGAAATTTATAAAAGCATGAGAGAAAATAATTATTTAGTATCTCTTGATGGACATGGAGGTGATGAGTTACTAGCTGGATATCATACACATATACCTAGTGCAATTGATGATGCTCTCTTAATAAATTCTGATGAATATTTAAAAGATATTCTTAACATAGAATCAGAGCTATTAAATTTAAAAAAGAATAGAAATATATCTAAGATTAAAAGTAAAGCCTTCATTAAAAGAGAGTTTAAGTCTCTTTATTCATTTATAAAAAAATTCAAAAATCTTCAAATAAATAAAAAAAATAAAATTGATATAAAGGACTTTCAGAGAAATTATAAAAATATAAATGAACATGAGATAAAAAAAATAGAAAATTTTAGTAATCTTAATAATAGATTATATGATGATTTTCATAATGGAGTACTTACGAGGGTTTTACATAAATTTGACAGGTTGTCGATGGCCCATGGAGTCGAAGTGAGAGCACCCTTACTTGATTTTAGATTAGTAAAATTTCTGTTCTCTCTCCCAAACACTTCTAAAATTTACCAAGGATTCACAAAAAAAATTCTACGAGACACTATGAAACATTTAATGCCTGAAGTAGTTAGAACAAGAAAGTCAAAAATGGGATTTGATCCAATGTCACACTGGTATCAGAAATCTGTAAATGACTTTATACTTGATACTATTCATAAAAAATCATTTAGAGAGTCTAATTTGTGGAATGGTAAAATGATTAATAAACACTATCAATTAAATAAAAATATAATTTCTTCAAAAAAAATATTTCGATTTACACAAGCTCATGAATTAATAGAATCTTTTAATGTAGTAAAAAAAACTAAGAAAATATAAATTTTATCTAATGAAAATTTTACTTGAAAATATTTCTTTTTTCAAATTAATGATAATCGTTATTTATAAAATTAAATACAAAAGTTTATTCACTAATATTTATCTAATTAATAATACTAAAATTAATTTCATTTATAATTATATATTAAAATATTTGAATTTAAGTATAAAAATTCTTGATTGGGATTTCTTTGAGGTTCAAGATAATAAAAAAAGAGTTTATGGGCAATTAATCAAAAATACTATTGCAAAATACTTCTTTTATCTGATCAAACAAAAGAATCTCAATATGAATTTTAAAAATTCTGATCAAAAAAATTTTGATATTTTTTTTATCAAAGATATGTTATCTCAAAAGTGGTTTCTATCAGATAGAACAATAAGTGATCATTTTTTAATAATTAATGCTATTGAAAAATTAATTAAATCAGAAAATTCACATATTAAAATTATATACTTATTGGAGAATTTCCCCTTTGTGAGTTTGCTTCATACATATAATGGAGAAGATAGAATTGAGATAAACAACTTTAATAATTTATTAAGTATTAATCTATATAAAAAAAAAATAAAAAATATTTTATTTAATATAATTATATTTTTTAGAATACATATTAATAATTTTGGGAGAAGGAATTTATATTTTGAAATCAATAATCGCAATGTAATTATAGATACAGATATGCTAATGAGGGATCCTGAGGAATTTCATGATTTTATCACTTTGGATACAAATTCATATATGTACGTTTCTGACACGTGGTACATTGATGATCAAAAATCAAAAAAACTGAAAAGCAAAGGAATCGATCATTTACCGATTGAAATTTATCCTTCAAGCAAAGATAAAGTAGAAAAATTTTATACAACAAAAAAAAATTTTAAATACAAATTTTATAAAAATAATCAATTTAATTTTAATGAAAGTATTTTTTATAATAAATCTCTAAAAGATTATAATTTATATTTGAATGGTTGGTATAATTTATTTAAAAAGACTGAAGCAAAAATATTCTTTACACACAATAAATTTACACCATCTCAAATTGCTGCATCAGCAGCAATTAGGATGTGTTCAGGTGTATCAGCTACTATGCAGAATTCTTTTCAAGAGTTTCCATTTTCAAATAGTTTATTAGATTATGATTTAAATTTTTGTTTTACAAATCACTTTAAAAATATTGAGAGTTCTATTGGGTCACGAGTTAAGTATCAAGTGGCCATAGGATATACAAATGACTATAAATTTAATGACACTATTTCCAACGCAAAAAACTTAAGAAATAGATTAATCGCTAATGGAGCCAAGAAAATAATTTGTTTTTTTGATCAAGGTTCTAAAGAGGATAAAAGATGGTCTCTTTATGATCAAAAGTCTCTTGAAAGCTATGAATTTTTATTTAAACAATTATTGAATAATAACTGGATGGGGTTAATCATAAAACCGAAGAAGCCAGGAATTTTAGAGACTAAATTATCTAAAATAGGTGAATTATATGAACGAGTAATAAAAACTAATAGATGTATAATTATTGAGGAAACGTCAGCAAGCCATATCAAAAATTTTGAAATGATACCTGCTTGTATAAGTATGGCCTCTGATTTTGCAATACATGACACTATGGTTGCGGGTACAGCAGGATTGGAGTCAGCACTTACAAATACACCCTGTTTCTTTTTAGATATCTATAATTATTCAGACAGTATTTTTTATTCAAATGATGAAATAAAAATTGTTTATAATAATTTCAATGATTTATGGATAAGTATGTTAAACTATTTTAATACAAAAAAATCATTCACTGATCTTCATTGGCATAATATCTTAGATAAATTAGATCCATACAGAGATAATAAGTCTAATTATAGAATTGAGCAGTATCTTTCCCATTTAAATCTGGGGTTTGAAAAAAATTATAATAGTATTGAAGCTTTAGAATTTGCAGCTGAAAAATTTGCAAAAGATTGGGGTGATGATAAAATCATTACATATTAACTTTGGAAATTATGAAAAAGAAAAAAATTATTGCTATGATACCTGCAAGATATGGCAGTCAGAGACTTAAACTAAAAAATCTTGCTCTTTTGAATCGTAAACCGCTGATATCTTATGTGATAAATCATGCGCGTGAAGCAAATTTATTTGATCAAATAGTATTAAACTCTGACTCTTTAGTATTTAAGGAAATAGCTGATAAATATAAAATTGATTTTTTTTACAGAAATAAAAAATATGCTAATTCCAAAGCAAAATCAGATGATGTAGTTCAAAATTTCATAGAAAATTATGATTGTGATATTCTAGTGTGGTTAAACCCTATTTGTCCTTTACAGAACTCAAAGGAAATACAAAATGTAGTCAAATACTTTATTAGCAACAAACTAAACTCATTAATTACTACAACAAATATTCAATCCCATTCAATATACAAAAAAAAACCAATTAACTTTAAAATCAAAGAAAAATTTCAACAAACTCAAAATTTAAAACCAATTGAGTCAATGGTTTATTCAATCATGATGTGGAAAACACATACATTTACAAAATCGATGAAATTGAATGGAAATGCTATAATGCATGGAAGAGTTGGTTACTACCCTGTTAGCAAGCGTTCGGCTATTATGATCAAGACATTGGACGATTTAGTAATGGCTGAAACACTTTTAAAATTAGACAATATTAAGAATAATTTTAAATTAAATTACTTTAAGAGTAATAGATAAATGCTTTATAAAAAAAATTTTCTAGTGAATTTGAAGCGTAAAAGAGCAGGTTCACATAAAGTAAATGAAAACATATATTTAGATAGAAATGAGCGTGCTGTTCCTTACAGTAATCAGATTAAAAAATCTTTGTCTAAAGAATTGGAAAAAGTTTCCCTTAATTTTTATCCTGAAATTGATCATTTTTATAAAATATTAGCTAAATTTATCTCATTTCCAAGAAAAGGCATTTTTTTAACAGAGGGTGTCTCTGGAGCTATAAAGGTAATACTAGAAAGCTTAGATATTAAAAAAAATACTAGCGTTATATTTCCTGAAGCAACTTTTGCAATGTATGATGTTTATGCAAAAATGTTTAGTTTAAAAGTAAAAAATTTATCTTATAAAGATTATAAATTAAGCATTAATGAATTAGAAAAAAAAATAGATAAAAATACTGCTATAGTTTTTTTACCTAATCCAAATATTCCAATCGATAGTATTTTTTCAATGAAAGAATTAAAGTATATTGCAGATCTATGTCGAAAACACAAAACTATATTAGTCATAGACGAAGTTTATTATCCATTCTCAAATTTTACTGCTAAAAAATTAATTAAATACTATAAAGAAACTTTTATTTTACAATCGTTTTCAAAAGCATTTGGTTTAGCTGGTATACGACTTGGTTATATTCTAGGCTCTGACGAAAATATTAATTACATTTCAAAAATGAGAACAGGATATGAGGCAAATTCTACTTCATTGTCTATAGCTATATATTTTATTAATCATTATTCAATTATTGAAGAATATGTCAAAAGTGTAAAGGAAGGTCTTTTTTATTTGCAATGTAAGCTAACAAAAATAAATGTAAATCATATGGGTGGATTAAATGGTAATTATATTTATATTTATTTTAAAAATAAAAAAATAGCTCAATACTTTCATAAAGAGTTACAGAAAAGAAATTTTTTTGTTCGTGGTAATTGGTCTAAACCATTCGAAGATGGTATACTTGTATCGGGAGCTCCAAAAAATATAATGATTAAGTTCTATAAAAATTTTTACAATATACATAAAGATTTTTTTAAATAATCATGGATACTGATGTAACAGTTGTAGGAGCAGGTATAATCGGCTTATCCGTATCTTATTATCTATCACAATATGGATATCGAGTAATACTTTTAGAGAAGGAGAAAAAGTATGGATTGGGAGTATCTTCAAGATCTACGGAGGTCATACATTCTGGTGCATATTATCAAACAGGCTCTTTAAAAAGAAAACTATGTATTAGGGGTAAGGAATTAATTTATCAATTTTGTGAAAAAAATAATATTTTATATAAGAGAGTTCCAAAATTATTTTTAGCTATAACAAAAGACGATATAGAAAATATTACTAGAATTGAAGAGCAGGCAAAAACTAATGGTTTAGTTGATTTAAAAATTTTAGATAGGAGACAATTAAAAAACTTGGAACCATCTTTAAACGGATATGCCGCCTTATTATCTCCCTCATCTGGAGTTTTTGATGTGTCGAATACGATGCATGTTCTTGCTCAAAAATGTCTAGATAATGGGGTAATTATTGCAGAGAATTCACCATTTGAAGGAGCTGAATTTTATCATGAGCATACTAAAGTCAGAGTTCTTGGCCCTGATCCAATTACCTTCAAGACTAAATTTGTTATAAATGCCGCTGGAATTGACTCGACTCAAATTAGTAAAAAGGTTTTTAATTCACCAACTATTCCATCATCAATTCCAACTAAGGGATGTTATGCAAGGTATTCAGGAAAATTATCTTTAAAGCATATAATATATCCTTCATTCACACCTGGGCAAATTATCGAGAGAGTGGATGCTACACCTGATATAAATGGTAATTTAAGATTCGGCCCAAGTATAGAAGAGAGTACAGATGCATCTGATTATTCGATACCAAACAACTTAATAAAAAGGTTCACAGAGTCTATAAAGAAATATCTTCCTGAAATAGATGAAACTAAGATTACCCCTGACTATGCTGCATTTAGACCAAAAATAAAAATTGAAAATAATAATAATCCTGACTTTATTTTTAATTTTGAAAATTCTGGATACTGGCTTGATCTATGGGGAATGGAGTCTCCTGCCGTTACGGCTTCCTTAGCAGTAGGAGAGGATGTAAAAAATTTAATTTCAAAAATATAAAATGATAAAAAAGACTGTAAATAAATTAAAAAATATAAGTACTCCAAAATATAAGAAATCTCTCATTTATTTCAAAGATCCTTTTTTAATAGATGATTTTTTATATGATGATGATGAATTAGAAATAAAAGTTTTGGACTCAATTATGTCT
>MDTC01006274.1_pt1 | contig 17373 bp, 11 predicted proteins | sample 811181 | NCBI WGS metagenome assembly MDTC01 (sample SAMN05326644, study PRJNA326480) | marine metagenome | isolation source: seawater | place: Pacific Ocean: North | collected 2011 | reverse complement strand
TCCACAAACGCAGCAGGCCGGCTGTTCTCCGAGATACCCTTCTCAAACGCCGCTATTTCTTTCATCAGTTGCCTCGCCACATCCCGATTGTCTGCCAGAACATTGTTTTTTCCCCTATATCTTCTGCAAGGTTGTAAAGAGTTTCCGGCTTGCCATCTCTAACATGCAACTTCCACTCACCGGATCGAATCGCCTCCAAATTAGTGAGACGATGATAGAAAAGGTTCTTATGTGGTGACTTGGCTTCGCCAGCCATAACTGACCACACATCCTTGCCGTCGATCACACGATCGACCGGCACCTTCGCTCCAGCCAGATTCGCGAAAGTCGGCAGCAGGTCCATGGCGGTCATGAGTTCATCGTTGTCTTCTCCGGCAGGAATTCTCCCGGGCCAGCGAATGCAAGGTCGCCCCGACCGACTTGAGAATGTAGCGTCGTGATGGTGGCTTTTGAAGCACGTTCATATATCAAAATCACCCTGAGAGATTACGGACGAAAATCACCCAAAGACATGTCCTTTTGGGGCTAGATGAATGCAAACACCGGAGCCCTACCCGGCGAAAGCGACAGTCGGAAGCCCTCTTACTCCGGGCCTCACCGCAAAAAGATGCCCTGCTGCGGGCTCTTCCGGGTTCCCGAAACTGCCCGTCGTAATGTAGAGCGTTCCTAACTCATCCCCGCCAAAGGCACAGGAAGTAACGCCCGAAATCGGAAGTTCAACAGTTTCAAGAATCTCCCCTGTCGCTGGATTGAAGCAACGAACGCAACCACCACGACAGAAAGCGATCCAGACGTGGTCATTTTCATCGATGGTCATGCCGTCAGGAGAGCCCTCAAGATCAATCGTATCGATCGCGACGCGCTCATTCGAAATGCTTCCACTTTTGGGATCGTAATCGAATGCCCTTACTGTCTTGCTGGGTGTGTCGATGTAGTAGAAAGTCTCGCCATTCTTTGTCCAGGAAAGGCCATTGGAGTTCGTTACGTTGGGGAATTGCTCGGTCAGTTCCAACTCTGTATCGAGTCGATAGAGGGCGGCGGCGCCTTTATTCTTCAATGTGCTGATCGTTCCTGCCCAGAGACGCCCCATGGGATCGCACTTACCATCGTTGAAACGGTTATCCGGTTTCTTGTCTGGCTCAGGATCGACGATAGCAGTCTTTTCTCCGGTCTCAGGATCAAAAAACGCGAGTCCGTTGTCGCCACCCATGATGAATCCTCCGCCTTCACGAGGGATTGCAAAGCCTACCCGCTCGCCGACTTCCCAGGCCCCTTCCTCGCCGCTACTGGGGTCGTAACTACGGATCCGGTGTCCTTCGATATCAACGTAGTAAACGCGCCCGTCAAACCAGAGGGGGCCTTCTCCCCATTTGGAGAGCGTTTTGGAAACGGCTTCAGCTTTCATAGTTGTCAAAAAACAGACTGCCCTCCTCAACCATCTTGAGCGCAATTGCAACACACGTTACGGTAGGCAGGCGCATCCACTACTTCGGCCCAATATCCAAACCGTCCAGCCAAGGTATTGATATCTGAGGCGGCATACCACCAAACGGTTGATACTTAGGTAATTGGATCATACTCACGCTATGAGGTTGGTTCGCAATGAAGAAAAGCGCGTCCCCACAATCCTCTGATTGAATCATCGCCTCGCAATGCTCGCGCTTAGGTTTTACCGGTCGTTTGGCCACGAGCGGGGTATTCGCCTCACCTGGTGCATACTCGGAAAGGACGATATTAGAAGAGATCAACTGGGCACGCGCTGTGAACAGCATGCCGTGCACCGCCCACTTGCTCGCCGTGTAGGGAACCCCAGCAAAAGAGTCAAAACCATGGCCGGCCGTCGAAGTCACTACTACGATCTTGCCGCCTCCGTTTTTCGCCATCGGTCCGGACACCGCATTGATCATATTGACCACACCAAGCACATTGATTTCCATGACGGATTTCCACGTCTCCTCTCCCGCAATCTTAGACGGATCTTCATGAACCACAAAACGGTCAGCCGTATTAATCCCAGCCGTATGGATCAGCAGGTCCGGCGTACCGATCACCTTCATCGCATCGGCTATGCTGCCGGTGTTTGTCACATCGCAGGCAACCGGAACGATTCTTTCAGAAAGTGCAGCTGTCTTTTCCAGAGACTCCACCGTGCGACCAATAACAAAGGTGGCAGCTCCTGCATCAGCAAACTGCTTCGCCGCAGCTTGGCCCATTCCTCCGCCTCCTCCGGTGACAATTACGGTCGTGTCAGTCCAGTCGTTTCTCATTCCTCGAGTCTAGCGAAGGATCGTGACAGGTCCAATGGTTTGAATGGTAGGCCAATTACTTAAGTCGCAAATACTGAAGCTCTGAATTACCCCTGATAATCAAACGAAACGGTTTGAGTCGGTGCAACGTTCACGAGAAAAGGAAAGCGTCCGCACCCTCGTAGCGTTGTTACGGAACGCCCCACCCTTCACCAACTGTTAGCTTCAGGATAAACAAAGGTCACTTTCCCCCTTCGGCCCACTGCTTCATTAAATCAATATTATCAATGATCTTTTGAAGGTGCTCGGGATCGCGATTCTTCGCTCTTAGCCCTCCAACGTAGACATCCATATCACTCTGAAACATCTCGTCAGATTCGGGCTTGCGGCCTTTATCATCGGTCTCAACCATCCAATTCTCGAGGCGCTCACGCATCTTCGACAACTCGTCGGCATATGCTGGATCATCGACAAGGTTGTTGATCTCAAACGGGTCAGCATTCACGTCGTAGAGCTCTTCAGCCGGCCGTGTCTCACGAAATAAAAGCCGCTGAGTTTTATTTAAAACCTCATCTTTGTAGGCCTGACGCATGGTGATTAGAATGTCTTTCGCATCTTTGTAGGCGCAGGGCTGCAAGTAAGGTCGGTTCGGCAGGAAGTTTCGAATATATTTGAAGTCCTGCGTCCTCACCGCACGCATATGATCAACGGTTTCGTCACAACGATCACGGGCGGAAAAGGCTGCCTCGCGGGGCTCATAGTCCTTCGCCAGAATGTCGCGGGCCTGCATCCAATCTGGCACTTCGATACCTGCGGCACCGAGGGAGAGAGCCGCAATATCAATGTGCTCCACAACATCGTCACGAATCGCTCCAGTTTCGACACCCGGACCGGCAATTACCAGAGGCACGTGCAATCCCTCGTCATACATAAACTGTTTCCCTCGGGCATGACTGATCCCGTGATCGGTCATGAAAATAATAAACGTATTTTCGAGGAGCCCCTCCTCTTCCAGTTTTGACACCACTTCGCCGACCATGTGGTCAGTCATTCGCGCGGAGTCGAGATAGGCGGCCCAATCGCGAACGAGATTGGGATGGTTCGGATAGTAGGGCGGCAGTTCCACGACTGAATCCGGGGTGCGACTTCCCAGAGTCTGTTCGGCACGCGCCTGAATCTTCTCCCACCCATCTTCGTCTTTACCTCGCAGTTTACCACCCGGCGTCTGCACCTGATGAAAGAAGGGCTGTCCTTTTTCGCGGTCTTGCCACAGTGAACTATTGTAGACTTCCTTGTTCCATTCAAAGTTATAGTCGGTTTTACCGAACTTGCCCTTTGCCCCCGGCCATCCCGAGATTGAAGTGTGGTAGCCTGCTTCCTGAAATAGTTTCGGTATGAGCTTAATGTGCTTCGGCAGATGGATCTTTTCCTCACCCCGGCCACTGCGGTGGTGATGCGCCCCAATACTGGTCTGGTACATGCCTGTGATAAAAGCCGAACGACAGGTCGAGCAGACCGGAGCCGTTACGTAAGCATTGATAAACTTGAGTCCTCCCGCTGCCAGGGCATCCACATGGGGCGTTTCGATGGCCGTTTCTCCATAGCATCCAAAGTTAGCGGACATATCATCAGGAATGATCCAGACAATGTTGGGACGATTGTCAGCGCCGAAAGAGAGCGCGCCGAACACCATAGTGAAGAAGATGGCGAGTGTTTTCATTAAACGAAAACACTCCTACATTCCAGAGGTTGGATGGGCAAGTTCGCGATGGCCCGCAAAAGCGTCAAAATTCCGCAGAATGGAAAGTAATGACACCCACGCAGAACCAAACTTGTCCAGACATCCGCAATGAGTGTGCGACCACCCCGTCGGGACGCAACGCGATACCTTAATTATTAAGCCATTAACTGCGTAACTTTGCCTGTGCTGTCGGCAAAACGACCCATCTTCGCCCCGATCATCTCAGCTTGGGTCAACCAAAGGTTAGCTAGCGGGGTTCCTTCAGGCAAATTAATGTGAAGGCCGGACTTGGTCTGTTGCCCACCGCCACCCACGATAATGGGCAGGTCGTTGTACTGATGCGTCGAACCATCACCGAGACCGGAGCCGTAAGTGAAAAGCGTGTTGTCGAGCAAGGTGCTTCCGTCCGCCTCCTCTATCGAATTCATTCGATTGAGAAGGTAGGCATATTGCTCAAGGTGAAATTTATCCACCTGCAGCAAGTCATCAATCATCTTAGTTTGATTGTGAGACATTGAATGGTGGCTCTTCGGTTTGTCGAAGAGACCATCAAACATGTAGGGCGTATCCCAGCGCTCCGGACCCACCATGAAAGTGGCTACATTCGTCAGGCCAGCCTGAAGCGCCACGACCATGAGATCCCCCATCAGGCGAATGAACTCGCCACGCGGAAGGTAAGCATCGGTCGGTGCCTCGAACTTCACGTTGGCCAACTCGGCCCGCATTTTTTCGAGTCGATCCATCTGCGATTCAATGGTGCGAATGGAATCGTAATATTCGGTGAACTTCTGACCGTCGTCATAGCTCAGCTTGCGCTTTAGCGCGTTGGCATCCTCGAGGACAAGATCGGTAATGTCGCGATACACCTTCACTTCCTTAGTGCTGAAAAGACGATCATACATTTTGCGAGGGTCGCGGATCGAGGGCGCGAGATGACCCGTGCCATACCAGGAGATATTATCGAAGTAGATCGACTCTTTGTTGTCGCTGAAAGGGTTGCAACTGAACTCGAGTGTAGGGAAAGGTGTCTCGCCACCCACCTGATCAGCCACGAGATGATCAAGCGTACGGTTGAGCGGCCAGGCGCTACCTTTGATTTCGTAGGCCACCGCGCTGCTGAGGTAACACGACGCGCACTGTGCGTGCACGTCTGTACCCTGCTGAAAAGTACGATCCATCCCCGTGATGAGCGTCACCTTGTCCTTCATTCCCTCAAGCGGCTCCATCGTCGGCGTGAGACGATCGAGTGGCCTAACTTTTAACTTAGGGTCCTGCTCCCCGAGGGACTTCATCACACCGCCAAGATTACCTTTCGGGATGATCGAATCCGCTTCACCGGGAAAGAAACCACGACGTACCACACCGATAGGGACGTAGAAATGGGCCATCCGCTTGGCAGCCGCTTTTGTCGATGCAGCCATGCTTACGCTTTCAAGAAGCGGAAGCGAGAGCGCCGCGCCACTGAGGCCTCGAAGAAAATTTCGGCGAGAGGTGTTCATGAAGAAAAGCGTCGGTATTATTTTAAATCAATGGGCCTAAAACAGAGTAAAAATCAGGAATGAGTCGAACTTAGCCTGAATAATAAACTAAGTGTTTCTGGTTACGAATCTTTATTCCAATTCGGCTAGGGAAAGATTATTCTTTGGGTTAGACTTGCTGCGGAAAGGTTCGCTGAAAACAATCTGCTTCAGCAGCGTCTGCATGCGATAATCGTTTTCAGCGGTGGCTTCGGCGATAGCATCGAGGGCCAATTGATCGGCGGCGCCCAATTCGCGAGCCAGCGCAAAGGAAAGCAGGTGACCAGCAAAGCCGCGCGTGAAGCGATCCTTCTCTGCGAGGATAGCGTCCTTAAAGCCAATTACGTTATTGAACTCATACTTGCGAAAGAGTGTACCCTCCATATCGACCTCCCGACCGTTTTCGTAAGCATCCCGCCAGACACCAACCGGGTCGTAGTTCTCAAGAGCAAAGCCGAGTGGATCGATTTTTTCGTGGCATCCCTTGCAATCAGAACGCTCGCGGTGCGCGGCGAGCCTCTCGCGAAGGGTAAGATGTTCTTCTCCCGGTTTCTCTCCTTCATCAAGGGGAGGCACGTCGGCAGGCGGTGGCGGTGGCGGGTTATTGAAGATGACAGAAGCCATCCAAGCACCCCGGGTGATTGGCTGGGTGCGTTCCGGCCCGGAAGTCATGGTCATAACAGCAGCATTGGTGATAACACCCCCATAACGGCGGTCAGTCACCGGTATGCGATTAAAGTGAAGGGCAGCAACGCCACCCCCACCGATTGGCTTCCCATTTTTGCCCCTTGGTAACTCAACCTCTTCCGGCCATTCTTCCTCATAGGACTGCTGCAGCATAGTCGACCGATAGGTAAAGTCGGAGTCGATCAACTGGATCACGGGCAGATTCTCAATCAGGACCGTTTCAAAAATCAACAAGGGCTCCATCGCCATGTGCATGCTCTTCCGATACTTGGAGTAGTAGAAATTAGAATACTTCTTTGGATCCGGAATCGCAGAGATGATGCGATCCAACTGCAGCCACTGTGTAGGGAAGCTGTCGCAGAAACGTTTGACCTTTCGATCCTTCAACATGCGGTCAATCTGCACTTCCAGCGTCGCGGGCTTATTTAATTCTCCTGCAGCAGCTAGATCGAACAACTCCTGATCGGGAATACTGCCCCAAAAGAAAAAGGAAAGCCGCGAGGCCAGTTCAAAGTCACTGAGTGATTCCACTTTCCCACCCTCGGAACCTTCCTCGTAGAGGTAAAGAAACTTCGGCGACGCCAGTGCCGCAGCAGCCAACGACTTCATCACATCAGTGAACGCGACACCCTGCTCCAGTTGGAGTTCAGCATATGAGGCGTAGCGCTCGACCACCGCGTTCTCAACAGGAGCACGAAAGGCACGGCCCAAGAATGGCTTAAGGCGGTCCCGAACTTCGGTTATACCATCGTAGTCGCCCTTTGGCTCCGCAAAGAATTGGTCCCACGTCCTGACATACTTGGGGCTAAAATCGCGGCTCCCGGTGATTGACTGACTCAACTTGAGAAACTGCTCCATCAAGAGCGGCGACAAAGACAAGTGATCGGCTTGCACATCGTATCCGTGCTCCGCTCGCAAGTCTTGGGGAAACGCCGCCACACCAACGAGACGAGGCTCGATCATCTGGGATTTACCGAGCGGGCGATTCCCCACTTGGACGCGATCAGCCATCACACCCGTCTCCGGTTTGAAGGAGCCCCCATGCACCCGCATCATGCGCTCAGGCAAGGTGAACACATTGCAGTCAAGGTCGAAGAGATCGATGACCGCATTATTATATTGAAAGCGGTTCATTCGACGGATCGGCGCGTGCGCGTAGACTTTTTCCTCATTCATCGCCGCAGCAATCAAGCCGTCCAATTTCGCGACTACGTCGGTGCGCTTTAAATCGGTGAATTGAGGCTCGTCCTCCGGCGGCATCTCCTCATAGTCAATCACCGCAACGATATCCGATAGCAACTCAGTATCCGCCATCAGGTCTTCGAGGCTCTCAATCTCAAGCAGGTTGACCTTACCCTTCACCTGACCATTCTGTCCGTGGCATTGGATACACTTTGCTTCGAAAGCCGGCTTCAGGACATCGGTGAACACATCGGCTCCAGACAACGAGCCTACGACAAGCAAACATAGCAACAAAGTGCTACATCTCTTGCGAATGTGACTTTCGATCATATTAGGACGGTCGAACCAGCTTAGAGGACCGCAATTAGCGCAATTCTGCGCAAAAGTAGACCAATATTCGCAGTTTTTTGACCGTTTTTCAAAGATTTTGCTTAGCTTTGGGCTCTAGCCCCTCGGATCGAACCCCTTTTTCTCCCTGATCTTCCCACGCTTGCCGTAGGTGGCTTCCAACACGGCATCAACCTTCGTTCGATCGCCTTTGTTCTGGAAAGCTTCCAACATCGGATCCTCGGTCCTCTTCATCTCAGCAACGAGTTGGGCCTGCATATCGACGATGAGCTCCTTGTATTCCGGATTATCAATCAGGTTATGGAGACAGTCAGGATCTTTTTCGAGGTCATAGAATTCCTCCGGCACACGGTAGCGGAACAAGTCGATGCGAGCCTTGATCACTTCATTATTCTTTGCCGCTTCGTCCATCGCCTTCATGGCGAGCCCTTCGTTGTTGTTACGATACCAGAACTCATCGTTAGCAAAGGGATTGTAGATGTAACCATACTTACCATTCTGCAACGCACGCATTGGCACGTAATCACCGCCAGCTTTAGAATCAATCGTAGTAAAGACCCTCTCGCGGCCTTTCTGTTTTTTCCTGCCCTTCAGCAGCGGAAGAAATGACTGACCATCGAGACTCGGCGGTGCCTCCACATCCGCTGCCTCCATAAAGGTCGGAAAAAAGTCGACAACAGAGACGAAGTTTTCATCGTCCCTAGTTCCAGGCTTCACCACTCCAGGCCAACGAACCAGCAGGGGACTTCGCGTCGCGTGATACCAAGCGTTACACTTCGCAAAAGGCATCGCGAGCCCATTATCAGTAATGAAGAGCACGAGGGTGTTATCGACAAAACCGGTTTCTTCGAGCGCATCCATAACACGGCCAAAGGTATCGTCGAGACGACGGGTAGAATTCAGGTAGGCAGCAAACTCCTCTCGCAAACCGGGCAGGTTAGGCAGGAAACCCGGCACCGTCACGTCTTGGGCGTGGTAGACTCTCGAGGGCATTTCAGCACCCTTTCTCAATTTATCAGGGTAACAATAGGGACGGTGCGGATCGTGAGAATTGACCATGAAATAAAACGGCTTACCCGTTTCCTTTGCCTGTTTAAGGAAAGTCATCGAGCGCTCGTAGTAAAGCTTTGGACTTCGACCGTCCCCTAAATTTTTCTGATCATAAGCATAGTCCCACTTGATGTCTTCTCTCGGCGTGGAGTGACCGACCTTGCCAAGAACACCAGTGTGAAAGCCGGCCGCTTTGAACGTAGTTACCAAATCCGGCACCCCGGGGTCAGCCGACATAAACCCCATCGCGCCGGAACGATGTCCATATCGCCCCGTCGCAATGATCGCTCGGCAGGGAGCGCAGATCGCAGTATTTACATGCGCCCGATTGAAAAGCAGGCCCTCCGCAGCAAAAGCATCAAGATTCGGCGTCACATCCGACGGGCGCCCCCCATAAACACCGAGCGACTCGGCGTGCAGATCGTCAGCAGTGAAGAGCAAAATATTGACCGACTCACCGGCGCGAGATGATGCAACTAGCAAAGCCAGAGCAATAAAGAAAAGAATAATTGGTTTCATGATTAACGCGTTTACCCTCGCATTTTGCAAACTCTCGGAGTTATCGTCAATGCCCAGATTACGCTGTAAAAGTTGCGGCGGTTAACCGATATTAAGCCACCCTTCGCCACAATCGCATCACCCCCTGAACTGAGTTGAATGATTGACCCAGGCGAGTTGAATTTACTTTCCTCAAAATCATGAAAGTCCTGCTGTCCTCCATCTTTGTCATGGCAACACTCTCAGCCATGGCTTCCCATATTCCTGAGGAACTCTTCGGTGATTGGTCGCTCGATATCGAGTCGGACGAAGCTGGTTGGCTCAGAATCGCAGACAATGATGGGGAACCCGAAGTCTCCATGATGATCGATGTCGGCTCAGTCAGACCGCTCAAAGGTGTCGAGGTGAAAGATGGAAAGATCAAAGTCCCACTCAAAACCTATCGTGATAAAGGCAAAGAAGGAGCCATCCTTTCCACTAATCGCGCTGAGATCTGGTCTGAGAATGGAAAGCTCACGGGAATTATTTTCACCCACTTCCCCCGGGAAGATCGGCATATCGAAGACCCGTTTTATGGCATCGCTATTCCCCAAATGCCACCAAAACCGGACCTCTCCGAGGTAAAGTGGGGCCAACCGATTACGCTTTTTAATGGTGAAGATCTCACCGGATGGAAAGTTCGCCGACCTAAAAAAATCAATGGTTGGTCGGTCGAAGACGGAAACCTTGTCAATACCACTCCAAAGACTGACTTTAGTGCCACCGGGGCATATGCCAACCTCATGACCGTGCCAAATTTTGAGGACTTCAACCTACATATCGAATTCAATATCGGTAAAAATTGCAACAGCGGCATCTATGTCCGTGGTCTGTATGAAGCTCAGGTTGTTGACCGAGCTAGTCGCATGCAGGGTTTACAGGGTGTTGGCTCCATTTTTGGCCTTGTCGAACGCACCGAGAACCCCGCCTACGAAGGTGGTAAGTGGCAAACCTACGAAATCGCTCTGGTCGACCGCCACATGACCGTTATTCTCAACGGTGTCACCACCGTCGACAATCAGCCGGTCTCTGGCCCGACCCCGGGAGCCGTTAACACCAACCCCATGCTACCAGGACCAATCTATCTACAAGGCGACCACACCTCGGTGAAATACCGCAATATCCTACTTACGCCTCGCATCAAGTAGCTCCCCTTTATTAAACTATTTTTCTGCACGTCTATGATCCGCTTCTTAACCCCGTTACTAGTCGCCGCCACTCTTCCCCTTCTGGCTGAATCTCCTCTTAAAAAGGGAGCGAAACTCAACCTGATTTCCAACGAGTTTGAACTCGCTGACGGGCCTTCCTGGGATGGTTGGTCGCTGACGATCCCAGACCCACTAGCCGAACAAACAAAGCGCCTCATCGCCTCCAAAAGCGAATGGCAGGATCAATTTAAAGGAGAACGTTTCAGCGCCTCTTTTTTCAACCACGGCCATCACTACTTTTCCGACAACGGAAACGGAGCAATTTTAAAACGCGACTATCTGACAAAGAAACTTGAGGTCATCCACCGTGAAAACCTTGAAACCGACCGGCCCCGAAAACCCAACGACCTCGTCGTGGATCGTTCAGGTGGCGTCTATTTCACACTCACCCGGGCAGGTCAGATCATCTACATCTCACCTGAAGGTGAATCCTCCGTCGCCGCCGAAGGAGTCGAGACTGCCAATGGTATTATTCTCAACCCGGATGAATCCATCCTCTATGCCTCCGAAGCCGCCCCCAAGCGGATTGTCGCGTTCAATGTAGGAACCGGAGGCAGACTCACAAGTCGCCGCCTCTTCGCCTCAATGGAAGGCGAGCCATTGGAGTCAAGGGCAGCCGACGGCATGACAATCGATCGCGCCGGAAATGTCTATTGCGCCGGCCCTACCGATATCTGGGTCTGGAGCCCGGACGGCCAACTGATTGAAAAGATCGCCTGCCCCGAACGACCCGTAAATCTGACTTTTGGAGGGGGTGACCTGCGCGATCTTTACATTACCGGATTCGGCGGGCTTTACCACCAGCGCATGCGCATCTCCGGCGTTTCACCCCAGCCTCCCGCAGCGTGGTCAGAGCAGGAAGCCAAGACCAAGCCCAGCGTCACACTCCCCAAAGGAGTGACCCCGCACCTAGACCTGACTTACGCCCAATACGGTCAACGGAAGATGCTCGCAGATATTTATCTTCCTCAAGGAGACGGACCTTTCCCAGCAGCCGTAATTCTCCACGGAGGCGGTTGGCACAGCGGCGACAAAATGAAGTTCCGAGCTATGGCAATAGAACTTGCCAAGCGGGGCTACGTTACCATGGCGATCGCTTATCGACTGAGTGAGGAAGCGAGGTTTCCAGCCAACATTCAGGATTGTCATGCAGCTATTCGCTACTTGCGCGCAAACGCTGAAAAGTTCAGTGCTGATCCCAATCGTATTGGCGTCTTAGGTGGATCTGCCGGAGCCCACCTCGCCGGCCTGCTTGCCGCGACTGCGGATGTGAAAGAATTACACGGTAAGGGAGGTCACCCCGGAGTTTCGTCAGCGGTCCAAGCTGCCGTCGTCATGTCCGGTCCCATGGAAATCGCCACCGGAAACGTGGCAGAGCGCTCGCTTCTCATAGACAACCCAAAGCCAAACGCGATCTGGCTTTTTGGTGGCAACGTGGAAGAAAAATCCGAACTCTACGCTATCGCCGATGCCCATCAGCACATTGACGAAAATACTCCGCCCATCCTTTTTCAATATGGTGGTACTGAAGATCCCTCGAGAACCCTTCCGTCCATGGACAAGCTCGTGGAGCTGGGAATCCGAACCAAAGTTCTCTCAGACTACCCCGAGGGTAAACACGGTTGCTGGAATCGCCATCCCTGGTTCCTACCGATGGTCGAAGACATTGACCAGTGGTTTCAAGAACACCTTTAATTCTGACTATCAGCGTGAACGCATGATCTCGCTTGTCATCACTTCGACGACGAGCGTCTGTAAACCATAGTCATCTTCTTTGACCTTTTCGAGTATGTCGTTAATAACATAACCATCGACGGGTTCCATCTTGCGCCCGGTGGAATAGCTGAGCAATTTCGAAATCAATCCACGGGTGAAAACATCTTTACGCGTATCAACAAGGACTTCCTTGAACTCCTTAAAATTTGCGAAGGTTTCACCCGAAGCGAACTCACCCGACGCATCTACCTTGAGACCTCCCCCACCAGCTTGGCGGTAACGGTGGCGCCAACGCCCGATCGGATCGAAGGCCTCCAGCGGGAAACCGAGCGGGTCAATCTTGCGATGGCATTCAGCGCAGGCCTTGTCTTCGCGATGCTTCTTGAGCTTTTCGCGGATCGTAGTCGCTCCGCGTGTATCCGCCTCAATTTCCGGCACCTCGTCCGGCGGTGGCGGCGGTTTAGACCCGAGGATATTTTCCGATACCCAAACACCACGGGTGATGGGCGAAGTATCCACACCGTTTGCACTCACCGCCAGAACCCCGGCCATCCCGAGCACTCCACCCCGCCTTGCGTTCTCCTTCAAACTTACTTTCTCGAAACCGTCACCAAGGCGCATCGTCTCGCTCTCCGGCAGTTGGTATAAACCAGCAAGATATTTATCAACAAAGGTGTAGTCAGCATCGAGGAAATCCAATACCGGTCGATTCTCTTGCAGCACATGGGTAAAGAACAGTCGGGCCTCCTTTTTCATCGAAGCGGGAAGATTTTGATAATAGTATACCCCCGCTGCCCCACGGGAAGGAGGCTGCGATCCGATACCGCGCAAATTCAACCAACTGTCGAGAAAACCCTCAACAAACCCTTTGGAGTCGTCGTGAGCCAGAAGACGCCGCACCTGCCGCCTAAGCTCATCGGGTTTGACTAACTCACCCGACCTCGCCTTGCTCATGAGAGACTCATCAGGAGGCAAAGCCCACAGAGCATATGAAAGACGTGACGCCAGATCGTATATCCCCAGTTCATCTTGATCTTCTTCAGTCACTTCGGTCAGGTAGATAAAAGACGGAGAACACAAAATCATCTTAACGGTGTCGAGCGCCGCTTCACGTGGTGAAGCCATTTCATCAATTCGTTTTTGATAGGTCGCCCCGATTAGCTCTCGATCCAAATCATTCAAAGGACGTCGGAAGGCACGTTCGCCGAAGGCAAATAGCTTCTCTTCCGCACTTTCCTCCTCAAAACCCTTGCCCCCAAAAACGGCTATCTCCTCCTTTGTCCCACCAACTTCCGGCAAAGGTCCATGAACTTTGATCTCGTCGATACGGATGTGAGGTAAAGCACCTTCACGCAAAATGTGCGCACGGTTGACACCCGACCTGTATTTCTTTGGATCAAACTCTTCTTTGTAACGCTCGTTCACTTTGATAACAGAAGCCCTCGACTGCCAGGGCCCATTGGGAAAGATAAAGCGGGGCGTTTGTCCTTGCTCTAGCCAGACTCGGAACTTGAGCCACTCTTGGCTGTCATCTGGCACCACCTGCTGACCTAACAAGGGCTCAATAGCCTGCGGGTAGTGAATATGCCCTTTCGTCACATCGCCCGGCACCACTCCAAGTAAAAATGGCTCCGAAAAATCGATCTTAAAAATCTCCGGATCGTAGTGCGTGTCTCGATGGTAAGCCCGCGCCAGCGCACTGATATCGTAGTAACCGGATACCGGCACGCCCTCGAGGAAATCTTCAATGTGACCATAACCACCCTGACGCGTATTCGTGTTAGGTTGTTCGTATAGACAAAGGTAATCAAAATTAAACACGCTCTTGTGCGCGCCGGTCAATTCCTCATACTGCACGAAGTTTTCGGTGAAGTGCCAGGTCTTCGGTTCCACCTCAGGCTTACCAATACGAAGATTGACCAATCGATTAGCAGCCTGAAAATACTGGTCTAAAAGAAATCCAGAAGTAACAAGCGTAGCGCCGATTGTATCGATGTGATCGCTCGTATTTTCTTTAGGGAAATCAGCTGTCAAGCCTAGCGTATCGACACGACGATTGAAGAGTTTCTCCAGCGTGTTTTCATATTCACGCGTCGACAATCTCCGCATCACCGTACGCCCGGTCGCATGTCCCTCGATTTTTCCGCGCACACTCTCGACTTTTTCTCTAAGCGCGCGGATCACAGCTATCCGCTCTACGTCACTGGGTTGGTCCGCCTTTTTGGGTGGCATCTCCTTAAGCGTCACCTGATCGATAATTTCCTGAGCCGTAATCAGATCGAACTCCTTTTCCAAAGGAAGTTCAAAGGCCTCGAAATCACGGTCAGCTTTTTGAACTGCGGAATCATGACACTGGAGGCAGTAATTCCCAACGAAATCATAAATGATCCGGTCGGAATCATCCGCCCCGCCTGCCGTCCATGCGGCACCGATTAGAAGTGAGGGCCACGCTCGCAAAAGAAAGCTCATCTACGAAAAGGCTCCGCTACTGGTGCCAAAGGCATTCGCCTCAAGTCCCATACGCTGCGCCATTTCAAGGTAAAGATTACAGAGTGGCACCTTTTGTGTTCCACCTGCTTCCAGCCTCTTGAACTCACCGTGGCGATAACCGCCTCCGGCCAGAATGATAGGCAGATCGGTATTTTTGTGCGAAGCACCGTTACCCATACCGCTACCGAAAATAACAGCCGTGGAATCAAGTAGGCTTTGCTCTCCATCTTGGATTTGGGAAAGACGAGTCAAAAATCTGTTGAAGTGCTCGATCTGATAGGCCTCAAGAGTGATAAGGTGGGCAATGTTTTGCTCATCATTCCCGTGGTGAGAGAGTCCGTGATAGGACTTCGCGATGCCTAGATCCTGCGGAAGAAAGCAACCCCCAATTTCAAGGGTTGCAACGCGGGTCGAATCCGTTTGTAGAGCCAAAGCGATCAACTCATATAACATGGGAAGATCATTCACCGTATTGACGTTGGACGGGGTATCAAACGGAGCATCCGGCTTGGGGTGGTGCGCCCATCTCTGCCTCATTTCGAGGCGCTTTTCCACATCACGAATCGAAGTGAGGTATTCGTCCAGCTTCTCCTTGTCCTCGTGATTTACCTTCCGACTGAGCCTATTGGCATCCTCCAGAATGGAATCAAGAATCGAAGCTTGGAGAGAATTTTCTTTGGCTCTTTGCGTTTTCCGTTCCGCGGAATCACTGGCAAAGAGCTTTTCAAACAAGTCCGCCGGCCCCGTAATCGGAGGAACCCGAACTCCCGAGCGTGTCCATGCAATCTGACAACCACCATGGATTCCCCCCTCGGATCCAACAGTCAGCGAGGGAAAACGAGTTTGAGTTCCAATTTCATCAGCAATAAACTGGTCAATGGTCACATTGCCATCAGGTCTATTCTGCGCTTCTGAATTCAGGACTCCGGAAAGAAAAGAATGAACCGCAAAGTGTCCTCCCTTGATCCCATGATCAAGGCCGCGATAGACGGTCATGTGATCACGATTTTCAGCTAGCGGCTTAAGCAAAGTTGTCGTCTCGTAGCCCTTCCCAGCTGTTTCCGGAAAAAGGGATTTCGTCTGGAATCCGAGAAGATTCCCAATGGCCACAAATCTTGGTTCGCCCACGGCGGTGCGAACCACAGGTCTGCCTGACACAGATTTTGCCATGAGTGATGGCAAAGCGGGGAGCGTCACTGACACACCGAGGGCCTTTAAGACAAACGCTCTGCGATTGACGATCTTAGACATCCACAAACTTGCATTCTTTAGTCAGCGGCTTCAACCAACTCATTGGGGCGTGATGATGTGACGTCTGCCCCACTGGGAGAGTCAATATTAGATCTCGTGAACTACGAATCAGGGGGCAAATGCTCTAAACTTAAAAAACTGACGCCAAAGAATCGTTTTTTCGAAAAGGCCCGGCCGAGCTTACCAAGCAGTTCGTTCCTATTAAGGTATCTTCTTTGCCGGATTCGGCAGAAACCAAGACTAGAAGAATACCGAGTTGTTATCTATGGTATCAATGTTTCACGCCCGCCCGCTTTCGTGGAGTTTTTTCCTCGTTGATGAAGGAATTGATCATAGACATTTTAAAATATGGCTGGAAGCCCTTTGGAGCTGCCATCCTCGGCGTCATCATCGTTGTGTGGATGGTCCGGAAAGCGATCGAGGCAAGGAAACGTCACCTGCGAGCTCTGGAAAGAGCAAAAGCGCCCGGACCCATGACCATTGGTGAGCTAGACCTCGAATTAGAAAAGAGGGACAAGTCGAGACCACAAGACTCCCGAGACATCAACCTTCCGAAACGGCGAAAGAGTCCCAGTAAGGTCGCGGCAACAAAAGAAGAGAAACGATTGGGTAGTGAACTCGATTCCCTTCTTGATTCAAGCCGCCCAAAAAAGACAACGTCGTCCTCTTCGGATTCATCGAAAAAGAGCAAGAGCAAATCCAGTCGAGCTACTTCACGAACGCGCGAATCTAACCCTCCAGATGCAAAGACGAGTGGTCCCAAAAGGAAAGCAACCAGAAGTAAGACCAAGAGAAAGTCAGTTACTAAGGAAGAACTCAAAAGATCGCTGAAAGAGGAACTCAAAGCAGAGCTGCGAGCAGAACTGCGGTCAGAGCTGAGAGCCGAAATTGAATTGGAGAAAGACAAAAAAATCAGCTCTCAGATCGGCGACCCTCCAACCCAGCACGGAAAATTGGAAGCTGCTTGCCCGTCAGATAAGGTAAATCCTGCCGCCGTTGACCGCGTTCAACTCAATCGTCGACCTACTGCCGTAAGCACCACGCCCCAAGATCTGGAACCAAAAAACCGAGAAGTCGAGCCCTTAGAATCCACCGCTCCAGTAGCGACCATCAATTCGACTCAAGAACTAGCGGCGGAGCCGGACCCTCGAGCCAATCCAAACTCTGCTCCCTCTACTCCCTCTACTCCACTGCTACCGAAGCCACTCTCGCCAGCACCTCTCCCGTCGATACCGACTGCAGCGAAACCAGCCCAGCCCTCACCGACTCCTAGCCCGAACACACCTCGGCCTCCGGCAGCCGCCAGCGCCTCGCCGGCAACTTCACCGATTCCAGCCCGACCTGCGACGGAGACACCTGCGCGTGCACCGGTTGAAGTCGCTGCGCCTGCGCCTGCGCCT
>MDTC01064740.1_pt1 | contig 17375 bp, 14 predicted proteins | sample 811181 | NCBI WGS metagenome assembly MDTC01 (sample SAMN05326644, study PRJNA326480) | marine metagenome | isolation source: seawater | place: Pacific Ocean: North | collected 2011 | reverse complement strand
GGGTTGCTTGAGTATTTCACCACCGTAACGTGCATAAACATATGAGTGAAAATCCTCTCCTTCGTCACGGAAACGTTCCCCCTTCGAATTGAGCACTACAGCAAACGGCACGTTATGTTTTTGAAATTGGTCCCCAATAGTTATATCCCCGTAAGGAGGTGCATTAAGATCCCATGCCACTGCGTGGGCACCTGAAAAATGACCATAAGGCATAGCTCCCAGATCAAGTGCCATTTGAAGCCCTGCACCATTGTTGAAGGCTGTACCTCGAACCTTTGCTAGATCCCAACCCGGACCAAGATAACGAGCCCTCATTTCTGCGTTACTCTCGAAGCTACCACATGCTAAAATAACCGACTTTGCTGCAATGTCATGTTCCTGTCCCTGATAGCGAACACGCACCCCGTGAACCCCCTTACCCTCATCATGGAGAAGCCCTATTGCTGTGCACTCATACAATACATCGACACCGATCTTACTCATTTGTTCGTGCCAATTTTTCACTAATTGCTCGCCGCCACCATTAATGCGTAAAGCCAACCCTCCCCAAAACCGAAATTTTCCATCTACCTTAAAAGCCTGGCGTCCCATGGCAGGAATTAGGTCTACGCCATAAGTGGTCATCCACTTGGCGGTCTCGTAAGAATTTGTAACCAAGATTTCACACATGTCGCCATCGGCTCGATACTGTGTCATGCGGAAGACATCGTCATAGTACTGGTCATGCGTGTACGTGCCAAAATCTATGTTTTCAAGATCTTCGTCCGCGAGACTAGGACATAAATGCATTAAATCGTCTACGCCATTGTGCGCAAAGCGAAAGGCACCACCAGTGAAAGCAGAATTACCGCCCCGCATGTCCTCAGGCGCGGTCTCAATCATCACCACACTGGAACCATTTTCCACCGCCGACGCTGCGGACGCACACGCCGCATTCCCCGCCCCGACCACAACAACGTCGACATCAGATCCAATGATATTCGCCATCTGAAAAACCCCTTGGCTTTGAAAAAATAAATAATAGGCTATACCTATTTAAAAAAACCTAAATAATCAACTTGATCAATATAACCTTTTTAATCACGCGGCCGGTCACCAAATAATGCTTCGTATCGATCACAGAATTTATCCCAAGCATCAGGGTTAATTAAGCGCTCTGGTTTCTCGCCGCTAAGTATCTTTACGACCTGGTCAGCATTCCAAAACGCCATATTTTCTCGTGACTCAAAAGTCACACCAGCTGTGTGATAAGTGGCAATAAGGTTATCAAACTGCAGCAGCTGATGATCCAATGGAGGCGGCTCTTGATCCCACACATCAAGACCTATACCGCGAATTTGCTTGTCCTCTAATGCTTCTATCATTGCGGCCTCATTGGCAATACCACCACGAGCGCAATTTACAAGAAACGCAGAGGGTTGCATTAGCGCAAACTCCGCACGATTTATCAAATCCTTTGTTTCAGAATTGAAAGGGCAATTTATTGAGATAAAGTCTGATTGTGCTAGCAATTCCTCGAGATCCGCCTCAATAGCCCCGTATTCCTTAAAATTAGCTGCTGCAATATAAGGGTCGTAAGCAAGAACACGCATACTAAGACCCCTCTGACATATGCGCGCCACCCTACTTCCAGTATTACCAAGTCCCACGATGCCGACGGTTTTGCCCTCCATATTCCAGCCTTTGAAAGTCTCACGATCCACACCTCGCTCGCTGCGTAGCGACTTGTCGGTTTGTGGAATATTTTTGGTAAGCGACAGCATCATTCCGACGGCATGCTCCGCAACAGCCTCCGCATTAGCACCAGCTTGATTAACAACCAAAACACCACGTTCAGTGCAGGCTGCCACATCAATAGGGTCATAACCAGCGCCAGAAGATGACAAAACTAATAGTTTCTTACACCTATCGAGTAGCTCCCCATGGCCTTTATATTGATCACCCACCTCGTCACGAGCTGCTGTGATGCAGTAGGCATGGCAAGTCTCCATAATCTCCCAATTTGCATCCTGGGGAGCGTCAAAATAAAGCTTATGTGCCGTTACGGAATCTACCTTCGATAGAGCATCGTAAACGTTGGGCGTCTTATTATCATCGAACCAAAAAACGTGACGTGCATTATCTTTTAAATTATCAGGCATGGAACCCTCTCTTGCTTTCGATGACATTTGTTACTGCGCAAAGTTAAATATGTCTAGAGATTGACTTGACGCAATCGCAAATTCACGCGATGTGATTGGTACTATGACTAAAACAAATAAAAATCGAAATAAAATCGTTGCAAATTACAATCAAGTTCTTGGCTACGAAGTGCTGGAGTGGATTGATGGATGCTCACTATTGGCAATTCCCATACAGAAAAAGCACCGAAATAGGGGTAGGTCTATACATGGCGGCGTAATCGCATCTCTTGTAAACGTCGCTGGCAAAATGGCAGGAAACTGGACTTGCAGCGGAGAACGCAAAACAAGAACAATCAACCTCAATATAAATTTCATTTCAGGAACAAGCGCCGATTTGGTACATGTCCGTGGCCGCCGCGCCCATGCAACAAAAGGCACATTATTTTCTGATGTAGAAATTTTTGTTCCGGATACTGGCATGGTGATTGCCAGTGGCCAAGGTGTATTCAAGCTTTTACGCTCAGAGGTAACACGTCCTCATGCTAATCAATAAAGGAAGACATCATAAGAATGTTGGAATCTGTATATGAGCGCGAAGACATCAGGGGTACTTTTCACGAAGTACTAGACTACAAAGTGGTTGAGTGGCGTGATGGCCATGTTTTGATGGAACTTAAAGTGAAGCCAGAGCACCGTGATAATGAAAATTTTATTCACGATGGAATTATATCATCACTCATTGATATTGCAGGCTTTCTTGGTGGTGACTGGTCTCCCAATGGTCCCGGACGTTCGGTAACGATCAATCTAAATATTAGCTTTATTGACAATAGTGAAGTTGACACGATCATTGCCATAGGAAAACGCACCCAAAACACCGAAAAACTACAATTTACAAAAGTAGATATTCTGGAGAAAGAATCACAAAAACTGATCGCTACCGGCCAATGCACCTATAAGATTCTAAGTCCAGACACAAAAGAAAGCCCTGGAGTTTTCAGGCGCTAACTGAAGTTTTATTATGACAAACTGATTAATGAATCAAATTCATCAAGATCAGCCTGATCTTCAATGCTTAAAATCATGGAACGAATTTCCTCAGCGCGACGGGTTGAGACCGCAATAGTCGCATTATTCATGAATTTATCGAGCACCTGTTCTTCGCTTATAGGGTGTTGGTCCGTACCAAGATTGTACTCCTGCGCATGTTTCAGCTCGCGCCCATCTTTTGTTCGGACGACGACTGTACCTGAGAAATAATCTGGATATAGGGTCTCAGTCGTTGTGTCGTAATGAATCTTCTCACAAAGACCTAGTATGTCGGGATCACCGTAAGCATCTGGCTCTATTTCGGCCAACGTAAATTGGCCCCGACAGATCGCGGCGGCCGTAGCAAAATGCACACTAAATTGTGCCTGATAAGGGCTTTGTGGTCGACGCTTAGACTCTTCAGGAATACAAACTGCGGTTTGATTAGGGTGTGCTAATACGATTATTGATTCAATTTGGTCAGGCTTTAACTTGTACTCTTCCCGAAGCTTTATACCAGTTTCTATAAAAGCGTGTAACCAATGGCATGCCGGATAAGGTTTGTAAGCAACATTTGATATCTCCCATTCATTGCCAAACCCCTTAGTCACAACATCTAAGTCAATCTCCTGTCCATGAGCGTAGCATCCGTAAAGACCTTGCTCATATTCATATATTGTTTCCGGCCCAGTGAAACCGTGGCGAGCCCACATTGCAGCATTTATACCGTTAACGGCCGCAATCCCAGTATGCATACGCTTTGCCCAAGCACCATTCGCATGGTAGGCACGAGTAGCGCCACCGAAACTCGCCACAAGACCCTGAGCTTGAGTTAATTGATTAACGGTAAGATCGCAAAGTTTGCCAGCAACCATCGCACAGCCATACGCACCTATTATTCCAGTAGTGTGAAAACCATTTGCGTGGATACCTCCAGCAGCCGCCTTTGCGAGACGCGATCCGGTCTCAACACCTATTAAATAAGCTTCTAATGCCTCGTAGCCAGTTTTTGCATTTGCCATCGCTGAAATAAATGCAGTGGGCACAGTACTTCCTGAAATATGAATGACACCGGTTGTATGAGTGTCATCAAAATCAAGCCCATGCACTAATACTCCGTTTACCATTACTGCATCACGAAGCGGCAAGCGATGTGCAAGCCCAACCACAGGGAAGTCTCCTTCTCCACCAAGGTCTAACCCCGCGCTTGCTGCCTTATGACCGTAATCTTTTGTGGATGACGCAAGCGCAATTCCAAAACTATCCAAAACATGAAGTTTTGCCAACTTGATGATTTCTTTTGGTACGTCTCTTAAAGAAAAACCTTCAACAAACTCTGCTACCTGTTGAGAAACTGTTAGAGTTTTTTCAGTTTTAGACTGCTGGAATTCAGAAGGTGTTACAACGTTACTCATAAAAAAACTCCTATGAACGATCTAAACAGACTTACTGCCTCAGTTTCTGATTTAGATAAAAAACTTATTTTGATACTCTGGGATCAAATTCAAAATCGGAATAAAACTCAAAATCTTCGCGAAGTCATTACTTTGAGGCTTCTTACTATACTGCTTGCATGGTTTCATTATTCTCATCCATCGGTTCATCATCCCAAATTTTTTTCGGCATTGGCAACCCTATGAATACACTCTCGTCAATTGGCTTTGAGGGCGGGTGACCTCTGTTCTCTAGATACATCTTAATCTGCCGTACGTGTTGTCCAGGGTGCCACGTTACCCGTTCAAGAAGTTCCCTCAATGTAACATCACCCCAATAAGCATTAGCAGGCTCGGTGCCGTCTCCTGCATAAGACGAATGCCAGCCTTGAAAACGCTTCAGCACGGCGAGACCATAATTTGCAAGATCAGTACCGCTTATTATATCTTTCGGATGAGGTATGTCTGCGATGGTCGTGTGATATTCCTCCGCTTCTCCATCCATAAGCTCACAGAATGCTTCAACTATGCGGTAAACATGGTAGCAAAGTTGCCTAATTTTACGGTCCCGATTAGGGAGCTTAGGCTCGAGGTCTTCATCCTGCATCTCTTTCATGTAAGATATCGCTGCAAAAAGAATGATATCCATCTTGGCTGCCAGCTCATCTACACTAAACTCTTTAATGTCGCCAAGAGGAATTCCGACAAAGTCACAAACGTCCTTTAACTTTTGCCCCATAACATAATTCATTCCGCGAGAAATGGCAGGAATACGTTTAATTCCAATGCGTTGGAGCATGGCCATCCCTTCTGGATTTCCATGAACATTTACCGATTCGTAAACAACCCCACGGGCCGTAAGAAACTCTTTAAGTCTCAGGCAACTAGTTCATCCTGGCTGCCAATAAACGTATAGCGGTTCTGTCATAATTATTGCCCTCCTTACTTGAGAGCAGTATGTAATGTGAATGCCGCCAAGGCAAGCATCTGTGGGAAATTAGCTTTCGTGTACTAGAAAATATTTAATACCCTGTGCGATGTCGCAAACACCTGAATATCATTAGATTGAACCATTTAAGATGATAGTTTCGGGGTTAAATAAGGCGTGTATTTTCATCGAGGGGTAGTAATTTAGGAACCGCAAAACCGTATAATTGAAAAATATTGATATGCACTGTACAGACACTCTGTCCTACTATTGGACAAATAAACAATATGGATAAATAAACCCGACGACACAACAACACGTACTTTCACCTTTTAGGAGGGCCGACAATGACATCAACTTACATTCCGCCACAGCATGTGGATAGTTTTGATGAGGAATACGACGTAGTGGTGGTTGGCTTTGGCTACGCGGGCGGCGCCGCCGCCATTGCCGCGTGTGATGGGGGTGCAAAAACACTTCTGATTGAAAAAATGCCAATGCCGGGCGGCATTTCGATTTGTGCTGGTGGTGGAGTGAGGCTAGCTTTAGAACGAGATCCAGTCGTTGAACATTTATACGAAACGAATGACGGCACGACGTCACGAAATATTATTGAAGCATTCGTAGATGAAATGATGCTGCTGGATGACTACCTAGAAGAACTCTGCAAAGTAAATAATGCAAGCACCATAACTATCGAAGGACGAGGAGCAAACTACCCGTTTACAGGGTTTGATCAAATGAGGTTTGTTGAAGTAGAAGACATTCCAGGCGTTGACGTCTTAAAAGTGTATCCACATGCCCGATCCCATCGTAATGGAACTAAACTGTTCAAAGTTGTTCATGACAATGTCAATTCGCGTGGCATTGAAGTTCGTCTGAACACACCAGCTCTAAGATTAATTACTCAAAACACCAATGAAGTAAGAGGCCTTTGGATTGATGGGCCAGATGGCCGCAAAGCTATCAAATGTAACAAAGGTGTCATTCTTGCCTGTGGCGGACTAGAGGCGGCACCGGATATGCAACGCCAGTATTGGCAGATGAATCCGGTTCTCTCTGCCGCCCATCAAGGAAATACCGGCGATGGAATAAAGATGGCAACTGATGTGGGGGCAGATCTATGGCACATGTGGCATTACCACGGCACTTATGGTTTCCGACATCCTGACCCAGATTATCCCTTTGGAATACGTATGAAACGCCATCCCGACTGGGTTCCAACAAAGAAAGAAGCTGAAATTCCAATGGCATGGATTCTAGCCGACAAAAGGGGCAATCGTTTTATGAATGAATATCAGCCGTATACTCAGGACACGGGTCACCGGGCCCTTGATGTTTATGACACTGGCAGAATGGAATTCCCGTACGTGCCCTGCTTTATGATCGCAGATGAGGATGGTCGCGAGCGATATCGTTTTGGCGCCACAATATATAATGACAGCACAATAGAGCCGTATGAGTGGAGCGAAGATAACCTCAAAGAGGTACAAAACGGGATCCTAAAAAAGGCCAACACAATCGAAGAATTAGCTGATCTTATTGGCTGTGACCCTGTAAATTTGAAAAAAACTATCGAGGAGTATAATTCAGCTACCGATAGCGGCTTGGAGGATAAATTTGGCCGTCCACCCAAAACCCGTCTCAAGATCGAGCGCCCTCCATTTTATCTTGGAGAAATTTGGCCAGTTGTTTCCAATACTCAAGGAGGTCCGCGACACAATGAGAAGTATCAGATTTGCAACGCTTTTAACGAGCCAATACCCCGTCTTTACGCAGCGGGCGAGTGCGGAGGAATCTGGGGCTTCTTGTATTTGGCAGGTGGTAATCTGACCGAGTGCTTTGTCGGAGGTCGCGTTTCCGGCAGAGAGGCTAGTGCTCTGAAGGATTGGAATAACTGATTATAATACTTGGAAATATATGGACCCTATTTTGGGGGCTTTAGGAAAACTCAACACCTAGAATCTGTCTTTTCCAAGTGGGAATGAACCTCCTTGGCGTTGCTGTTAACTAGTCCCTAAATTCGGAAACGATCCTGCAGGTTTTTAAGTGCTACCATTGGCGCCAAAAACCACGGATTGCCTGAATAAATCGGATGTGTTGGATGCTCGCTATCAAATATGGTGTTTCCATTTTTTTGCCCCAAAACCTTGAGGCCGGTTTTGTGCCCCAAGTAATTAGCGTTCACTACACCCGACCCACAAAAACCAGCAACATAAAAAATATCCTCATCTTGCGCCATATGAAGCATGTGGTCCAACGTGTAGGCAATAAAGCCTCCCCAACTATGGGTAATTTTGGTACCTTCAAGAGATGGAAATATTCTTAGCAACCGCCGGTAAAGCATTCGCCCGCTTCTACGCCGGTCGCTGATTTCTGCTGCTCCAGCCCTGCCACCGAACAAAATACGGTCATGATCAGGTGATCCCCTATAGTAGTAATGCAAACGACAAGTGTCTCCTAATTGGCGATTGCCAGGCACTAAATCAGCCATGATATTTGAGCCTAAAGGCTCTGTTGCAATTATTTGGCTCTGCATTGGTAACACACGACGACGCAACCAAGGTGACTCACGGCCAGTATATCCGTTTGTGGCGATTACTATTTGCCGAGCTCGCAGAGCGGAAGATCTGCACACAAGTTTAAAGCCCTTCGTCTCACGTGTTATTTCTTCGACTGGAGCACGAGCAACCACGGGAACACCCTCTGCACAAACTAGATCCAACAAGCCTTGATGCAGCCTGCCGGGATGAAGGTTCCCATCCTCTGCTAAAAAGCGACCTCCGAAATATGCAGTTGACCCGATAAATTTATGTTGCTCCTCCGCAGTAACCATTTCACCCTCAACCCCGAGGTGTTTTGATTGCAGGTCCAGATCATAGCCAAGTGTCTCGTAATCATTTTTTCTGTGGCAACCAATAAATCTTCCAGCCGGATGCAGGTCACAGTCAATTTTCTCTTGTACAATAAAATTCTTCAGCCAGTCCCGCCCTTCGCGTGCTTCACGATAAAACTTCAGTGCTGTTTCTAAGCCATGCATTTTGATCAATTTTGTAAGAGAGTGTCTCAGCGTGGCGCCAATTGCTCCCCCGTTACGAGAACTTGCTCCCTCGCCTGGACGACCAGCCTCTAACACAACAACACTTCGCCCACCACGGGCAATCGTAAGCGCTGCTGATAAACCGGCATAGCCAGCCCCGACAACAGCAACATCGGTTGTTAGGGGTAGGTCGTTTATATTGGCCTCGGGCCTTGGAGCAGCCAACCACCAGTAAGGTGTGAATGCAACGTCAGAGGAAAAGATGTCGCGTTCCATGATCGTTACCTCCTGTTTCAGTTTGTAATCGCGTGCTACAAATTAACCTCAATGTAGTATGAATGAAAGAAAAGGTACTTCAGTGGATAAATCTCCTAATAAGTTATCATTAAGCGAAGCAGCTTCAGCTATTGCAGCAGGAAGTCTCTCCTCAGAAGAACTAGTGCAGTCCTGCATAGATCAAATTGAGGCGCGAGAGAATACAGTGAAAGCATGGGCATTTTTCGACCCTGAAGTTGCGCTGGCCCAAGCACGGGATCGAGATAAGGCACAGCCTAATGGACCGCTGCATGGAGTGCCGATCGGAATAAAAGATATTATCGATACCATGGATATGCCCACCGAATACAACTCACCCATATACAAAAACCACATGCCATCTGTCGATGCAGCATGTGTAGCCAGACTGCGTCAAGCCGGCGCGATAATTATGGGTAAAACCGTAACTACAGAGTTTGCCTCAAGCTACCCCGGGCCAACCCGTAACCCCATTAATACAGCCCACACCCCCGGTGGTTCCTCTCAAGGATCTGCTGCTGCAGTAGCTGACTTTATGGTGCAAGGTGCATTAGGCACACAAACTGGCGGCTCGGTAATTCGCCCTAATGCCTATTGCGGCACGGTAGGTTACAAACCTGCTTACAATACCTACGATAAAGTAGGAGTCAAACCACTCGCTCCCATTATGGACACAGTCGGCCTAATGGTCCGTACCATTTCAGATGTTGGAATACTTTCCAGCGCTCTCTCCGGACTGGAACCAGAAAAGTTGATAACCGAAAATTCACCGAATTTGCTTTTTCATCGAACAGGCCAATGGGATGCTGCAGAGGACTATATCCAGACACTAATTGAAGATTGTGCCAAAACTTTTTCCTCTGCTGGTGCACAGGTTCGTGATCATACTTTTATTCCACCCTATGATAACTTACAAGCAGCTCAGAGAATAGTCATGGCAGTAGAGGCCTGCCGGGAGTTTAAGGAAGAGTGGATGAACCACCAGGATTTGTTAAGCAAACCATTCCAGAATTTAATGCTACGCGGTTTCGAGACAACTCCTGAGGAGCGAGGGGAAGCTGAGGGTTTGCTCAAATACGCACGAGGCAATTTGTCTGAAATATTTGAAGACGGTGAAATTTTACTTACTCCTGGCGCACCTGGCGAAGCACCAAAAGGCATAGGATCCACAGGTAGTTCAATTTTTAATAGGGCATGGACTTTTCTGGGCGTAGCATGTCTCTATTTGCCGGTTACTTCTGGCCCGAATGGGTTGCCAATTGGGATCCAATTGGTGGACCCGCACAATAACGAAGCTCGTTTGCTTTCCGCTGGGGTTTGGTGTGCTAAGAAACTTGGGCTGGATACGGTTATTTGACTATGACAAAAACACTGCCCATGACCAACAATATGCTCATTACCGGGGCTGCTCAGCGTATCGGTGCCGCTCTCGCAGAAGAAATGGCTGCCGAAGGGTGGCACGTGTGCATTCATTACAACGCATCGCAAGCTGAAGCAGAAAAGGTGTTAGACACCATCATCTCAAAAGGTGGAAAGGCAAACCTATTCCATGCCGATCTCGCTACAGCAGAGGGACCAGAGGACTTAATTATGCGATGCCAAGATAAGGTTGGGCCACTTAGTTGCCTCATCAACAATGCATCTATTTTCGAGTATGATGACGTTGATAGTTTAAACGCAGAAATTCTTGATCTACATCACGCAGTAAATCTACGCGCACCGCTTCTTTTATCGCAAGCCTTCTCAAAAAGAATTCCTAAAAAGGTTAAAGGCAACATAGTAAATATTCTTGATAACAAGGTATTGGCACCAAATCCGGATTACATGTCGTACACCCTCAGCAAATTTGCCCTCAAGGGTGCAACCGAAATATTAGCAATGGCCATGGCGCCCCAAATAAGAGTGAATGGTATTGCACCTGGCATCACACTTTTGTCCGGGGAACAGTCAGAATTTCGATTTAACATCGCGCACAAAACTAACCCATTAAAACAAGGTTGCACTCCCGGACAAATTGCCGCTGCGTTAAAGCTTATACTTGACTGCCCTTCGATGACCGGCGAAATCATTGTGTTAGATGGAGGTCAAAAGTTACAGAACCTGCCACGCGATATCGCTTTTTTAACGTAACTTACGAAAGTATTTTGTTATGCCCATTTCCGCTTCGAAGTTTTTTCTCAAAGACTATGCCGTGCCCGTATCCATAGGCATACACGACTTTGAAAAGGCTCGCCGTCAGACGGTTATAATCAACATCGAAATGTATCTTGAAAATGCCGACGTTAATCGCAACGACAACATTGAAAACACTATAAATTATGACTTTCTAAGATCAGAAATAGAAATTCTCGTAAAAGATCGACATTTTAATCTACAAGAAACACTCTGCAACGAAATAATAAGTATATGTAAAGAAAAACAATTATTCAGTAAAATTATTGTTTCTACAAGTAAACCGGACATATATGAAGACTGTGATACTGTAGGTTTTGAAGTAATATTTGATAAATAAGAAATACATACTTATTTTTATATCAATTTTAAGTATTTGTAAGCAAATCTTTGAATGACAATGATTGAGTGAAAAAAAATTTATATCGATCTCCTCGCATTACCTAACTAATCTATTTCAATAACTCTTTTGAGTTTTTAGATTCAATTTTAGTAAGCCCAAAACTGGTAGCCTAGTGCATTATATTTTTCCAAAAAGTGCCTCTACGTGGTCATAAGCATTGAGAATTGCATATAGCTATTTGAAGAAACATGTTTGATGATCGATTATCTATCCTGACAGCTGGTCGAGCCGTGCTAACATAATCAAAATTTTTAAGGGGGATATGGGAATGGCTAAAAATGTTTTATTTATAATGTCAGATGAGCATCAACAAAAAGCAAGTGGGTGCTATGGACATCCGTTTGTAAAAACACCCACCATCGATAAGCTCGCCGCAAGCGGAACGCGCTTTACAAATGCATATACCAACTCGCCGATTTGCGTGCCTGCCCGGGCTAGCTTCGCCACGGGTCGGTATGTCCACGATATAGGTTATTGGGATAATGCCCATGCATACGAGGGACGCGTTGAAGGATGGGGACATGCTTTGCAGAAGGCAGGAATGCATTGCCTATCTATCGGGAAACTGCACTATCGCAGCGAAGAAGACCCAACTGGATTCAACGAACAAATTGTGCCCCTTCACATTGTTGACGGAAAAGGAAGTGTCGGCGGTAGTGTGAAACAGCCTCTAGCTCCTCCCATTACGAAAAGCAAACTTGTAACTAACATTGGTCCAGGTGACTCCGGCTACATTCAATACGATCAGTCGATAATGGAAAAAACTGTAGAATGGCTTAAGACTGAAGCCACACGCCTTACAGATAAACCGTGGGCTCTATTTTGTTCCTTTGTTTGTCCGCATTTTCCCCTGATCGCGCCACAAGATTTCTATGACCTGTACCCCCACGATATGCTTCCCCATCCAAAAGGAAACGATCCAGATTATCCTTTGCATCCTTGGATTGATAAATTTCAGAAGCTACAATGCCATGACGATTTTTTCACTGAAGAGAGCCGTAAAGTAGCCATGGCTTCGTACTACGGTCTGTGCTCCTATCTAGATTCCAATATCAGCAAAGTACTCCTAGCACTGGAACAGGCGGGGCTTCGTGATGACACTTTAATTGTTTATACCGCAGATCATGGCGAAAACCTTGCAACGCGGCGCCTTTGGGGTAAGTCAAACATGTACGAAGAGGCTGCTGCTATTCCAATGATACTGTCAGGGCCCGGAATACCATCGGGCAAAGTCGTTAACACTCCAGTTACATTAGCGGACGGATCTGCAACAATTCTAGACGCGTTGGGACTCAACAATATTTCAAGAGGTGAAACACGTTCGTTACGCAAGATAGCCAATGAGGGTGATGATTTAGAACGTGTTGCGTTCAGCGAATATCACGCAACTGGGGCCGACACTGCCGCATTTATGATCCGTAAAGGTAACTTCAAATACATTCATTATGTGGATTACGAACCGGAACTTTTTGATCAGGTTAATGATCCGGAAGAGGAGGAAAATGTGGTTAATAACCCTGATCTTTCGAATATTTTGACGGATCTTCAAAAAGAGCTTTATGCGAGGGTTGACCCAAAAGCCGTAAATGACGCTGCACAGAAATCACAGGCTGCACTGGTAAATGCAGCGGGAGGGCGCGAGGCTGTTCTTGCCAAAGGTTCGTTTCAAGGAACACCAGCGCCAGGAGAAACAGCAGAATATATTCAATAAAAATTTTTTGGGGATTTCGTAATGGAAAAGATGAACGTACTATTTATCATGTCTGATCAACACCAAGGAAAAGCATCTGGTTGTTATGGACACGATTTCGTTCAAACCCCAAATATTGATTATCTTGCTACCTCAGGAACCCGTTTTACTAATTCATACACGGATTCTGCTATTTGCGTTCCAGCTCGCGCTGCCGTAGCTACAGGAAGATATGTTCATCAAACACAATACTGGGATAATGGGCATCCCTACGAGGGCCGGGTCAAAGCATGGCATCACATGCTAAGAGAGAATGGTTCCTCTGCCACATCAATCGGCAAGCTTCATTTTCGGAATGAAACGGATAACACGGGATTTGAGGAACAGGTTATTCCGATGCACGTGGTTGAAGGCAAGGGTGATGCCCGAAGCTGTATCAAACGGCCCATGACTCCACCTATGACACAAAGCAAAACTATGACCGATATAGGGGCCGGCCAGACTTCTTACCAGAAATATGACAATGACATAGCAACCCGAGCTTGTGAATGGCTTCGCGCTAAAGCCGAGGATCCGAACACTGACCCATTTTGCGCATTTGTTTCCTTTGTATGCCCTCACCCCCCTTATAAGGCACCAGCAGAATTCTACGATCTCTACAGCAAAATAGAGATGCCAGAACCGAAACTACGCAATCCAGATGTGGAGTATCACCCCTGGATAAAGTTGGGCCAATCGCAGCGTAATTTTGATGATTTTGTTACGGAGGATTCTTTGCCCGTTCTCATGCGATCCTACTATGGATCAATATCCTACTTAGACAGAAATATAGGCAGAGTGGTCACAGCCCTTGAAGAAACTGGCCTGCGCGATAGCACGATTATCATTTACACCTCTGACCATGGCGAGAATCTCGGCACACGGCGGCTTTGGCAGAAGTCAAACATGTATGAGGAAGCATCCTTCATTCCGATGATCCTTTCGGGCCCAGGTGTGCCGGAAGGAAAAGTTTCGGACACCCCCGTTACGCTAGTTGATATTGCTCCAACCATTTTGGATTCCCAAGGCCTGCTCGAAGTGAGCAAGTCCCATGGACTTCCGGGAAGTTCATTGCTAAACCTCGCGCAAACAAAAAATGACGCTAATAGGATAGCTTTTACCGAATATCATGCCGCTGCTGCCGACCGTTCGGCATTCATGATTCGGAAAGGAAAATACAAATATATTCATTACGTTTCTTATGAACCAGAATTATTTGATCTCGAAGCCGACCCAGATGAACTCAATAGTTTGCACAGTGATCCAAACCACTGCACCACCCTCGAACAATTAGAGGCGGACTTACGTTCAATCTGCGATCCTGAATCCGTTGATGAACAGGCTTACATTTCTCAATGCGCCAAAGTCCAGGCAGCAGGAGGAAGGGATGCTGTTATGGCACGGGGAAAATATCAGGGGACTCCGACACCTGGACAGGATGCAGAGTTTTTGACTTAAATACGCGGGTTAGAATTCAGTCCTGCCTCTAATTATATTCTGCATGTCCATTTCGTTGTTATTGAGGAAAATCAATGCCACGAAACGCTTTATGTGGATTGATTATTTGTTATAAAACAAAATGAGAAAGCCGCCTTTTCTGAGCCAGTTGATTGAGGTATTAATAGAGAATGGCAAATTTTATCGATATTGCACCTCTTTCAAAGAGGCTCGGCGCGGAAATAACAAACGTTGACCTTAGCTCTGAATTAGATTCGGAAACGGTTGATGAAATTAAAAAAGCCTGGAAAAAATACATCGTTCTTCTGTTCCGTTCACAATCCTTAACAAATCAACAGTATGTTAATTTTAGTAAGAATCTCGGAGTACTAGACGAGGCTCCCTTAGATAAGGATGGAAAAATGATGGTAGATGGGTTTCCTGAATTACTCATCGTATCAAACATAGAGGAGAACGGTACTGCTGTTGGTTCTTTAGGAAATTTGGAATGTGAATGGCATACAGATATGTCCTACAACCCCAAGCCACCTATGGGCAGCTGTCTTTACGCGATCGAAGTTCCCGACGAGGGTGGCAATACTGGGTTTCTAAATATGGAACGTGCTTATGAAACACTGCCCGCTGATCTTAAAGAAACGTTAGCTGGAAAACGTATTAAACACGATGCTACTCACAACAGCGCCGGTCAAATGCGACAAGGAATGACCAAGCCTGAGGATGTAACCAAGAGCCCCGGCGCATACCATCCGATTATAAGAACTCATCCCGAAACAGGTCGTAAATCGCTTTTTCTAGGGCGCCGCCCGAACGCCTATATTGAAAGTTTTAGTTCGTCTGAATCCGAGTTTCTGCTTGATCGTATTTGGTCCCATATCACGCAGAGCCAATTCATATGGGAACACAAGTGGCGTAAAGGTGACGTATTATTATGGGATAATCGAAACGCAATGCACCGTCGTGACCCCTTCGATAATATCAAACGCCGTTATATGCACCGCACACAGATCAGCGGCGATTCACCTTTTTAAGGCTCCGACATGCCCTCCTTCCAACCCGCAATACCAAAAGTTAATCTAAACGAGGTTGAAACGCCGGCACTATTGCTTGATATGGACATCTTTGAGAAGAACCTTATTACCATGGAGAATGCATTGGCAGGCTCGGGCGTTAGACTTCGTGCTCACACAAAGGCCCATAAGTGCAGCGAAATTGCTAAACGACAAGTCGCCGCCGGTGCAGTTGGTGTATGCTGCCAGAAAGTATCAGAAGCTGTTACAATGGCGGCAGCCGGCATCAAAAATATTTTGATTACCAACCAGATTGTTGACCCAGTGAAAATTCAGCGATTGTGCTCACTCGGAGAAAAGACTGAGATTGCTGTTTTGTGTGACTCGAAAGAGGCAATACCGCTACTAAGCAAAGCGGCAACCGCCAATAGGTTAACACTCAAAATACTCATAGAAGTTAATGTTGGGGCAAACAGGTGCGGCGTGGACGCTGGCGACCCAGTAGCTTCGCTTGCTTCAGAAGTTGATAAGGCTCCCGGCTTACACTTTGCTGGCTTACAAGCTTATCACGGTAGCGCGCAACACCTTGTTTCGGCACGCGATCGTCAAGTAAAAATTTCAAGCACAATCGCAAAGGTTAAACGCAGCAAAGCTTCGCTTGCTGCCGCAGGCCTCGATAGAAAATGGATTACAGGTGCCGGCACAGGCAGTTTCACTTTTGAGCGCGACAGCGGCGTGTATTCAGAGGTACAAGCTGGTTCTTATGCATTCATGGATGGGGACTATGCCAAGATAAAAGGTGATGATGGCAATCCCTTCACAATCTTTTCACATTCACTCTTTTTGTGGTCGAGCGTAATAAGTAGTCCTCGCGCTGGTCAGGCATTCCTTGATGTTGGGCATAAGGGGCATAGCATGGACTCAGGATTAGCCACTGTATCCGGCCTTGATGGTATAGAGGTGACAGGGCAGTCTGACGAGCACACTGCATTGGAGATTGGGCATAATGCAAAGGCACTTAAAATAGGTAAAAAATTAAAGCTCATACCAGGCCATGTTGATCCAACTTTTAATCTTCATGACTGGGTTGTTTGCATAAGAAAAAACAAGGTCGAGGACATTTGGCCCATTGATGCCCGTGGTCCAGGCTTTTAGTTCTGACAACCAGCATTGATTTTCTTGTTATCAGCAATCAATACCAGAATGCCATTTTTAACTAGCTCAAAGTAGTCCGTGCACACCATACACTAAAACAGGAGTTCGGAGACGTATTGTGTTTTTTAAATATTTTTAACGAAGACATTCAAACATCTCTGAGCCTTAGGGATACAGATTGCGCAACGTCGAATAAATTTCGGTCGCTATTCCGGGCAGAGACAAGTTGTATTCCCATCGGGAGACCCTGGGGGCCCGTCTGAACTGGAAGAGTTACAGATGGAACTCCTAACATAGTCCACAACCCATTAAAGATAGCGCTGCCAGTATAGGCAAGACCTTTGAGTGCTTCACCTGGCGCCGAAGGACATAAAACTGCATCATAGTTAGCAAGTATTGCATCCACCTTGAGTTTGAGAACTTCGAGGTCCGCAGTTGCTTTGCGGTATTGATCGTAGGAAGTATCTACTCCATTCTGCATGCGTCCATCGCGTAAATCATCACTAAGCTGATCGTGCCGGTTCAACCGTTCCCATGCTACAGTTCGGGCAAATTCCCACCCAGCTATAGTTTTGTGTAGCCGATCAAAATCGTTCTCTGATGG
>MDTC01119993.1_pt1 | contig 17377 bp, 16 predicted proteins | sample 811181 | NCBI WGS metagenome assembly MDTC01 (sample SAMN05326644, study PRJNA326480) | marine metagenome | isolation source: seawater | place: Pacific Ocean: North | collected 2011 | reverse complement strand
TTACCTGGAGTTGGAAATTTTAGTTTAGCCAGTAAGGAGTTAACAAATACAAATTTTAAAAAAGAGATAGTTAAATTCATTGATAATGGAGGATATTTCCTTGGTGTTTGTCTTGGTATGCAATTGCTTTTTACAAATGGGTTCGAAAACGGATCTAGTCAAGGTCTTGATATTATAAAAGGAAAAGTTGTTAAATTAAACGAAGATACACATGCAACTTTGATGCACATAGGATGGAATGAAGCTTTTCAAAACCAAAATAACGAAATTGAAATATTTAAAGATATTACTGAAGAAGAAAACTTTTATTTTGTTCACGGATATCATGCAATTGTTGAAGAAGATGTTAAATGTTTATATTCTAACGTTGGTCCTGATAAAATTTTATCTGCAATTCAGAAAAATAAAGTCTTCGGTGTTCAATTTCATCCAGAAAAAAGTCATAAGCCTGGAGAAAAATTATTATTGAACTTTTATGATAAAGTTTATAAAGACTAAATGATAAAAACTAGAATTATTCCAACTCTATTATTAAATGGAGGTTCAATTGTAAAAACAGTGAATTTTAAAGATCCAAGAATTGTTGGTGATCCAGTTTCTACTATTAAAGTTTTTGCAAATAGAATGGCTGATGAATTGTGTATAGTTGATATTGGTGAAAATAATAAGCATAACATTAATCAGTTAAAAAACTTGGCTTCAATTGCTAATATGCCTCTTACAATAGGTGGAAAAATTTCCTCTATTGAAATTGCGCATAATCTTTATGATGCAGGTGCCGATAAATTAATGATAAGAAGTCTTTTTTATGAAGATCAAAATATTATAAAAGAAATTACTAAAAAATATGGGAATCAATCAGTTGTTTATTGTCTAGACTATATAAAAGATGGTAATGATAAGACTTCAATTTATGGAAAAAACAATAATAATTCTGGTGGTAATATTTTTGATGACTTTAAAAGATCACAAGACATGGGCATAGGTGAAGTATATTTAAATAATATTAATCTTGATGGTACTATGAAAGGATATGATATAGATACCATATATGAAATATGTAAGATATCTAATACTCCAGTAATAGCTGCAGGTGGTTGTGGAAGTTCAAACGATGCTTTGTTAGCTATTCAAGCTGGAGCGTCGGCAATTTCTGCTGGAAGTTTATTTTATTGGGTTGGAGAAAGTATTATTTCCCTAAAAAAATATTTAAGTAATAATGGTATTAGTATAAGAAAAAAATGAGAATTCGATATTGCAAAAGTTGCTTATTTCCTAATACTAAGCCTGACTTATATTTCAATGATCAAGATATCTGTGATGCATGCGTCTCTTCAGATAAAAAACATAATAGAAAAATTAGTTCTGAAAATTTTTCTATTGATTGGGCTTCTAGAGAAAAAGAATTAGATAAAATACTTAAAGAAAAGATACCTGAAAATGCTTCTACGTATGATTGCTTAATACCAGTTAGTGGTGGCAAAGATAGCACTTGGCAAGTTTATCTTGCAAAAGAGATATTGAAATTAAATGTCCTAGCTGTAACTTTTGATCAATTTGATCAAACTTCAATAGGTGAACATAATTTAAATATATTGCGAAACATAGGAGTAGATCATATTCATGCAACTATGAATCCAAAGATAATTAAAAATCTAGTTAAAAAAGGTTTAGAGCTTATTGGTGATCCATATTGGGTTAACCATGTTGGAATGTTTACATTTCCAATAAATATTGCAGCTAAGTTTAAAATTCCAATTGTATTTTATGGGGAAAATCCTCAGTTTGAATATGGAGGTCCACAAAAAAATCGTGATAATATGAAAATGGATAAAAGATGGAGGCAAGAATTTTCTGGAATGAGAGGGTTAAGAGAAGAAGACATGATTAATGAAAATATTTCCAATATAGATTTAAGTTTTCTAAATTATCCTACTGAAAAAGAAATAAATGAATCAAACTTACAAATTTTATTTTTAGGGCATTTTTTCAAATGGGATCCAATTAAACATACTGCTTTTGTAAAAACTTTAGGATGGAAATCTCTAAATAGACCACCAAGTGGATCATGGAACAGTATTGAAAATTGTGACATGAAGTTTATTGATATAAGGGAAAGAATAAAATTTCTCAAATATGGTTATGGAAGAGCCACTGACCAACTTAATATAGAGATTAGACTAGGTAATATATCTAGAAAAGAGGCTTTAAATCATGCAAAGAAAATTGATGGCAAAATAAGTAATGAAAATCTTGAAGAATTTTCAGAATTTATTGGTTTATCAAAACAAAAGGTTTTAAGATTAATAAATAGTTATGTTAACTACGATATATTTAAGCAAGATGATAATGGAGATTTTATAGAAATTTATGAACGTTATTAAAAATAATAGAAAATTATTATGAAAGAGCAGGAAGAGTTCTGGAGTGGTGAGTTTGGTGATGAATACATTGATAGAAACACTTCGGAGGAATGGGTTGCGTCAAATTCATTTTTTTTCTCTAAGGTATTCAGCAAAGCCCCATATAAAATAAAAAGCTTAATCGAATTTGGCCCTAATATAGGTCTTAATTTAATAGCAATTAAAAGACTTTTTCCTAAAATAGATTTACATGGAGTTGAGATAAATAAGAAAGCAGCTAACATTTTACTTAAAGAGAAAATTTCAACAGTAAGCAATAGCTCTATTTTAAATTATAATTCAAAAAAAGTTTATGACGTTAGTTTGATTAAAGGTGTTTTAATACACCTAAATCCAGAAGATTTAACTGATGCCTATGAAAAACTTTATAATAGCGCATCAAAATATATAGTTATAGCGGAGTACTACAACCCAACACCAGTAACGATTAAATATAGAGGACATGAAAACAAATTATTTAAGAGAGATTTTGCTGGAGAAATAATGAATAAATACCCTAATTTAGAATTGATAGATTATGGGTTTTCCTATCATTTAGATAAAAATTTTCCACAAGATGACATAACTTGGTTCTTATTAAAAAAATAATTTAACTCTAAATATTAAAAAAAGTTTGAAACTTTTTCTCAGCATTTATCCAATCTGAATCAACATCAATATCTTGAACTCTTGATTCAGGAATTAATAATGGGTGTGATTTTTTCGAGAAGATCTCTTTACAATTTTCCCAAGCATTTTTAGTACCAAAATAAAACTGTCCTGCATCTAGAAGTGTGCTTGGTAAATCTTGTGTTCTAATGGCAAAATTTTTAGGAAAATACATTTGAACCCCTCCCTCTATATTTTTCTTAAATGATCTTTGAAATGGTATTGTGCTTTCGTAAGCAGAGAAGACATAATCCCATTTATTTTTTTTTATTTCTTTATTAGCTTTTATTAGATCTTCTGGATTAAGCATTGGTGATGTAGGATAAACACAACAAATATTTTCAATTATATAATTATTATTATTTAGCCATGTAGAAGCATGTTGCATTACTTGATTAGTAGTAGACTTATCATCAGAAATATTTTTTGGCCTTATAAAGGGTGCCTCAACTCCAAGTTTTTTTGCAATTTTTATTATCTCTTTATCATCTGACGATAAAATAATTTTATCAAAAATATTAGACTTTATAATCGCTTGAATAGTCCACTCTATAATTGGTTTACCATAAAAATCTTTAATATTTTTTTTTGGAATTCTCTTACTACCACCTCTGGCTGGAATTATACAAATATTCATATCACACTCTTAATAATACTAACTATATTGTTTATGTGCTTTATTTCTAATTCTGGATACAACGGTATTGAAATTGCACTTTTATAAAATTTTTCTGCAATAGGAAACAGATTTTTTTTAAAACCAATTTTTTTATAATATGGATGCTCATAAATTGGAATATAATGAATATTTACACCATATTTAGCTTCTCTAAGTTTATTAAAAATTTCATCTCTTTTTAAGCTATTATTTGATAAAATCTTTATTATATATAAATGAAATGTTGAATAGGCTAAAGTGTTATTCTTTGGTAAAAGTATTGGCAAATTATTCAATTTAGAATCATAAATTCTTGCTATTTTATTTCTTTCTAAAACAAATTTTCTTAATCTCCCTAATTGTGAGTTACCCAATGCAGCATGTATATCACTCATTCTGTAGTTATAGCCCAAATCAACTTGCTCATAATAAGAAGGTAATTTACTTTTCTTTAAATACTTAGGGTCTTTAACTATACCATGACTTCTTAATATATTTAATTTTTTACTAACATTTTTATTATTAGTTAGTGCCGCCCCCCCCTCACCACTAGTAATAATCTTTACAGGATGAAAACTAAAAACTGTAATGTCACTATATTTACATGAACCCACTTTATACCCATTATATTCTCCACCTATAGCATGAGAAGCATCCTCAATTATCATAAAATTAAATTTTTTTGATAATTTATATATTGATTTCATATCACATGATAAACCACACATATGGACTGGTATGATAATTTTTGGAAGGCAATTATTTTTTTTTGCCAATTCTAATTTGTCTTCTAAAGCGGTTATTGAAATATTATTTGTTTCATAATCTATATCAACAAAATCAATATCTGCACCACAATAAAGTGCAGCATTTGCAGATGCTACAAACGAAATAGGTGATGTCCACAGTATGTCACCTTTTTTTAAACCAAGTGACATACATGATATGTGAAGTGCCGATGTAGCACTATTTACTGCTACAGCAAATTTGGCACGACAATAATTTTTTAAATTTTCCTCAAATTTTGGAACTTGAATACCCTGAGTTAAAAAATCAGATTTTAATACTTTTACAACTTCTGTTATATCAGACCTGTTAATAGATTGTCTGCTGTATGGAATAATTTTTTTCAATTTCTTAATTTTTAATTAATAATGCTATGAATCTCAGAAATTCTAGGATCAAGATGAATGCTTCTAGATACTTTAGACTTATCATCAAACACAATAATTGAAGTATCTATGCTTATATTGTATGAGTTTCCAAGGTACTTACTAAAGTTCCTATTTCTACTTTGACCTATGAAAAATAAACCTCCATCAAAGAGAATTCCTCTTGTAAAGCCAGGAAATTTTCCTATAACTCTAAAATTGTCTTTTAATAGTTCTCCAGTAAGGGAGTCAAGCACTGTTAGGCCACCGTCAATAAAAGTAACATTGTGTGGCATCCACAAGTTTTCTTTTACAGATCCGATTATTTTTTTTGATTTTATATCTATCTCCATTATACATCCATCAAATACATCATTTTTCCAATTGCCACTTTTTGAAAACATACTAACAAATATTGAAGAATTTTTATTGCAAATATCATTACAATGATGAACTGGCGAATTATAATCTTTAAATTTATCAGATATAAAAACTTCATCTTCTATTTCAAAATTATCATTAATTATTAAAAAAGAGTCTCTGTAGCTTAATACAATATAAAACTTATTTGTTAACTTTGAGTAAGTTAGGCCATGTGGCCTCGAACCCATTGGCATTTCAATTTTTTTTAATATCTCAAAATTTTTATTAAATTTAATTAATCCATATTTATGATTATTTGCATAATAAAAACTATCTTTTTTAATAATGCCATGAGTTGTTCCATTAATTTTTTTATCGACTTGGTATTTTAGCCCATTTATAGAGACCTTATATATACCACCTCCATAGTCTTCATTATCAGATATAGGTGCACCACTAGAAAAAATAATTTCTGTTTTTAAATCACTTAATTGACTTAAAATCAATAAATCATTAAGTATAGGCGACACAAAATAGTCTAAATTTTTTTTAAAGCCCATTTCATTTAACTGGATTGAAACTTCTTGAAAAGATGTTGTACAAATAATAATTATTGAAATATTAAGTTCTTTTTTTATATCTCTAGGATGATTGACTGATAATGCATTGTCTTTGCTACCATGCATGTTTGGATTATTATCAACAATATAGGAAGGTGATGTATCCAATTTACGGATTGTTTTTGTAGCAATTTCGCCTGCACCAAAAAGAATTATTTTTTTATTTTTAGAATTTCTTGATATATCTCTAAAATCAATAAAAGTGTTATTATTACTCATTATAATATATTATATGCCTTTCATATATGAAACAAAATCATTTTTAGACTTAAATGCATTTTGAGAGAAGTAGTTCTTAAAGTATTTTTTCCATATTATTTTTTTTGATTTTTCACCAATTAAATGACTATATTTTGGAATTTTATGCAGTATCCACCATTCTTTTCCAGATTTAGTTACACCTAACCAGTCAAAAAAACTTTCTACTGAATATGTTTGTTGATTATATTCATTCAATAATTTCATTGCATTTTTTCTAGATATGCGACCATGCCTTATTTCTCTGGAAAGATGCTCTTTGACTTTTTTATATCCTTTGTATTCCAATCTTAGTAAATCATGAAAGTTATAATAAATAGAAGAGCCTACATTTTCATATTGATCGAATGTATGGTAAATATCTTCACTCATAAAACCATGCTTTTCAAATATAGAGTTTTGCTTCCATGGATCCCATGGCATATAATTACTCAAATAAATGCCTTTAATAGTAGAGGATTGGATATGATTGGGATAATGAATTGTTTTATTTATATCATATCTTGAGCTTGTAGATAATGCTTCATTGAAACTTACACCATTTAAATCATGTTCTTTTAGTGACCACTCAGACATCTCTACAATATCCGTGTGACTAAATTTTCCAGTAAACTCTATAGGTTGATTCATACCCCATATGATCAAAGGTATTTTTTTTTCTAATGCAACGTGAATAGAATAAGTTTGTCTTAAATATCGATATGGCCAATTTATATCATTAAAATTTACTAGTGAAGACCTGACAAGACTTTTGTAATTATCTATTTCAGGTGTATAAGAAATCGAGTCTAAATCAAAATGAGTTATTAAATTATGTATATTATGCCAAGCTATTTCATTTAAAAAATGATTATTAATTAGTAAGACAAGTGGTGTGATACTTTTTTCCAATAAAAAATTTATGGTATGATAATCTTCAGCTGAACCATTTATTGGAACAATGCATTGATATAAGGAATTATTTTTTTTAGCAGAACTTAAAGTACTTTCGAGTGCTAATAGGTTGTTTTTAAATATAAGATCATTATTTTTTTCTAAATGAACTATACATCCATAACAAAGACCATTATCGTCAAAACTTAATTTAAACGGATGGCTGCTATCATTAAGGCAGTTAGTGCAAGTTTTAATAGTATATTTCATTAAATTAATACAAAATCTTCTTCGTAAAATAAACTTCTATTGTCAATAGAAATTCCAGAATAACCATCATTTTTTGCTTTTTCTTTAGTGAGACTATTTATTCCACCTGAAATTAATATTTTATCTCGACTAATATCTATTTTGCTTAATAAATTAAAATTAAACCCTTTAGTTGATCCCTCATTTTCAGCGTCTAAAAAGATATATTCATTAATCAAATTTTTGAAATCAGCAAATGAATTTTTTTTATATTCTATAAAGATATTTCTAGATCCATCCCAGTAGAATAATTGATTATCTGTTTTAGTAAGTGGTATATAGGCACAAATTGATTGTCGTCCAAATTTATCTCTTAATTTTTCAATATATTGAATATTATCAAATAATGATTTATTAAATATAAACCTTTCAAAACTTATTTTTGATGTATCTAAATTTAAACTAGGAGAAATTCCTCCGCCTATTGCTGTTGGAGTTAACGAGTATGCTTGTGAAAGTATATCAAAGTCATTTTTAATATTTTCATATAAATCTTCTTTTTTTCTTGGTCTAATTATGTGAAACTCATCTATTTTCTTTCTTTCTAATGAGTTTAATATAGGCTGTATTTTTCCAAGTATTTTTTTTTCCTTAAAACCAAAAGATTGACAAAAATATCCATCTATTAATAGAAGTGAGGCACAAACTCTAAAAGTCATAATATTTTTTTTCCTAATTTAAAACCAGACATTTGACTTTTTTCAGGATGAAACTGAAGGCCTATAATATTATTGTCAAAAAAACATGAAATAAATTTATGTGCTGCAAAAATAGATTCTACTTCTAAATTTTTATTTATTTTTTCATTTGACAAATAGTATTGATGATTAAAATAGAACCTCTCTAATTCATTTCCTAAATTATTTAAAACATCAAACTTTACAAATTTATTAAGTTCTATACTAATCCATCCATTGTTAATTATTTGTTTATTACTTGTAGTCTCAAATTTTTTGGTGACATAATTAACTAAACCTAAGCCTTTACAGCCTTTACTTTCAGATATCTTTTTGTTTAAAATTTGCATTCCTGCACAAATTCCAATTATCTTTTGGCCTTGATTTGCTCTTTTAATTATTTCAGAATCAAACATCTTTTCTCTTAAACCCATCATCAAATAGTATGCGTTACACATACCAGGAATAATAATGCTTGAGTCGTCAAAATCATTTGGCCTTTTTACTATCTTACAATCAAATCCACAATTATTTACCCAATTTTGAAGCGAGTGAATATTTCCAAAACCGATATCAATTACGTTAACCATTAAAATCTTCACCAACTTTGAATTTTGCTATTGGTCTATTATTTTTAGTAACATCAAATAGGTCTTTATTTGTCCACTTATTAATATTTTCCCAAAAAATATCATTTTTAATTTCTATATATTTACAATATTCTGTAATTATATCATTTGAACAAATACCATCATATTCTTTTACAATTTTTATACCTTCATTTCTTGAGTATATTTTTTTCCGGATCATTTCATTTACAAAATCTGTTGCTCTACCAAAACCAAATTTATAATATTTAATCATCATATTAATATTGGTAAAGTTCTCATCAAGCATAGATGCATTAGATATATCACCAGTTATCTTTTCTTCACCTGGTCTTAAGTGCAATCCATTTAAAGCTGCATGAGCAGAATTTGTATTATTTGACCAATCATTCCAAGCTGGTCCAAGATATAACATGCTTAGAGAGGATTCTTTAAGTCTATCTAAAGGAAAAATATAAGGTTTGGCTTTTTCTAAGCCAACAGTATCAATAATCCATTTATTGCCACCACTACTTAATGTGTTTAATTGATGAATAGAATTTGCATCAAATATATCTAACCCCATACTTCTTGAGTCACCTTCTTGTATTGATGGATTTTCCCCCCAAAAAACTATAGGTATTTTTTTTTCAATTGCAATTTTAGTTACTATCGAAAATAATACTTTTTCTGAATGTTTACAAACGTTTCCAAATTCAAAAAATGCTTCTTTTGACAGTTTCTGTGATGATTTGGGAGAAGGTGTAAAAATCTCAAAATTAAAACCCAAACTAATTAAATTTTCTATATTTAATCCTCCAATTTTTGACATTTGTAATGGAGGATAGGCACAACATATCAACAATGTTCGTAGATTAAGATTATCACGCACCCACTCTGCTTGTCTTACACTGTCTTTTCCACCACTAACACCAACTATACAGTCAAAACTCCTATCTTTATTTTCTTTATTTAGAATATCAGCAATCTTATTTTGCAATAAGTTTTTATTTGCTAAAAAGTTAGGCTTATTAGAACTACTTTCAAAATTACAAGCTATACAGATACCATTGTCATCAAATTCTGAATTTGGCCTTAAGCTTGTTGTTAAGCAAGTTTTACAATATTTCATGGTTTAGGATTGTTCATAACAATAACTAACTAATAATTAAAACTTTATTGGTTGCGGGGGTAGGATTTGAACCTACGACCTTCAGGTTATGAGCCTGACGAGCTACCAGACTGCTCCACCCCGCGACACTATTGTAGCATCAAATATTAGCTACTAGTTAATTCCTTCAAATACCGACGACATACTTGCGAGACACTTAGACCTCTAATAAGGCCTATATACTTCCAAAAATTAGGTCATATATAGTGTTTCATAGCAAACGCTCATAATGTTTGCTTCAGCTTTGGCGCTTATATGAAGTTAGTTGGAACATAAACCTAATGAGAGATGAGGTCAAGCATAGTAAATCCCAGAACTGTCACAAGGCTTGGCGCTTTGCACTTCGAATAGGGTACTTTATATGTTACCATTGCAAGTTAGAAATCTTTGGTCAGGCTTTACACCCCTTTTGCATATAAATTACCTAACATATCCCTATATCTAGAAGGATCTCTATATAAAGTTGGCTTCAATACTTGTTGAAGGTTAAAGCACCTTTAAGTCAAAAATTAAGTGGCTGTATAAGCTTATCTAAGTTGCTGTCTATATTGGCGCATCTCTTCTCATACTGTATTTAGATTAACTATTAAGAGTTGTATAATTAGCTAATATAATTTTTTAATTATTCATTTTTTTATATCTTTTGCAGGGTTCCCAATGACAGTTGTATAAGGATCTACATTTTTTGTCACAACTGCACCCATTCCAACAATTGCCCCCTCTCCAATGATAATTGGATTCTTCTCTGTTCCATGCTTTATGAGCGCTCCAGTTCCAATATATGCAAAATCATGTACATGTACGTTTCCACTGCAATTGACTTGAGGTGCAAAAGTTACATAATCACCAATGACACAATCATGGGATACTTGAGAAAATCTATTACAATGAAAAAACTTTCCAATCTTAGCGTTTGGAGCAATTATTGAATAATCACACAAAATTGATCCATGCTCAATAGTTGAGTCATTGTACATAATTGATGTAGGCGCACTTATACTATGAGGTATACAGTTTTTGCTTATCAAAAAATCAGAAATTTTTTTTCTCTTTACACTATCCGAAATACTTATATTGAAATATTTTTTTGAAGCCTTAAGTCTAATATATTCTTCCTTTGAAATTACTTCTATACCATTAACTTTCGATACTTTTTTCATATCATCAATAAACTTAATTTCATCATTTTTAAATTTACTTACAAAAGGAATTGTTTCTTTTCCCATACCACCACATCCAAATAATCCAAAACATTTTTTCATTAAGTAATTATATATCAGTAAGTTTTGTATCGCTAATATTTTATTATAAATTTAGCTATATAAATACTTTAAAAAAATCATTTGTATCTTGGTTTTTGCTTTCACTATTTACAGCTCTGATATTCAATACCTATACACAATTAAATTAGGTATATTAAACAAAACATGGTGGAGCTTTCAGGATAACATAAGATAACATTGCAAACCGAGGCCTATCTTGACGTAAAGGCAAATATTTTTTCAAACCATTTAAGATATAAATTTAGTAGTTCAAATAAGTATTAATAACTACTGACAACATCGTAAAACTTAGAAAATACTTAAGTAGCTCAGTGTAAAGGGAAAGCAGGTATTCACACGAAGAAAAACCACAGTTGATAAGCAGTATAGCAGTTCAATACTTCGTATATAAAGCATCCTTTTGTTATAACTACAAAACAAAGCCTTATAAAAGACGGTTTTATTTAGTGAATACTTTTACTCATGGTAATATAATATCTGCATTTATACTCCTAAAAACCACAGTAGATAATATTCTTTATTTCTTACTGACTTAGAATATCTATTTCTCTTAATGCTCTGACAAAGAAGTCCATCAATTCTAAATCCCTTTTATCTCTATAGCTCATTAAAGTTCTTAGAAAATAAATTTGACAAGATTTGTTGTTATAAAAAATTAATCTTTTTCTCTTTTAGTTCTTAAATCTTCTAGTGTTTTATTTATAAGTGTAGAGGATGTTGTCTTCGTATATGGAAAATAAACAATTTTAACTCCGTGTTTATTAAATTCTTCTTCAAAACTATTCCACGCTTCTGATCCCTTCCAATCATCACCAACAAATAATATATTGAAATTTAATTTTCTCCACATTTCTAATTTATCCATATTTTTCTGAGAAACAACTTTATCAACATATTGAATACTACGCACAATCTCTATACGTTCCTCAAAAGGAATTACAGAACATTTATTTTTATAATTTACCAAATCATCTGTAGATACACCAACAATTAACTCATCACACATTAAACGTGCTTTTTTTAAAATGTTTAAGTGTCCAATATGGAATAAGTCAAACACACCAGTTGTGTAACCAATTATTTTTTTTTTATTCAAGCTCATCTATTAATTATCAATATAGTTTTTACAAAAATATTCAATATTAACAAGCATCCAAATTTTCATAGCAATTTTTGAATTAGTCATTAACTCATTATTATCTAAATATTTCTTTATTAGATTTGTATTATACAAAGATCTTTTTTTTGCGGTTTTACTTAATAAGATATTCTTTACACGTAAATTTAAATTTTTTCCAAACCAATCACTTAAAGGCACGGGGAATCCCATTTTTTTTCTATAAAGTATGTGTCTAGGTAATAGGTTTTCATAGGATTTCTTCAGTATATATTTAGGAATATCATTTTCTTCAGATATCTGATCACTCATTAACATTAAAGAATCATCAAATTTTTTTTTATTAATCCATTTAAGTTTATATTTAATAGGTATAGTGAAAGCAAATTCAACTAGTCTATGATCTACAAATGGAACTCTAGCCTCTACAGATGCAGCCATACTTGAATTATCCAGCCTTCCCAATAATCCAACAAGATGTATTTTTTCAAAAACATACATCATCTTTGTGTAATAAGAACTACTTTTAATTTCATTAAAGTATTCTAAAAATAATTTTTTAAATTTTTTTTCTATTATATCTAAATTAATATCTTTATGTAACAAATTTTTTTTATCATCAAGTGATGTATAGCTATAAATATTCATAAAATGATCTATTTCATCTTTAAAAATTTTTTTTGTATATTTTTTTAAAAAATTTTTACTTAACTTATTTTTTTCATCGTCACTTAAATTTAATTTATCAATATTTTTCATTCTATCTAAGTCATAAGGTGATCTAAAAATTCTGCCATAGCCACCAAAAATTTCGTCGGCTCCTTCACCTGATAATACTACCGTTACATGCTTTTTTAATTCTTTTGACATCAAGTAAAGAGGCACTTCGTTTGGAACAGATAAGGGTGCACCTTTAATTTTTATTAAATCTTCAAGAGTTTTCATATAGTTACCACTCTCAATAATAAGATTTCGATGTTTTGTTGAAAAACTTTTTGAAACCTCTTTAGCAAATTTTAACTCATTAAACTTTTTTTCTTTAAAACCAATTGTAAACGATTGTACTTTATTCTTAGTATTTAATTTAGACATAATTCCAGTAATTATACTTGAATCGACGCCTCCAGATAAAAATGATCCCACTGGCACATCGGAAATCATTCTATATTTAATTGAAGATTTAATTAATTTTTTAATATTCTTTATATAAAATTTTTCACCCATATCAATTTCTTGTTTCTTAATTTTAGAAGCAAGGTCCCAATATTTGTTAATTGAGAATGAATTCTGACCAAATTCAATATAATGAGCGGGAGGCAAAGAACTTATATTATTAATAAAAGTATCATTAAGAATTGGAAACCTAAAAGACATGTATGAAGAAACTGCATTAATATTTATTATTTTTTTTATTTTTTTAAGACTGATTAATGGCTTAATTTCAGAAGAAAATGTTAATTCACTGGATAATTTTTTGTAAAAAAGTGGCTTTATTCCTAATCTATCCCTTACTAAATATAACTTTCCAATTCTTTTATCAAATATTGCAAACGCAAACATTCCATTGAAATCTTTAATGCAATCTATTCCATTTTGAAGATATGACTTTAAAATTATTTCTGTGTCACAATTAGTTTTAAATTTATAATCTTTTTTTTTTAATTCTTTTTTGATGTCTTTAAAATTATAAATTTCTCCATTGAATACTATTGAGATTTTACCATCCTCAGATACCATTGGTTGATTTGCGTTATCACTCATATCTAAAATTTTTAGTCTTCTATGACCAAAAATATACTTATCGTCATAGACAATTCCTGAAGCATCAGGTCCACGATGTTCCATCAACTTAAGGCTTTTTTCAAAATTTTTAAAATTTTTCTTTAAAGCTTTATTTGATAATTTGACTTGTCCTAAGATTCCACACATTTTATTTATTAAATAATTATTTAAAAAAACTTTTAACTATATTATTTTTATAAAAATACACTATAACTATTGAGTAGATTTAATCACGGTTAAATATATCTCGCGTATATATTTTTTCCTGTACATCTAACAATTCTGAATGAACTCGATTTGTAATAATTATATCACTTTTCATTTTAAAATCATTTAAATTTGTAATTACTTTTGAATTATAAAATTCTTTCTTATTTAAATATGGTTCATAGATAATTAATTCTTTACCCTTACTTTTTAATCTTTTCATAATGCCTTGAATTGCACTTTCTCTAAAATTATCTGAATCATATTTCATAGTTAATCTAAATATTCCAATAATATTTATTTTTTTTGAGAGTATATCATCTGAAATAATATTTTTTCTTGTAGTATTTGATGCTACAATTGATCCAATTATATTATTAGGAACATCTTCATAATTTTTTAATAGTTGCTTAGTGTCTTTCGGTAAACAATATCCTCCATAGCCAAATGATGGGTTGTTATAATAATCTCCAATTCTTGGATCTGCACACGTTCCATCGATAATATTCTTGGTATTTAAGGCTTTTTCTAAAGCAAAAGAATCTAATTCATTAAAGAAAGAAATTCTCAAAGCAAGGTAAGAATTTGAAAATAGTTTCGTAGCTTCAGCGTCGCTCGTTTCCATAAGGATAATTTTAACATTCTTTTTAATTGAAATGCTTTCTAGAATTTCTGATACAGTTTTTGAAATTTTTAAATTACCTCCTACAATAATCCTTGATGGATAAAGATTGTCCTCAATTGAATTGCCTTCTCTCAAAAATTCAGGAGAAAATAAAATATTATTTGACTTATAGAGTTTATTAATTTTTTCTGTAAATCCAACAGGAACAGTTGACTTAATAATAATAATTGAATTGATATTATGATTAAAAATATCTTTTATTAACTCCTCTAATATGCTTGTATCAAAGCTATTAGTTGTATCATTATAATCTGTTGGCACTGATAAAAAATAAAAATCACTATCATTAATAGCCTCTTTTTTATTAGTTGTTGCGATCAAATCTAAATTGCCATTTTTTAGTAATTCAGGTGCTAAATTATCCTGTATTGGACTAGCTTTATTATTAATTTTTTTTACCTTATTTTCATCTATATCTAGAAGTATGACAGTATGTAATTTAGAAATTAATAACGCGAGAGAAAATCCTACATAGCCCGCACCAATTACAGTTATTTTTTTTTTCATGTTAATTAATTACTTTATATTTAACTTATCTATTATATTTTTTTTAATAGGATTTTCTTGTTTTATGTTTATAGGAGACTTTTTGTTTAATAATTTTTCGAAATAAATTGGAGATAACCCATTGCCTGGTCTAATTCTTCTAATGTTATCTTTACTAAATTTTTCACCTTTTTTTATGTTCTTAGTAGCAAAAATAGACCTTCGAAATATTTTACTCCTACTTTCAGATTTATTGCGATAAAATTCTTTTTTTCCCATCATATCATAAGTTTCATCAATTGCTTCTCTGAATATTTTAATTTCTTTACCTTTTAATGAAAATTCAATATCAAGACCATCATTTTGATTTTCAAGTGCTATATGTTTTTCTATTATATCTGCACCAGCAGCTATTGCAGCTCTTGCAATATTGGTATCCTTAGAATGATCAGACAAACCAACATTGCATTTAAATTTTTCTTTTAGAATACTTATATTATTTAAATTAAAATCTTCATTTTTTGCGGGATATTTACTTACACAATATAATAGTGTGATATCCTTAGCTCCACAAGATTTTGCATAGTAATAAGTTTTGCTAATTTCATCTAAAGAAGCCATTCCAGTAGAAATAATCATTGGCTTTTTAGTACTTGCTATTTTTTTAATAAGTGGGAAATCAGTCATTTCAAAAGATGCTACTTTATATATTGGACATTGAAGTTTTTCTAAAAAATCTACTGCAGACTCATCAAAAGGAGTACTAAATATGTTAATCTTAATTTTTTTTGCATATAAAAAAAGTTCTTTGTGCCATTCAAGCGGTGTATGTGCTTCATTGTAAAGATCCCAGAGCTGATATCCTTTCCAAAGTCCCTCTTTAATTTTAAAATAATCTTTAGAAGACTTTATTGTCATAGTATCTGCAGTATAGGTTTGAAGCTTTACTGCATTTGCGCCATATATTTTAGCACAATTGATAAGTTTCTTAGCTTTTACAATATTTCCACAATGATTTGCAGATATTTCAGCTACTAATACAGGAACCTTATTTTTTTTCATTTTGAAATTCATTAAATAACTTTGATATCTTATTATCATCACTATTAATTTTCATTAATATTTTTAAAGTGTCTGATGATGATGCTTTTATTGATGTCCTTAAAATATTCATCCAATTTACGTTATTATTCATTCTTGTGTTTTCAATTTTATCTAAAATTTCTAAATGTTTTTTTAACAAATTATTTTTTTGACTATCAAATTTTAATATAGTTTTGTAAATATTTTGATCCCAGCTTTTAAGAAGACTTGGTAATTCAGAAGATTTATGAAATGTGCCTTTTCCAATTTGCTTGTATGTAACAAATCTTCCTTCAATAATTTTTTTATGATGGATTATAAATAACTTTTCAACCTCTTTAATAAGAATATTATAGGTATCAGCAAAAGTTAGCTTCTTTTTATTTTCTAAAATTTTAAAATCTATCAACTTTTGATATATAATTTTTCCTGTATCAATAGTTTCGCTTACTTCATGTATAGTTACACCAGAAATAGTGTTTTCAACAAATGCCCAAAAATTTGGATGGCTACCCCTATTAAATGGAAGGAAACCAATATGTAGATTTATTATTGGAATTCTTGCTGCATTTAATATTTTTTTATCAACAATTAATCGATAGCCGTAACATATTATAATATCAAAGCCTTTTATGTCTTTATTGGAAATCTTCTTATTAAGTGACTTTACAAAATAGTTTTTTTGCAAAAATTCAATTAACGAAGTTTCTTTTTTTGAATAGCCTAAAAAAAGAATTTTTTTCATTTTTTACTCACTTCCAAGAAATAATTAAAAATTAAGTATACTAGGAAAAAAGTTTTTTAATATATTATTAACATTCATAATCTTATTTAAGTAACAATATATATATGTTATAACAGATATTAGGTTTATACCAATTATGAAGTGACTTAAATTTTCACGTTTAGTAGACTTGGCAATGTCCTACTCTCCCATGCCTTAAGACATAGTACCATCGGCGCTGGAGCCCTTAACGTTCGAGTTCGGAATGGGAT